>Ga0137403_10000546_pt1 | contig 48674 bp, 40 predicted proteins | sample CZOMad2_1_16fung_FD_122057 | JGI IMG/M metagenome (GOLD analysis project Ga0137403, IMG submission 122057) | Vadose zone soil fungal communities from Angelo Coast Range Reserve, California, USA - CZOMad2_1_16fungal (Hybrid Assembly) | ecosystem: Environmental > Terrestrial > Soil > Vadose zone... | reverse complement strand
TTCACGATAGTGGCGGTTACTGTCTTGGCGCTCGGCATCGGAGCGAACACTGCCATCTTCAGCGTCGTGAATGCGATATTGCTGCGGCCGCTTCCGTTTCAGGATCCGGAACGGTTAGTCCAATTGTGGCATGTTCCGCCGCCGAAGAGTTTTCCGGGGATGACGCGCTTCTCCGTCTCACCGGCGAATTATCTCGATTGGGCAAATCAGAACCATTCATTCGAGCAGATGGCGATCTATGGGTTCATGAGCTTTAACCTGACCGGTAGGGGAGAGCCGGAGTCGGTATTGGGGATTCGAGTTTCGCCCGACTTTTTTTCGGTGCTTAGGGCCCAACCGTTATTAGGCCGTATTTTTTCACCAGAGGAGAATGCAGCAGGGCGGGGAAACGTTGTGGTCCTTAGTCACGGATTGTGGCAAACGCACTTCGGTTCTAACCCGAACATGGTCGGTCAGGCAATCTCGCTCAACAATCAGAGCTACACCGTCGTTGGCATTATGCCTGCCAGATTCGGGTTTCCCACGTCATCAGATCCAAAATTTCAGCCGCAAATGTGGACTCCCTTGGCGTGGACGGACGAGGACCGCGCTGTGCGTGGAAATCACAACTACTTCGTCATTGCCCGGCTGAAACCCGAGGCAGATGTGAAGCAGGCCCAAGCAGAAATGACCACCATATCCTCCCGTCTGCAACAGCAATATCCGGCGGATGACAAAGGCTGGGGCGCGGTGGTTGTGGCGCTGCGCGAGGAGTTGGTCGGAAAGGTCCGTCCTGCACTAATGATTTTGCTCGGTGCTGTCGGTTTCGTGCTGCTGATTGCATGCGCCAATGTCGCCAATCTTGTTTTGCTCAAGACCCTGGCCCGACAGAAAGAAATTGCTATTCGCACGGCTTTGGGTGCAAGTTCGCTGCGTGTGCTACGGCAAGTGCTCTCTGAAACTCTGCTGCTTTCACTTACCGGAGGTGTGCTGGGATTGTTCGTGGCTCATTTCGGGGTGCGGCTGATTGTTGCATTTCTGGCGCAACAACTTCCACGCGCAGCAGACATTTCATTGGATATCTCAGTGCTCGCCTTCACCCTGGTTGTTTCTTTGCTGACTGGGGTAATCGCCGGCCTAGTACCCGCTTTCCGCGCCACCCAAACCAATCTAAACGATTCGTTGAAGCAAGGGCTTGGCCGGACTGACGCGGACTCCAGCGGCAATCGGACACGCAGCGTGCTGGTGGTTTCCGAAGTCGCGTTATCGCTGGTATTGCTGATTGGCGCGGGACTAATGATTCGCAGCTTATCGCGACTACGAAGCGTCGACCCGGGGATGGATCCTCACAATGTCCTGACTGCGTCTATTGCTCTCTCCCGCATGAAGTACGCACAGCCGGTTCAGCAGGCAGCTTTCTACGACCAACTGTTACAGCGTGTGCGCTCGTTACCCGGAGTTGAATCTGCGAGTGGAATTGATTCTTTGCCGTTCGGGGGCGGCGGTTCTACCCAGCCAATTGCTGTACAGGGCCGTCCTATGGTCCCGATGTCCGAGCAGCCGGAAGTAGCGGTCCGCCTCATCGAACCTGAGTTCATCCATACCATGCGCATCCCGCTTTTGCAGGGGCGCACATTCAATAACGCGGACACTGCGGATCGGCCGGAAGTGATTCTGATCAGCCAAGCCATGGCCAAACGTATTTGGCCTGGGGAAAATCCCATCGGCAAACGTTTGACGCTTACCTTCGCTCCGGAGAAGTCGCGGGAAGTGGTGGGAGTTGTCGGCGATGTTAAGCAGGACGGCTTGGATGTAACCGAACCAATCGCGACTTTGTACGCACCGATGGCCCAGTCTGCAAGACCCTTTATGACGCTCGTAGCACGCACCGCCTCGCAGCCAACTGCTCTGGCTTCTGCAATCGTGAATGCTGTACACGAGGTAGACCGGGAACAGCCTGTGCTCGAGGTAATAACCATGAATGAAATTGTGGCTGACTCTCTCTCGCATCAGCGCTTCAACATGTTGCTGCTCGGCGCTTTTGCGGGCTTGGCCCTTCTGTTGGCGGCGATTGGAATTTACAGCGTACTTTCGTATTCCGTGCGGCGGCGGGTGGGCGAGATCGGCGTACGCATGGCGCTGGGCGCGCAACGGGGTGACATTTTGCGCATGATCCTGGGCCAGGGGACGAAGCTCGCCCTCACCGGCACTGGTATCGGGATTGCTGCTGCTTTCGGGCTCACGCGTCTGATGGCCAGCCAGTTGTTTGGCGTGACCGTTACCGACCCGGTCACATTCCTCAGTGTGGCGTTTTTGATCGTTCTGGTGGCGTTGGCTGCTTGTTACATTCCAGCGCGCCGTGCCACCAAAGTGGATCCCATAGTGGCGCTGCGGTACGAATAACAGAGAAAAAGAAGAGACGACCGGTTTCGCGAAAAGGGTCTAGAAATGACTGGAATAATCCAAGATATTCGTTACGGGCTCCGCATGTTGTGGAAGCGTCCAGGTTTCACCGCGGTCGCGGTGATTACTCTCGCGTTGGGTATCGGCGCCAATACAACCATCTTCAATTCGGTCAATGCCATGCTGCTGCGGCCGTTTCCATTCCCGAATCTCGACCGCATTGTCACAGTCTGGGAAACCGCGCCCAAACAGAATGACACCCAGCTGAGTCCAGCTCCCGCGAACTTCCTTGACTGGAGTGAGCAGAGCACGCAATTCAGCCAGCTTGCCGCTGTCCGCGGCTGGGACGCAAATTTGACTGGCGGCAACGTGGCTGAACATGTCGAAGGTTCACAGGTAACTACCGACTTCTTTTCATTGCTTGGCATGTCTCCTCAGCTAGGCCGCCAGATTGGCAGCGCAGATTTCCAGGACGGGGTTGCGCCAGTGGTGGTCATCAGCCACGGATTCTGGCAACAGCATTTGGGCGCTGACCCTGGACTTGTCGGCAGGCAATTGCTCTTGAACGATCAGAAGTTTACCGTGATTGGCATTGCGTCTGCGGATTTTGATTTCCCGACTGGTTCAAAGGTTTGGACTCCGCTCGACCTGAATGGCACTGCGAAAGAGGACCGCGAGAATCACTATTTGACAGTTTTCGGACGCCTGAAGGATGGCGTTTCCATATCTCAAGCTCAGGCGAACCTTGCGACGATTGCCGCCAGCCTGGGCCAACAGCACCCCAAAACCAACGCCGGCCACGGAGTCAGTGTCAGGAATACGGTCGAAGATCTCACCTTCGGCTCGCAACAGTTTCTTACCATGTTGATGGGCGCGGCTGTCTTTGTTCTCTTGCTGGCCTGTGCCAATGTGGCGAACCTGCAATTGGCGCGCGCTTCCGGGCGCCAAAAGGAGATCGCTCTGCGCGCCGCGCTCGGGGCCAGCCGTTGGCAGGTAGGAAGGCAACTGCTGGTGGAGAGCCTCTTACTCGCCCTACTCGGAAGCGCAGGGGCGCTCCTCTTGTCGGCGTGGGGGAGCAACCTTTTGCGGCGTAGCCTTCCCCCATTTATCGTCGAGCACGTGGCGGGGCTAAAACACTTGCAGATTGATTTGCGAGTGTTCTTGTTCACACTGCTTGTGGCCGTCGTTACCGGCATCGTCGCCGGTCTGGCACCTGCATGGCATTTTTCACGTCCCAATGTGAATGACACTCTGAAGGAAGGCTCCCGCGGCGGCAGTCCTAGTGCCAGCCGGCGGCGCCTTCGCACTCTGCTGGTGATCTCAGAAATCGCCCTTTCTTTGGTGCTGCTCGTGGGCGCAGGTTTGATGGTGAAGGGATTCCGCACCCTCACAACCAAGGGCATGGGCTTTGATCGTAACAATGTGCTTACGTTTCATGTCGTGTTGCCGGAGGCGAAGTATCACGACAAAGATCGGATCTGGGGTTACTACGAACAAGTCCTGCGAGATATTCAGTCCCTGCCTGGTGTTGAATCTGCGGCGTGTCTGACCAGCCTACCTTCCGGATGGACGTGGAACTGGGTCGATTTCACGGCAGAAGGCAAGCCTCCAGCCCCTTCCGCGGACATGCCGTCGGTCATTTCGCAGGTCGTGACTCCGGGATTCTTCCCGGCATTGCGAGTTCCCCTGCGGCAAGGGCGCCTGCTTTCGGATCAGGATGGACCCAATGCTCCTCCCGTCGTGGTCATTAGCGAGACGATGGCCCGTCAAAATTGGCCAGACCAGAACCCACTAGGAAAGCATATCCAGTTGGGACGGCCCGAAGCTGCGCAGCCGTTCCGAACGGTTGTGGGAGTTGTGGGTGATGTGCAGCCGATTCCTCTGGATCATGACCCCGCTCCGACTGCGTACGTGCCGTTCGCACAACAGCCTGAATCTGCTTCCGCATTCGTGGTGCGAACCTCGGGAGATCCCCTGACAGTTGCCGGGCCTATCAACGCCCAATTGCACGCTCTGGACGGGGACCAACCCGCGTACGACATTCGCAGCCTGAAGCAGGTTGTCTCCGACGGTCTCAGCGGCGTGGAGTCGTCCACTCAAATGATGCTGATCTTCGCCGTGTGCGCGCTTATCCTGGCTGCGGCGGGGATCTTCGCGGTCATGGCGTACTCCGTCACCCAACGTACCCATGAAATCGGAGTGCGCGTGGCGCTGGGAGCGAGGCGTTTCGACATGCTGAGACTCGTCGTCGGTGGAGCGATGAAAATGGCGGCGATCGGGCTGAGTATCGGCCTGGTACTCGCATTGGTGTTGACCCGCGCACTTTCGAGTGTGCTCTTCGGAGTGGTGCAGATCGACATTGTGACATTCGCTTTGCTCACGATCGTGCTGGCTTTGGTAGCGGCTCTGGCGGCCTACATCCCGGCACGCTGGGCGATGAAAGTCGACCCCATAGTGGCGCTGCGTTACGAGTAAGAGGAGATCATAGAGGATGATTGGAATTCTCCACGACATTCGCTACGCATGGCGGCAGATGCGTAAGAGCCCCGGCTTTACACTGGTTGCGATGCTCACTTTGGCGCTGGGAATCGGAGCCAACACAGGCATTTTTACTCTGGTTAATGCCGTTCTCCTGAAGTCACTGCCAGTGCCGGACCCGGACCAGCTCTTTCTGGTCAGGATGAGCGACAGGCTTGCCGAGAATACGCGTTTTTCGTATCCACAATTCCGGAACATGGGTGCGGCGCTCCCGCAGTCGGCAAGTGTGGCAGCAATGACGTGGCCTTCTGACTTCTACGCCACCTTTGGGAATAATCAGCCTGAGATGGTCAGAGGGCAGCTCATTTCAGGAAATTATTTCCAGACTCTCGAAACCTATCCAGCACTGGGACGCCTCTTGACCGTGGACGACGATCGGGTGCTGGGTGGCAATCCAGTCGCCGTGATCAGTTATGGCTGCTGGCAGCGCCGTTTCGGGCGGGATCGCAACCTGATTGGCCGCAAGATAGTGGTGAACGGAATGCCACTCGAGATAGTCGGTGTGGCCCCTCCCGGATTCTTCGGTACGAGAGCGGGAACGGCGCCAGAGTTTTGGCTTCCAACAACGATGCAGTCAGCAGTTCACTACGCCCAACACTACAGCCAGACGGAAGCGGCTGAGTTCGACAAGCCTTGGATTCCTCAGCCGGACATCAGGTGGTTGCAGTTCATCGTACGGGTGAAGAGTCCCGAGGCTCTTCCTCAGGCGGACGCCGCGCTCAACCAAGTTTTCCGACAGGACTTGGAACACTCGGTTCTGAGCCTGACAGACCCTCAGGAGCGTCAAGCTTTTCTCCGAACCCGGCTTGATCTCGAACCGGGAGGCCGGGGTTTGCCTGCTTTGCGGCGAACCTTTTCGCAATCCCTAACGGTTTTGATGGGCACTGTAGGACTTGTGCTGCTAATCGCTTGCGCGAACCTTGCCAATCTCCTGTTGGCGCGGGCGGCCGCACGCGAGCGTGAAATCGCGGTTCGTCTTTCGTTGGGTGCAACCCGGGCCCGACTAGCCCGTCAGCTTCTGACGGAGTGCGCGCTGCTGTCCGGTTTCAGTACAGGGCTTGGTATTGGGGTTGCCTATTGGTGCAGTGCTGTCTTGCCTAAATGGGCATCCAGCGGAGGCACGCCGATCCCGCTGAATCTTGCGCCGGATGCACGCGTTCTCTTTTTCAGCACGGCCGTCGCGCTGCTGACTGGATTCCTGTTTGGCCTGGCCCCGGCAGTGCAGGGTACTCGAGTTGAGCCAGTCCACGCCCTGAAGGCCAGCGCGCGAGGGTCCGCGGGCAGCGGTCGGATTGGCCGCGGTTGGTCGTTGAAACAGATGCTCGTGGTCTCGCAGGTCGCGTTATCCCTGGTTCTTCTAGTCGGCTCAGGCTTGTTTCTTCGGACTCTCCGGAACTTCTCCCACTTGGATCCAGGTTTTGACCGGACCCACATCCTGACGGTATGGCTGGACACGCACATGGGTGGTTACAAGCAGGAGCAACTATCTTCTTTATATAGGCGCTTAATCGAGCAGATGGAGGCAATCCCGGGTGTGCGCTCGGCATCACTAGCCAGCTGTGGTCTCGCGATCGGATGCGGTGACTCCAGCGACATCTACCTTCCCGGAATTCCACATACAAACGGCGAAACAGATGCCCAGGAACGCCGCGTCAGTCAGCATTTCTTCGATACGGTTGGAATTCCGCTTGTCGAAGGCAGGGGTTTCGCGACGACTGACAATGAAAAAACTCCCGCCGTTACGATCGTAAACCAGACTTTTGTCCGCGAGTTCCTGAAAGACAAGAATCCTATTGGCCAGTACTTCGGCTATGACGCGGCAAACGACCACCGCTTCCAAATTGTCGGCGTCGTTAAAGATGCGCGCGTGAATGACATCCGCGACAGAGCGCCAGCCATGATTTATCACTCCATCGCGCAGGATGTCATCGATGCGGAGAGTCTCGACGTGCGTACGGTCGCTGATCCAAGTCAGTTGATTTCGCAAGTCAGACAATCCGTCCGTAGTGTCGACCCGAATCTGCCCATTGGCGGCATCGCCACATTGGCCGAACAGGTGAGGAGCAACCTGGCGCAGCAACGCTTGATTGCTCGCCTCACGACAATATTCGGCGCCCTGGCTCTGGGTCTTGCTTGCCTTGGCCTGTATGGAGTGATGTCTTACACCGTTGCGCGTCGTACCAGCGAATTGGGAATTCGATTGGCCCTGGGATCGACGCGGTCGAGGGTGCTGTGGGTCGTGCTGCGTGAAAGTTTGATCGTGATCGGAGCCGGGATACTTGCTGGAGCGTGTTTGTCCGTGGTCGGAGCGCGTCTTGTCAGCAGCATGCTCTATGGCTTAAGTCCTTACGACCCTTTGACATTGGGATCTGCCGCGGTGCTGCTGTTATTAGTATCAGTCGCTTCGGGCCTGCTGCCGGCGTGGCGAGCCGCGCATGTGGATCCGACAGAAGCTTTGCGGACCGAATAGCTCGGCCCCTTGTAACTAGTGATATCTCTAAAGCGAGAGTGAAATGATTCAATTGAAGAATCTAGAACGCAGCTACAAAACACCCGCGGGTCAAAGCTGGGTCTTACGCCGGATCAATCTGGAGATTCGCCAGGGCGAGTTCATCACCATCATGGGGCCGTCCGGAGCAGGGAAGTCTTCCTTATTAAATGTTCTTGCGTTGCTCGACGATCAATGGCAAGGCGAGTACTGGTTTCGCGAGCAGGCTGTCCATGAGCTGAAACGCAAACAGCGCGGTGAGCTGGCCAAACACCTCATCGGCATGGTCTTCCAGAGCTATCACTTGCTTGACGATCTGACCGTCCGCGAAAACATCGATCTACCGCTCTCCTATAAGGATGTTCCCAGCATTCGGCGGCAGAGCCTGGTGGCAGATACTTTGGACCGGTTTCAAATCGTCGCTAAGAAGGACTTGTTTCCTGGCCAGCTTTCCGGCGGGCAACAGCAGCTCGTAGGAGTTGCCCGCGCGGTAATCCACAAGCCCGCGCTGCTGCTGGCAGACGAGCCCACTGGAAATCTGCACTCCTCCCAAGCCAGGGAAATCATGGAATTGTTTCGCGAACTGAACCAGCAGGGCACGACGATCGTTCAGGTCACCCACTCAGAGGTCAATGCGGGCTACGGCAGTCGCACCATTCAGCTGCGCGATGGCTGGATGGTCGGCGACACATCAAACCCGGATCTAAAGCCGTACGAGGCGGTGAAGCAATGAAAGAGACCGCTCGCCAGCCTAATTTTCTGATGCGCTGTGTGTCATGGCTCCTTATCGCACTGACCCTTACAGCTTCGGGGCAGACAAACACCTCCGTTCGCTTTGACATGCCTACATCGCACAACCCCCTCAGCGCCTATTCGGCAGACCAGGTTCCTCGCCCAGACCTCACCAATTCTCCACTGCTCGGACAATTGATCCGTGACGGCAAACTGTATTTATCTCTTAAGGATGCCATCCGGCTGGCCCTCGACAACAACCTCGACCTGGCCATCGCCCGGTACAATCTGCCCATCGCCAATATGGATATATTACGCACGCGCGCCGGCGGAATTTTTCGTGGTGTCAATGCCGGCGTGGTGCAAGGGACTCCCGGCGGCGGAGTTGGCGGCTTCGGTACGGGAGCCCCTGGAGCGGGTGCGGGTGGCACGACCGGCGGCGCAGGTGGAGCGGGTGCGGGCGCGTCCGGATTGGTGCAATCTACCTTGGGCGCGGGCACTGCAGTCGCCTCGTACGATCCCGCGATCATTGGTTCGATTGGCGCTGAACACCAGACTACGCCTCTGGCCAATCAACAGATCTACGGTGTGCCGTCGCTGCAATCGAACACCGGACAGGCAAGCGTTACCTACTCGCAGGCTTTTCCGACGGGAACCAGTTTTACTGTGGAATTCAACAATAGCCGTCAGACCACCAACAGTCCGTTCTTCAATTTGTCCCCTGTCCTGAATTCGATGTACCGCATCTCCTTCCAGCAGCAGCTGCTGGCGGGATTTGGTTTTGGACCCAATCTACGCTACCTGACGATCGCAAAAAACAATAAGAAGATCTCTGATATTGGGTTTAAAGATCAAGTGATCGCAACCATCACACAGATCAAGAACATTTATTGGGACCTGGTAAACGCCTATGAGCAGGCCCGGGTCAACGAACAGTCGCTGGCGTTTGCCCAGCAGTCCCTGGACAATGCCAAGAAACAATTTCAGCTTGACAGCGTTCCGGCCATGGACGTGATGCGCGCTGAGGCTGAGGTGTCAAAGCGCGATCAGGACTTGACGGTGGCGCGCACCAGCCTGCAACTACAGGAGTTGCTGATCAAGAACGCATTGACCAAGAGCCTTGATGATCCTGTGCTTGAAGCCGTGCCGGTTGTTCCGGTGGACCACTACGAGACCGTCGAAGCACCGACTATGGACGCAGTTCAGGACCTTATCACCCAGGCGCTGCGCGACCGTCCTGAACTTGCCGAATCTGACGTTGATCTGGCGAACCGGCAGATCAGCGGGAAAGCCGCGCGCAACGCTCTGTTGCCTTCCCTGGCATTGGTTGGGTTCTATGGAGGATCGGGATTGGCCGGCCCGCTGAATCCAATCTACAACCTTCCGACTCCGAATTCCTCGAACGTACCCGGAGACTACTCCGGGGCACTGGCGGATGCTTTCAATAACTCCTCTCCCGACTATTACATTGGGCTGAGTCTCAATATCCCTTTACGAAATCGGGTGGCGAAGGCAGATCAATATCGCTCAGAGCTGGAATACCGGCAGGCCGAATTGCGCCGCGAGCAATTGAGAAAGCAAATTCGCATCGAGGTTCGGAATGCGCAGTATGCGCTAGAGCAGACCGGAGCGCGGGTGGGGGCCGCTCGAAAGGCGCGGGACCTGGCGCAGCGTACGTTTGAGATCATGCGGAAGGAGCAGACACTGGGCGCGGGATCGACGTTTCAGACAATGACTGCCCAGCGGGATCTTTCTGTTGCCGAACTGGATATGGTTACCGCCATGACGACCTACGAGAAGGCAAAAATTGAGCTTGATCGTGTAACTGGCACCACTTTGGAACATAATGGAGTCAGGATCCAGGACGCGGAAAACGGCACCATGGCGAGTCAGAGCCCCTAGGTTATGCCAAGCTCAACCAAGACCGGGGAGATTGGGCGTTCCGCCGGGTTGGCGCAAAGTCTGCCAAAACCTCCCCGCATTTTGGCGGCGGACGACCAGCAGCACATTCTCGAAGCCATCGAACTCCTTCTAAAACCGAGGGGCTACGAGGTTGACCTTGTGCGCTCTCCGGGACTCGCACGCGAGATCCTCGCGAGTTCTTCCTACGACGCTGTATTGATCGATCTCAACTACGCGAGGGATACCACCTCCGGACAGGAAGGGCTGGGGCTACTCTCGGATATCGTCGCGATAGACAGCACGCTGCCGGTAATCGTCATGACCGCATGGGGTAACGTGGATCTCGCGGTTGAGGCGATGCGCCGGGGAGCGCGGGATTTTGTTCAGAAGCCATGGGAAAACGAGCGACTGCTCGCCATTCTGCGAACCCAGGTCGAACTGCATCGTGCGCTGCAGCGAGCGGAACGCTTGGCCGCCGAGAACTGTCTCCTCGGTATCCAGGGTCGTCCGGCGTTCATTGCCACAGCGCCGTCAATGGTTCCGGTGCTCGAAGCCATCGCTCGTTTCGCTCCGTCCGATGCGAATGTGCTGATTACTGGCGAGCATGGCACGGGAAAAGAAGTGGTCGCCCGGACGATTCATGTCCTTTCGCTGCGGGCTTCGCGTCAGATGGTCGCGGTGAATACTGGCGGCCTGGCAGAAGGCGTTTTTGAGAGTGAACTCTTCGGCCACGTGAAAGGCGCCTTTACGGATGCCCGGACAGACCGCATCGGCCGCTTCGAACTTGCTGACGGCGGCACGATTTTTCTTGATGAGATCGGCAACGTGCCGTTGCGCCAGCAATCCAAGTTGCTACGCGTGGTGGAGTCGGGAGAAATCGAGCGGGTGGGATCGTCGCGTTCGAAGCGGATTGATGTGCGCCTAATCTCGGCCACGAATTCGGATCTGCAGGCTGCGTGTCAGGCCGGTCAGTTTCGCGAAGACTTGTTGTTCCGGCTGAATACAGTTGAAATCCACTTGCCGTCGTTGCGTGAGCGCCGCGAAGATATTCCAGTTCTAGCCCTACATTTCTTGTCGCATTATGCTTTACGGTATCGTCGCGCTGTTCGAGGGCTCGATCCTTCAGCCCTGCAATCATTGATCCAGTATTCCTGGCCCGGCAACGTTCGGGAGTTGGAGCACACGATGGAGCGCGCTGTGCTCATGTGCCGCAGCGAACAAATTCATCCTGGTGATCTGGGTCTGGGCCTGCAGCGATCGCAGGCGCAGAACCTGGAGGAACTGAGCCTCGAAGCGGTGGAGACAATCCTGATCCGCAAGGCGCTACAGCGCTTTCAGGGCAATGTAAGCCAGGCCGCCGAAGCGCTCGGTCTCAGCCGCGGAGCGCTTTACCGTCGAATGGAAAAGTATGGGCTCTAGCCCGCGCGAGACTGACAAGTCAAAATCCAAGAAACCGCGTCGCGCCCCTTTCGAGCGCCGAATTATTCGTTCTTCGTTGTGGCTGGCGATCCCCGGATTACTGACCAGCGGTATCCTGATCTGGGTGCAAGACTGGCCCATCGAGTCAAAGTTGGCCCTACTCTTCACCGAATTGGTCGTTTGCGGATTGATCCTCGCGGCTCTTCACGATCAAATTATTCGTCCCCTGCAGACGCTGGCCAACGTGGTCGGAGCTTTGCGGGAAGAGGACTATTCCTTTCGCGCACGGATGGCGATTCCCGACGACGCTCTTGGCGAGCTCTCTCTCGAAGTCAACATGCTGGCCGACCTGCTGGCAGCACATCGCATTGGCGCGATTGAAGCGACCGCGCTGCTCCAGCGTGTGGTCGAAGAGGTGGATATTCCGCTGTTTGCATTCGATCCAAGCGAAACCCTGCGTTTGGTGAACTCGGCCGGTGAAAGACTTCTTCAGCAGGCTTCTCCGAGACTGCTTGGCCGGACGGCCGCGGAGTTGGGCCTGAAATCATGCTTTTTCGCGGAGAACGCGTCTGTGATCCCCTTGCACTTCAATAGCGATGCGCGCTGGTTTGTACGGCGAAGTTCGTTTCGGCAGCGGGGAGTGCCGCACACTCTGGTGGTTCTTTCCGATGTGAGCCGGGCTTTGCGGGAAGAAGAGCGGCTCGCTTGGCAGCGCCTGATTCGTGTATTGGGTCACGAGTTGAATAATTCGTTGGCGCCGATTAAGTCGATCGCCGGGAGTCTCCATGCACGTCTCTCGGGAACCACCCTTGCCGCAAGCGAGCGTGAGGATTTTGAACGCGGGCTGGGCATCATCGAAGCTCGTGCGGCGTCCCTTAACCGTTTCCTGCAAGCCTACCGGCAACTGGCACAGATGCCGCCGCCCATCCTGAAGCAATCAACCCTGTCGCCATTGGTGACGCGCGTAGCGGGGTTAGAGACTCGCATCGGCGTTAAGGTGATCCCAGGTCCAGATGTGACCGTAATGGCAGATCCGGATCAACTCGAACAGATGCTGATCAATCTGGTGCGGAACGCGGCCGAGGCGGTTCTGGAGGCCCCGCCTTCAACAGAAAGCCCGAACGAGACCAACACTCTTCCGAAGAATGGGTTCCAGCCGACCGTTGTCATTAGCTGGAAGCTGCTCGAAAGAGTTGTGGACTTAACCATCGAAGACAACGGCCCGGGCCTGCTGAATCCGAGCAACGCGTTTGTTCCGTTCTATACAACGAAACCTTCCGGCAGTGGTATCGGCCTCGTTCTTTCCCGTCAAATCGCGGAAGCACACGGCGGATCCATTGAACTCACGAACCGGCTTCAAGAGAGGGGTTGCAGAGTGAGAGTCATTTTGCCGCGACCAGAGTTGTAACGGAGCGAATGCCGGCACGTTAGCTCTGCTTCTGGCAGTCGTTCGACATTAAGGCGCCGCCGAGTTTCCAGCCAGCCGAGTTCGTGTGCCCGCGGGGATCGATAAGCATGCCAAACCGGTAAGGTAATAAGCGAGAATTCGGGTCCAATCCGGGTCCAATAACAGTACCTGAGAGTTGCGTACAACGCCAAAGCTGGCTGCCAGTGCCGTTGAATGTCAATTAGTTACCGCTAAGCCAGACCTCGATACGGTAGAGGTCTGGGATTCAGGTCTCCAGGTGGCACCATTTTACCCAGGCGTTTCTGCAACGGACCTTTCATTCCTGGCCCTACACTAAGCTCTTGCTTTAGAGGAGAACACATACCATATTCTGAGGTTCCTATGACCAGTTGCAAGAAAATGCCGGGCGACCGCGCCCTAGGCATGGACTCCTCCATTACTCGGCGGGATTTCCTTGGGACGGCGCTCCTAGCTTCCGGTGCCGCCTTGCTTGACGGTTTTCCTCCGCAGCAGGTTCGGGCCGCGAGCACCCGCGACGCTAACCTCACGGCGGACTCCGAGTGGAATGGATACGGCGGAGTTGGAGACTATGCATCTTCGAATGGAAACACGTGGGAAGTCTTGACAGCCGGGCACAAGCTCCGCGACGGCAGTTACGAGAAATCCTTTGCGAACCTGGTCGAAACTGGGGAAACGTACGACTGCGTCGTCATAGGCGGAGGAATCAGCGGGCTTGCGGCGGCACTGTTTTTTCTGCGGCAAGCAAGGCCGAATGCCAGGTGCCTAGTATTGGAAAATCATGCAATTTTTGGAGGCGAGGCCAAACAGAACGATTTCGAAGTAGATGGCCAACGGATTACCGCGCATCAGGGGTCAGCAATTTACTTCGTACCGTATCCGCGGAGTTTTCTGGAACAATTTTACGAATCGATTGGCTTGAAAGAGCCGCAGCTCGACTATCAGAAATGGGGAGGGCCAGGAGCGGAAATGACAATCGGCCGTACGCCGTACGACTCTGCCGGCATGAGCACCGGACAATACGGCTTTTGGTTTGGTGCTCAGTTAGGGCAAAAGCGTGGCATGTGGCAGATGGATCCAATCGGTAGGAACTTCGCGGACGCCCCCGTTTCTGTGGCGACAAGAAGGGAGCTGTTACGTTGGTATTCTGGAAGAGCCTCGCAAACGGCGCCGTTTAGTTCCCCGAAATACGAAGGGGATGGGGTCTCGCGCTATTTGGATTCAATCACGCTCGAAGAACACCACATGCGGCAGTACGGCCTGTCGCGCGAATTCATCCGAACCTTTCTGTCTCCGGATTTGGGAGGCGGCTCCGGACTGGGCGCGGACGCGCTTTCCGCATACTGCGACTATGCGGCGGAACTGCTTCACCCTTACGGAAGGAATGGCGAGGCTGTACAGATGTTCCCCGGGGGAAACACAACCATCGCGAGACTGATGGTTAAGGCCCTGATTCCTGCTGCGATTTCTGGCAACGCCACGGTGGAGGGAGCCTCCCTTGGCGCCGTAGACTTTTCGATGTTGGACATGAAAGAGTCGCGAGCACGTATTCGGTTGGGTGCTACGGTGGTCTCTGTCCAGCATGACAGGCCAATGGGAACCTCGGAGAACGTGTCCGTCATTTATGCGACGGGCGAAAAGTTGCTGCGCATTCGTGCCCGGTCTGCGGTAATGGCGGGAGGAAGCTGGACAACGAAACGCATCGTGCGAGATTTGCCTGCCGCGCAACAAGAGGCATACGCGCAATTCTTCCGCTCACCGTGCATGATGGCTAACATTGCGCTGAGGAACTGGCGTTTCCTGGCAAGAATGGGGATTACCGGATGCCGATGGTTTGGCGGAGGCCTGGGCAACTACATGGAGCTGCGGCGGCTGGCGACCGTCGGCAATGTTCCAAAAACCATCAGCCCAGATTCGCCGGTGGTGCTCACGCTGAAGGTTCTGTATTCGTATCCGAGCTTGAGCACACAGGAGCAGGGCCACCGGGGCCGTGCGGAAATGATCACGACATCGTTCCGCGAATATGAACGACGCATTCGAGAACAGTTCACCGACATGTTTTCCGGAGCGGGCTTCGATGCGGAAAGGGACATCGCAGGAATCATTTTGAACCGGTGGGGACATGCATACCTCAGTCCTCAGCCAGGGTTCTTCTTTGGCAAGGATGGAAAGCCGGCACCGCGAGAGGTGTTGCGCGCAACGCCATTCGGCCGAATCGCTTTTGCCAACACCGACTTGTCTGGAGCGATGGATCATCGCTTTTCGATTTTGGAGGCACAACGCGCTGTAGGGCAGTTGCTTGACCAAGTGATTACAGACTAGCAGCTGGGCCGACCTAGTCCAGAGCCGCGGAAGCTCGAGATTGGAGTCTCCATACTCGAAAACAAGGGCAAGGCATTCGACCCGCACTCAATCTCCCCAATCCGTTTGCCATCCGTTTGTGGATTTTCTATCGCTTTCGGGGGCGTTAGTTGAACGTGCGTTCTCTCGCGGATTCGATTCCTTCCGCGCTCACCACTTAACCCATGGCAATCTAAGCGTTTGCTGGTTCTGCTGCTTCCGCGCGTGCGGACGCCTGGGTTTCAACTCTCGCGTTATACTCCGCCTATGTCTTTGGCTCCTCGCGCGCCCGGTGACTCGGCGCTCAGACCCATTCTTCTTGCCCTTCTGGCTGCAACGATTGTTCTGCACGCGTGGATGTTCTTCAGCCTTCGGCGAGAGATCGCGACTGGCTACCCAGACTTTACGATTTTCTACACCGCGGCCAAAACTGTGAGTGAAGGTCGGGGCCGGCAACTTTATGATTTGGAAACGCAACTCGCACTCCAGCGTAGCTTCGCGCCCCAGGTAAAGCACCGCGAGAATGCTCTCCCTTTTAATCATCCTCCGTTCGAGGCTTTGCTGTTCGTGCCACTGGCGCGCCTGCCATATATTACGGCGTACCTGGTTTGGGCGGTATTTAACATCACCCTTATGCTGGGCTTCTGGACTCTGCTTCGCCCGCGCCTGCCCAGTTTAAACAATTTGCTACCAGCCCTGCCGCTGCTGGCAATGTTCGCTTTTTTCCCCGTAATCACGGCATTGCTGCAGGGCCAGGACTCAATCTTGCTGCTTTTTCTCTACGGTCTCGCCTTCTCGGCCTTGGCGAAGGGACGCGCTTTCGTTGCGGGAGTGTGTCTTGCTCTTGCGCTTTTCAAGTTTCAGTTGGTTCTGCCCTTTGTGGTTGTGTTGTTGGTCAGACGCCAATGGAAAGCAGTTGCGGGGTTCAGTCTTACTGCGTTTGTGTTGCTGCTGGTCTCGGCGGCAGTGGTCGGATGGAATGGTGCGATGGCATATCCAGGCTTTGTACTCCGTCTGAACCGCAGCCCTGCGCAAGCGGGGATTGATCCTCGGGACATGCCAAACTTGCGCGGCCTGATTTCGGGATCACTGCACCTGGCGGGCGTGCCAGCAATACTGCTGCTCATCACGCTTTCTATCGGGCTGGTGGCGCTGGTCGTGCGCTGGTGGCATGTCCAGCCTGGGCAGAAGTTCGAGCTCGGTTTCTCGCTGTGTCTGGCAGTCACGACCATGATCAGCTACCACTTGTTCGCGCATGACCTTAGCGTGCTGATGCTTCCTATACTGCTGATCGCGGAACTCCTGCTCGCAGATCAAATCGTTGGGCCGGCGCGCCGCCTTTTGATAGCGTCTCTCATGGCCCTGTTTTTGACGCCGCTTTACGCAGTCCTTCAGTTTTGGCTGCGGGAGATGAATCTGATGGTATTTGTTGTCGCCATGTTTGCGACAGGCACCGCAATCGTACTGGCTTCAAAAAACGAATCAGTTTCTGTGGACAATCCTGCTGCGCAAAGTGCGATGTAGATTGGGAGTGGCTCAATTAAAATCCGGCTTTTTTCGCGGTGGGTCACCCTCAGCTTGCGAAGAATCTGGCGAACAGCGGATGTGCGCTCTCACGGCAGTTGTGCGGGTGCGCGCAAGATCCCTTCGACTTCGCTCAGGGCACACTTTTCAGGACTGAAGTCCTTCAGGGTGACGCTGGTTTAGTTGAGTTTGTCCGAACTTAGCCACTACCCGATTGTTGTCCAACTCGAGCCTTGATCGCGGCGAGCAGCGCAATGCGCATCGAATCAGAAGATAATACGTGGGTGTTCGGATATTGCCGACGAAACCTGAACATCCTGTTGCGAAGGCGCACGCTCACGGTGCTCCTGGTTGGAGTGCTTACGCTCGCGATTCGAGCATGTCTTTTACCTCTTCTGCCGGTACCGAAGCCGCATTTTCAAGATGAGTTCAGCTATCTGCTGGCAGCGGATACTTTCGCCTCCGGCCGCTTGACCAATCCTCCCCACCCCATGTGGGTGCACTTCGAGAGTGAGCACATCCTGCAGCAACCCACTTACATGTCCATGTATCCGCCCGCGCCAGGCCTCGCCCTGGCGGCTGGCCAGGTCATTGGCGGCAACCCCTGGCTCGGAGTCTGGCTGAGCGTGGGCGCAATGTGCGCGGCGGTTACCTGGATGCTGCAGGCGTGGTTTCCTGCGGGATGGGCGTTGTTTGGAGGGTTGCTGTGCGTTATGGGGCAGGGCATCGCCGGCTATTGGATGAATTCGTATTGGGGTGGTGGAGTGGCGGCGACCGGGGGAGCCCTGGTTTTGGGTGCCTATGCGCGCATCCTGCGATGGCAAAGAACGCGCGACGCTTTGATTCTGGGATTCGGCCTGGCAGTCCTCGCCAACAGCCGGCCCTTCGAAGGCTTGCTATTCAGCCTTCCCATGGGATTTTCACTCCTGCTGTGGTTGTGGAGGCATCGCACCCGAGCTTGTCTGACAAGGATTGTGCTGCCCCTGGGGCTGGTTCTTGGCCTGGCTGCGGTTGCGACTGGCTACTACAACTGGCGCGTAACCGGCAATGCTTTGGAGATGCCGGAGGTGCTAAATCGTAGGACGTATGCCATGGCGCCGCTTTTTCTCGGCCAGCGACTACGTCCGGAACCGGAGTACCGAAACGTTGAGATGCGGAAGTTTTATGCGGACTGGGAACTGTCGAGGTATCTGAAGACTCAAACCGCTAGAGGATTGGGACGGGAGGAATGGGCCAAGCTGGCAACGCTGTGGTGGTTCTTTCTTGGCCCTGTGCTGCCGCTTTCACTGCTCGCTTTGCCTCGTCTTGTTCGTGATCGTCGCTTGAAACTCCTTCTCATCACCGCGATCGTTACCCTGGCTGGGATAGGCGTCGAGGCCTGGCACCAACCCCACTACTTTGCTCCCATGACCTGTATCGTTTATGCGGTCGTGATTCAAGGACTGCGCCACCTTCGACACTGGCGGCGAAAAGGTACCAATCTCGGACGAGCACTCGTCCCGATCGTGGGCATCGCGTGTTTTGTCGTGTGTCTCTTTAACATCCGTGCCGAATATCTCGGAGTCCCGCGAAATCCTGCTACTTATCCCTGGCATTGGCAACGTGCGGAGATCCTGGAACGCCTCGAGCAGGCAGGCGGCCAGCATCTCGTGGTGGTTCGCTACAGTTCCGGTCACGATCCGATTCACGAATGGGTCTACAACCGGGCTGACATCGATGCTGCCAAGGTCATCTGGGCGCAAGACATGGGGGATCGAAATCAGGAATTGATCGGGTTTTTTAACCGACGGCGAGCGTGGTTGCTCGAACCGGGTGAAGCAGAAATGACGAGACTGTCACCTTACCCCGAAAACAACCTGCAGGAACGAAGCCTCATTTCCGGATCCTCCAATTGAGTGCTCGGGGCATAGGCTGACCTTTGAGCGGAACTGGCACGAGTTGTCGAGAAGAGCGCGCACGATCGAATGTGTATTCAGACGGAAGGCGTGTTCCACCTTTGACCGCTCCACCCACTGTTTGAGTGCCGCCGCGCCGGGGCTTCTTTGGAGGTGATCCACTACCCGCGCGACTCCGGTCCGCTGGACATCCGCGATGCGTATTCGCTAGCTTCTAACAGAACGGCCAACTCTCGCCCAGAGCGGTTTCTTAAGGGAAGAGGTCAGGAGTCAAAGGTTGAGCGTCGCCACCACTGACGCGAAGGACATACCCACCTTGTGGCGACCTCTACGCGTCCCTGCATTTCGTAATCTTCTGATTGCCGACATCGTTTCTGACATGGGCACCTTCATGCAGAGCGTGGGCGCGGCCTGGCTCATGATCTCGATTCATGCCGGACCCCTTTATGTCGCCCTGACCCAGACCGCAAGTGCCCTGCCATTTTTTGTCTTTGCCCTGCCGGCCGGGTCCATCGGCGACATTGTGGATCGCCGGAAACTGATTCTGTTCACCGAGGTGTGGATGGCCTGCGTCGCGATTGTCCTTACCGCAGTGACCATCGGCGGACTCATGACGCCGTTCTTGCTGTTGATCCTTACCTTTGCTCTCTCGGCCGGAGACGCATTCGAGAGTCCAAGCTGGCGTGCGGTTTTGCCCGACTTGGTTCCCAAGGAGGATCTCGCATCTGCCTCGGCGCTCAATGGCATTGAATTTAATTTTGCCCGGGCATTCGGACCGGCTCTGGCTGGCATCGTCATCGCAGCGGCTGGAGTGGGCACAGCATTCGCCATCAATGCAGCGTCCTTTCTTGGGGTCATCGTGGTTATCGCCCGTTGGAAGCGCCACCCGCACAAACGATCGACGCTGCCGGAGACCCTGGGGGGCGCGACCGCCGCGGCCATTCGCTATGTACGTTATTCCCCGGCGGTGCGCATCGTGTTGCTTCGGTCGGGTATCGGCATGTTCTTCGCCAGCGCGCTTCTCGCGCTGTTGCCCTCCGTGGCCCACAGGGTTAGCCAAAGTCCATTGGGTTACGGGCTCCTGCTCGGTTGCTTCGGTCTGGGAGCCGTGCTGGGTGCGCTGGCCATGCAAAAAGCCCGGGCCCGCTGGTCCGGTGAGGTGGTGGTATCGACCGGCGTTCTGGTTTTCGGACTCGGCACCATCGCCGCCGGGCTATTGCAGCGATTGCCGGCGCTGGCTGCGAGCATGCTCATCGCCGGCGCGGCATGGATCGTATTCATCTCACTGTTCAATGTGATCATCCTGAACCTTGCCCCCGACTGGGTGCGCGCTCGCGTGCTCGCGGTGTCGATGCTGGTAATCCAGGGAGCGATGGCAGGCGGCAGTGCTGCATGGGGCGCGCTCGCGGGGAAGACTGGAATACATGCCGCGTTGATGTGGGCAGGTGCCGGAACCATCGCCACCACATTTTTAGGGTTGGTCTTCAGATTACCCGATGCCACGGTCGATCTCACGCCCTGGATCCATTGGCGGATGCCCAACATGCCAGACCAGAATTCGACTGTCCCCAATTCCGGACCGATTCTGGTCACAGTTGAATATGACGTAGAGCCGCAACGAGAAGAAGAGTTCCTTCAAGCAATGCATGGATACGAACGTATCCGGCGCCGGGACGGAGCCTATCAGTGGGGAATCTTCCGGGACCTCGAAAGCCCAACCCGCTACCTGGAGGCGTTTCTTGTGGACTCCTGGGCTGAACACTTGCGTCAGCACGAGCGCCTCACCCGCGCCGACCGCGATGTGACGGAGCGAGTCCAATCGCTGGTTCGCGGCACACCCACCGTGCGGCATCTGGCCTACTCGGCCTCCAAACCTTAGTCAAGCAAGAATCGATCCTGGCTTGTCATCCTGAGGTCCTCGTTTTCTGCGGGCTGGCAGGACTTATGGATTCGCTGGCAGCGGCACTGCCAGTTCCAAGTACAGAGGTCCATCCTTGCCTCGGGATGATAGGGGGTTGAAACGGTACTCCCCATAAATCATTGTTATGGAATGAGATATGCATCTAGCTACATTCCTGAATCTATTCGTTATAACGATCATCTGTATGACAGGAGGATTAATTATGACCACGGCAACTGAAGTTACCGCTACCACTACCTGGAACATCGATCCTGTCCACTCCCACGCCGAGTTCAAGGTTCGACACATGATGATCTCGAACGTGAAGGGCGAATTCAAAGGCGTCACCGGCACCTTGAAGCTCAACAGCGAAGATCTGACAAAGTCTGGCGTTGAGGTCTCTATCGACGCGGCCACGGTCAACACCGGCGACGCGCAGCGCGATGCGCACCTGAAGAGCGCAGACTTCTTCGACGTGGAGAAATTCCCGGCTCTGACTTTCAAATCGAATCGCGTCTCCAAGAACAACAAGGATGGAGTGCTTACTGCTGCGGGCGAACTCACCATCCATGGCGTGACTCGCAACGTCGCATTTGAAGTCGAAGGGCCGAGCGCTCCGATGAAGGACCCGTGGGGCAACACGCGAATCGGACTCTCGGCTACGACCCGCATCAACCGGAAGGATTTCGGTCTGACCTGGAATGCGGCGCTCGAAACCGGAGGAATTCTGGTGGGCGACGACGTGACGATGACCCTGGATGTTCAGTTCATCAAAGGGTAACGGTCGGAGGCGCGCCGAGTGAGCAATGGGAGGAGTGGAAGTGTCTCCGATTGGCAGAGTGGACTATTTGGGCGTTTCATCCACTCGGACGTTGAGCGAAAATCCGTCGACGCGGTTGCGGCCGGCTTTCTTGGCCCGGTAGAGGGCCGCGTCTGCGCCCTGCAGCACGGACTCGATGGTTGAGTCTGAATCGCTGCTGGTGGCGGTTACGCCCATGCTGACGGTTACAGAGACTGATCCCGCGGGCGTCACAATGGGCCCGCGGGCGACCAGTCGGCGAATTTCGTCGGCGCGGCGTGCGGTAATCTGCAAGTCACAGCCCGGCAGCACCAGGATGAACTCTTCGCCGCCATAACGCCCGGCCACATCGTAGAGCCGAAGATCTGATTTCAGGCGGCGGGCCACCTCCGCGAGCACCGCATCTCCCGCCGGATGGCCCAGCGTGTCGTTAATCTGCTTGAATCCGTCCACATCGGCCATAATCACTCCCGCTGGCCGGCCTTCGCGCTGGGTCCGGACCAACTCGCGCTCGAGCGACGCAAGAATTTCCGCGCGGCTCAGCAGATTGGTCAGGAAATCGTGAGTGGCGGAAAACCTGAGGCATTGCTGCAGATCGAGAATCCGTTTGCCCACCAGGATCCGGGCCCGCAACTCGCAAGGATCGACCGGCTTAGCCAGGTAGTCGTCCGCGCCGGCATCCATGGCGGTCAAAAGGTTCTGTTTCCGGTCCTTGGCCGTCAGCATGACCGTATAAATATAGATGCCGTTTGATCCGAGAGCGCGTATGCGGCGGCACAGTTCGATGCCGTCGATGCCGGGCATGACCCAGTCCAGCAACGCAAAGGTGGGCGCATCGGGCGCCTGCAGAATTTCCCACGCCTTGGTTCCGTTTTCCGCCACCACATACTCGAAGCCAGACTCCTCCAGACACTCGCTGACGCGCAGCCGGTCCAGCCTCGAATCGTCTACCAGCAGTATTTTCACGGTGGTAAAGCTCTCCTGCCCGATTCTGGGCAGACAGTTCGATGGCCGCAAGATACCGCCTGGAAACGGATGGTGGTGTACTTCCGCGGCAGCAGGAGTTGGTGGTTTGGAATCCGTAGCTTCAACGGAGACTTCTGGGTCCCTCGGAATGCGCAGTATTCATCTGTCAGTGGTGGAAGCAGTCTGAGGGGGGAGTTGTCCGAGGAGGAAATTATCTAAGGGTGGAAACTGGCCGAGGCTGGAAATTGTCTGAGGGTGGAGCGGCCTTCAGGCCTGCATATTGCCGGTTTGGTTGCTGGGCTTTAGCCCCTGCGATACCTCAGCGCTGAAGCCGCCGCGCGACCGTCTTCCACATAGCGCCAAAGCGCTGCTGCACCCAAAATCGAGACTGCCCAACAACACAACCCCAGCCGCCTAATCGCTTGCCGGCTGGCCCTCGGCCAGAGGCTGGCGACCCGCGTCCGGCGGCGTAACTAACCGGCCGGTGCGCTGCATGGTCGAGCAGTCGTAGGAATAGACCGCTCCGCAGAGGAGGCACGCCTGGTAGGCGGTGCCGTGGATGCCGGCGTGCGGCCAGGTGAATTCGTGCCGGCAGCACATTTCGATAAGCCGTTGCAGGAGGGAATTTGTCATGGCTGCTTTTGGATTCCTTCGATGTAAGTAATGCTGTACTCACCCTAACCCGAGAATGCCTCCATGCGGTCGTGTTTCTTGGTCATCGGCGGCGCGAATATGGCCAGTGTCCGGTCTCGTTACTCAGTTACCTAGGGAGGAGTAACGTAACTGCCCTGTTGGAGGCGAAGGCAGGAACTACTGGAATCCCTTTGCAGGCGCGGCTTGCGTTACCGTAGGGGTGCAGAGATTTGGGCCCGTCCAGGCGTCGAGCGCCAGCGAGTTCTTAATAACGCACCAGGAACGTGGGACACCATGAAAGAGGGACAACATGCATAGCGCGAATGTTCCCGAGACCATGCGGCGCAGTTCGAGAGTGCCGATCACCCTTCCCATTGCCGTTACCAGCCTCGAGCCGAGTGCTCCCTTCTCGGAGATTTGCGAGACCCTGGTGGTCAGCGCGCATGGCTGCGCCATATTCTCTCCGGCCAAGCTGGAAGCGGGTATTCCAGTGCAGTTTCGGCGAAAGGGAGGCGGCGTGACCAAAGCTCACGTGGTCGACTGCCAGCCGATGGGCGCGGGTCAACATGGCTGGCAGGTGGCCGCGAAGCTGGACCAGCCAGAAAATTTCTGGGGACTGGAAACATGTCCGGAAGATTGGGGACGCCTTGTGGACATTCATTCTGACGATCCGCAGCCCACACGCAGAGTTGCGGTAAGAAGCGACAAAGGCCAACCGGGCGCGCCGGGGCTGAAGATTGTGTCTGACAAGAACCAGCCTCCACTCACCGAGCGCGATCTGCGGGCCATCGTGGCCGAATTCGTTCAGCCCTTGCATGCGGAAGTAGTGGCGCTCAGGGAAAAAGCGGCTCAGGGAGACGCGAAGCGCAGCCGGTTCGATATATCGCTGTCGCACATTCCACCCGAGGTGGAAGAGAAATTGTGGGTACGCCTGCGTGAAGACCTGGGAACACAAGTCCTGAAGCAGACTCAGGAGCAATCGGCGCAAGTCCTGGGATCGGCCAAGACTTTGATCGAACAGAAAATCAGCCAGGCGCTTGACGGATTCGGTCAGCAAGTAGGACAGCAGCTGCAAACCGTCGAACAGAACGCGCGCGGATTGTCCGACGAGATCGCCGAGGCCGTAGGTCAGCACTTCAACTCCGGAGCAGAAAAGTTTCAACAGCAGGCCGCGGATGCGGGTGTACGGGCCGAGCAGCAGAGCGAAGAGCATTTCCGCGCCTTGCAGCAGCGGCTGGGCAAAGAACACGACGCTTATCGGCGGGAGATGGAGAAGTTGCAATCCACCGTAGCTGCTGAAGTCGCCAGGCTACAGACGCAAGCCGCTTCTCTCGGCGGCCGCATGGCCCAATTGGACGATACCGCAACCCGGCTCGAATCTGGAATGGAAACCCGGCTGTCGCAGATGGCCAGCGACCAGATATCCGCGGCGCGGGTGCAACTCGAAAGCGCGGTCGACGTGGTGCTGAAAGAGTTGGGCACTCGCAACGCCAAGGAACTCGACCATCAGTTGGATGAAGCCCGCGGAAAATTGAAGATTGTCCAGAAGGGAATCGAAACTTCGGTGACCGATCTGGTCAAGACCGAGGTCGCTGCCAGCCTGCTCTCCTTCGGGCAGACAATGGAGGAGTTGGCGCAGGATTCCGTGGGACGGTGGCGCAGCGCGCTGAGCAGAGATTTGAATTCAGTGGCCAAGATTCTGGGCGGTGGGTTTCAGCGCGAATCCGCGTCCGATCGTGGCAAGAAGCAGGAATCTTCGGAGGACTAGCGGCGTCTGGGGCCAGGCCGCGGCTGCAGGCGATTGCCATTCCGGTGATCTCGCACAGTCTCCGGCTATTGTGCTCTGGGCGTAGGCCGCAATTCGATATTTCCGACCCCACCCGATACGTCGAGCCGCAGGGTCACGGGTGACTTGCCATACATTTCGTTTACGTACTCGTCACCATCGCGTTTTAGCCCGCCTGAACTGATCGAACCAATACCCCCCGTGGCATGGACGCGGACCCCCACATCCTCCGGCAGAAGAATGATGGCGTGCCCGACGCCTCCACGGATGTCAGCTTCGAGGTCCTTTTTCCAGTTGCCGGTAAGGTCCGCAGTGAACTGGCCTGCTCCCATATTGATTTCGAGCGTACTGAGTGAGAGTTCGCCGACCTTCAGTTCACCCTGGCCGGCGCCCATTTCAACCTTAAGCTGAATTGCGATGTTGTTCGCGAAACTAAGGTCCCAACGATTGTGACTAGGGCCAATGTGGAATTTTCTCCCCGGCTGGGTGACATCGAGTTGACCTCGGCCGCTGGATACATGGTAGGAAATCTCCGGTTTGCCTTCCGCCTCGTCGTAGTCGAAGTCCGCGTCCATCAATTTACTGGCGCCGCCGGACAATTTCAGTTCACCTGCCGGCATTCGAATATGCACCTGCACTGGTTCCGATCCTTGCCGGTCGATGGTTTCGACGTCGTGCATTCTGCGCGAAGCCCTCTGAAAGCTCAGGGCAATCCCGGCGATGATCAGAAGCAGGATAATGGCAATCTCGCCGCCGCTTAGCCATGCTCCACCTGCCTGCGATGTATCCCGCGGCCTGAGGTGGTCCCAAACTTTTCCCGCTCCCAAGAAAATCAGCAAGACAGGCCAGTAGCGAGATAATAGGGGCCAGGGATCGAGGCCCGGCCGAAAGTTGGCGTAGAGAAAGAACAGGCCCAGGGCAACGAGCAGTACCGCTCCGACCAAAGAGCTACGACGAGTTCCCGGCATCGAACCACCTCCCAGCCTTTCCGCTAGTCTGGATGGAATTCGGCCTCAATCATTTCTTGAAGAGCGCATCGAGTGCCGCCTGTGCGATGGCCTCGTCAATCTCGGACTTGGCGCCGCTGGCTGCGATTCCGCCCAGGGTCTGGCCGTCCACTTGAATGGGCAGTCCGCCCTGGTTGGGGAAAAAGTCGGGAAAAGCAAGGACCTCGACATCGCCTTTTTTCATAGCATCAGCGCCGCTTTTCGAAGGGGCCCTGTAGAACGCGGCGTGCCGTGCTTTTCTCTGCGCGAATTGAATCGTGTTGAGCGAAGCGGCATCTGCCTTCTGAAGAAAAAGCAGATTGCCGCTTTCGTCGACAATACAGATCGTAACTTCAACATTTTGCTTTTTGGCTTCCGCTTCCGCAGCGGCGACCATGGTCTTGATCGCGGCCAGATTCAAATATTTCCGGGTGGGAAGATCGGCGGACGACGGGGCCGCGACCGAGGACGCTGTCGCGACCAGGCTCAGCATCACAACCAGTAGTTTGAACATGCGCAGGATGCTACCACAAGGGGAATCCTAGTTTCCGGTTTCTCGTTTCCAGTTTCCTGAAGAGATTCCAAGGGGAAGGAACGCCGCAAACCGTTACTAGAAACTAGAAACCGGTCTACGAATTTTTTCGGTTGAACCGGCAGAGCGTCTGCGTGGCTCGGATCTTTCCGCAAGCCAGCGCCATGGTTTCAAATGCCCGTTCGTAGCGGAACTCCGGCTTGAGATACGGCTTCTTGGCGGCCCGGCGTCCGTCGCCCGCAAGCTTCTCCTCGCTCGTGTTCTTCTCGCTCATGACAGGTCTTTGCCTTCCATCAGGCAAACCGGGGATGTTCGCCGTCGTCCGCGATACTTTCAGAATCAGACTAACACCGATCAGAGCCAGCATTGTTGCCACTTGTGATGACTTCACTCGCTCGACTCGCCGGGTGGATGGCCCTGAACGGCCGAACCAGGCCCTCCTTCATTTAGCATGGAGGCGTGACCGCCACCAATCGCTTCCGGCAGGTAGGGTTGGCGCGCGCTCTGTCGAAGCTCGGTTACTGCTCCCGTTCCGAGGCATTTGATCTCATCCATGCTGGGCGGGTGCGGCTGAATGGCGCCATCCGGCGCGATCCTGAGACGCCGGTCCGCCCCGAGAGTGATCAGATTGCAGTGGATGGTCAGCCGGTCGCCGCCACGGTCAAGGTTTATCTAATGCTCCACAAGCCGCGCGGTGCGGTCACGACTGCTGCGGACGAGAAGGGTCGGCAAACCGTGTACGCATTTCTGGATACGGCCCTGCCGTGGGTAGCGCCCGTGGGGCGCCTGGACAAGGCGAGCGAAGGTTTGCTCATCCTGACCAATGATTCCGAATGGGCGGCCCAGATCATCTCACCGGCATCGCACCTGGACAAGACCTACCACGTCCAGATTGACCAGGTCGCCAGCGCAACGTTGCTCGAATCAATCGGCAAAGGAGTCACGACAGAGGATGGAGATTTCCTGCCAGTCCGGAATGTCCGTGTGCTGCGCGGCGGCAAGCGCAATACCTGGCTCGAAATTGTCTTGGACGAGGGCCGGAACCGTCACATTCGGCGTTTGCTGGCATCGCTCGGCGTCGCAGTATTGCGGTTGGTCCGGGTTGCGATCGGCCCGTTGCCGCTCGGGCAACTTCGCAAAGGGAGCGTCCGCCCGCTGACCTCCGAAGAGAAACACGCACTCGACCAGGCTTTGCGGGACAAGGCCTGGCAAGGGAAGCCAAGAAAGATGGCAGGGTTGGCGCGGAAGAGTGGGTCTACGAACTTGCCCGCATGAACGCGCTGTTGCTCAGGGCCTTGGCGGCCACTTCAAGCTGCTGAAGGTCGTCGAGAGTGAAGTCGGGTCCGGCCGATGCTAGGTCAAAGCCCTTGTGGCAGACCTGGATTACGCCCAGCACCTTGTCCGCCTGGTCGAGGACCGGCGCTGACATCAACTTATGGATGGTCGCGGGGCGCAGCTCCCCGTCCGCACCGTCCCCTCTTTCTCCGCCCGGCTTGATGCTCTCGAAGATGCTGGCGTGTTTTACTCGGGTGAAGTTGTTGAACAACTCAATCTTTTTGGTGACGGCAGTGTGTGCTGCGACCGCGCTTGAACTCGAAATCGGAATGGATCCCGCGGTGCTGAGTTCAAAGGGGCAGAGAAACTTCAGTAACCCATTCTCCAGACGGAGCAGGGCAACTTCGTTGGGCCGCACCCCGAAAATCTTGGCAAGCTCAACACAGCATTCATCCGGAGTGCTTGCCTGCGCGAGCCGCGGTTCCATCGCGCCGCGATCCCGCCCCAGCGCTGCTGCTGCCCCTGACGCACTCTTGCCCGAAGCTTTGTTGTCTGACTGCATGATGCCCCAATGCGGTGAACGTCCTTCCCGCCACTTCATGCTGAGGCTATAAAGAGCCGGTATCAAGTTACGGAGGTACTTTGCCGATGAGAATTCGAGAAACCACAAACGCTGTCCTGGGGACAGGAGTCATGACGTCAGGGGATAATGTTTTTCGCGCCAGCCCCGAATGCCGCCGTCCATGGACAGCACGTTGGTGTAACCCATTTTTTGCAGATTGTCGGCAGCCAGTGCGGAGCGATATCCACCTCCGCAGTAAAGGACGATGGGTGTGTTCAATTCCGGCACACTTTCTTCGATATCCCGCTCGATGACGCCTTTGCCCAGGTGAATAGCCCCCGGCAAATGGTCTTTCGCGTACTCGCTTTCTTCCCGGACATCGACTAGGACAAACTTGTCGCCGCAATCGAGTCTGGTCTTAGTGTCTTCGATGCTCACTTCTCGAACCCGTTTTTTGGCGTCTTCAACGATACGCAGAAATCGGGCCGAATGCTGGTGCGCCATAAGACTCCGTCCGAACAGGTTTGCCAAGGTTTTATTTTAACGAAAATTCAGGACTTTCCAAGATGGAAACCTAGGGCCCAACTAAACGCGGCAGAACTACCACCAGGCTCAGCCAAATGCCGATTGCCAATTGCTAATTAATAAACGCGACTACTCTCCCGAGCCCGCGGCCGCTTCGGAGGCTTGTTCTTCGTCGTAGGACCCAACACCGGCAGATCCCAAAAACCTCTCCAGGTCGGCTTTTAGTTTCAGACGATCATCTTCGCCAAGATCGGTGAACTCAAAGGGCTGCAGACAGCCCTGGGTGGCCCACATGGGAAAGAGCATTGCGGCTTTGCTGCGTATGGTGCTGCCGCCCACGTGAAACATAACTTCTGCCTTGATGCCCTCGTCCAGTGGAGCGTCTAGGTGGAACAAGCCGCCGGTGAAAGAAAGTTGGTGCAGCCGCGCCCTTATCTGGCGTCCGTTCTCTAGCCGGACCAGAGCCAGAATAGTTCCGGCCAATTTGACCCGAGGGGCGCGCCGCTCGTCATTTGCCTGCTTGGAATGGGGCATACGTCCTCCCCACTATGCCATCGGCAGCCAAGCCGCGGCAGATTACGAAAGAGTGCGGCCCTCGTGAGAAAGATCTTCGTCTTATATTCGCTTTGGCCGAAAATGGTGTCTCCGCTCGGCGTCTCGCGCCGAAACGACTGTTCAGGTAAGCATCGAGCGATTACTGGGGTTACTTTACCTCCAGCGCCCGCCACCGTAAGCTGCGGCCTTATGGCGTTCAATGCCCTGCTGATGTGCCGCGAAGAAAAACACCTGCGAGTTCTGGGGAAGGCGCTGGATGACGTGGGCATGGAACAGGAAGTCTGCCTGTCGGCACCCGAGGCGCTTGACCTGACGGTGCAGAAGCACTACTCGGCGCTGGTCATCGACTTCGACCTGCCGGGTGCCGCCACGGTCGCCCGGATGGCGCGTCTGGCGCCCTCGCGGCGCCGCCCGGTAATCTTCGGGATGATCGGTGCACTGACTGAAATCGCCGAAACTTTTCAAGCCGGGGCCAATTTCATCTTCTATAAGCCGCTCGCGGTCGAGCAGATGGTGCGTTGTTTGCGCGCTGGCCGCGGCTTCATGCGTCCCGACCGCAGGAATTCACCGCGGCAGAGTTTGGAATCGTTGGTCTATCTTCAGTTCGGCATCGCCGCGCTGCCGGCCATGGTGCTCGACTTGAACCAGAACGGCATGGCCCTGCAAGCTCCCGAGCCATTGCCACCGGTGCAGCAGGTCCCGCTGCGCTTCGTTTTGCCCGGTACCACCAACATGGTGGAGGGCATGGGCGAGGTCATCTGGGCCGACGATGGTGGACGCGCCGGCATGCTCTTTTCCCGCCTGACGCCGGCTTCGCGAAAATATCTGAAACAGTGGTTTGGCAAGCGGGACTCCAAGAAAAAAACAGTTTCACGCCTCGCCGTGCGCGGCGCGAAAGCTCGCCGCGCAGCGGCCGGTTCCCACTGATCCTCCTGTTTGATCTGTACCCTACGTCAGTCCGTTAACGCGTGCTAGACTCGATCTCTCCTCATTGAGATGGCATGCCCGACCTAACCTTCCTGTCTGCTGTATGCATGGCTGAGCAAATCCGCGAGAAAAGATTGTCCCCAGTTGAGCTGGTCGAAGCGCATCTCACCCGGATCCAGGAATTGAATTCCAAGCTAAACGCCTTTGTGCAGGTCGATGCAGAAGGCGCGCGACAGCAAGCCCTTTTGGCGGAAGCGGCCGTGCGCGACGGAAGGGAACTCGGCGTGTTGCACGGGGTCCCGTTGAGCATCAAGAGTTCGATAGAAGTCGCGGGCCTGCGTTGGGAAGCCGGAACCAAACTACGCGCCGGGGTCCGGGGTGAGCGGGACGCCCCGCTGGTGGCCCGTCTGCGCCAGGCCGGCGCCATCATTCTCGGCGTCACCAATGCGCCGGAGCTGCTCATGGCATGGGAGACGGACAATCTTCTCTATGGGAGGACAAATAATCCCTGGGACCTGACGCGCACGCCCGGCGGATCGAGCGGCGGAGAAGCCGCGGCCATTGCGGCCGGCCTGTCTGCCGGCGGAGTGGGCAGCGACGGAGGGGGATCGATTCGAGAGCCAGCCCACTTCAGCGGTATCTGTGGTCTGAAACCCACTCCCGGCCGCATACCTGCCACGGGACACTTCCCCGCGTCAGTAGGCCCCTTCGCTTTGCTGGGCGTAGTCGGACCGATGGCCCGCAACGTGGATGACCTCAAAATTCTGTTTGCGGTCATGCAGGGCCCCGATGATGGCGATCCCTCAGCAGCGCCGGTGCCGCTACGCTGGCCCGCCGCCGATGATCTGAAGCGCTTCCGCGTTGGTTATTTCGAGGACGACGGTCGTACACCAGTCACTCCCGAAACGCGCGCAGCCGTGCGAACTGCAGCCGAAGCCCTGCGCCGAGCTGGCTTTCAGGTAGAACCTTTTCGGCCGGAAGGACTCGAACTCGCCCGTCGGCTATGGTGGCAGCTGTTTGGTATCGCTGGCGGAATGGTACTCGGCCCCATGACCAAGGGCCGTGAATGTGACCTGAGCCCAATGCTCAAAGAGTTCTCCACTGGAGTGGCGGCCCAGCCCTCTCATACCGGCCAGTCTTTGCTCGATGCCTGGATGCAGCGCGACGAACTGCGCATGAAGATTTTTGCCCAGATGCGGGATTATCCCCTGCTGCTCTGTCCGGTAGCTTCGATTCCCGCCTTCCGGCACGGCGAGCGCAGCTGGCAAGTGGAAGGGAAAACCGTTCGGTACCTCGATGCCTGGAGCTACACCGAATGGTTCAATCTGCTGGGCACTCCCGCCGCAGTCGTGCCGGTCGGGAAATCGCCGGAAGGCTTGCCCATCGCAGTGCAGATTGTGGCCCATCCGTGGGAGGAAGAGTTGGTGATTTCAGTAGCGGCGGCTCTCGAAGCGCAGTGCGGCCGCTACCCGCACCCGAACATCTAGCAATGGAAGACGGGCGTCCTCGCCCGTCCCGAAGCGCCGGCGTCCCGCCGGCTGTCAGGAAGGCGTCCCGCCCTCCTATCGGGCCGGTCAGAGGCCGGCGCTACTTTCCATATCCGCTTTGTGGTTTACTTATTTATTGCATGACTAAGCGAAGTCTCCTGCTCTGCGCCTGCGTTGCCCTGGCCGCGGCCACGATTCTTGCGGCCGGCCCCGAAGATCCGCATTCCAAGCCGGACAGCTCCACGGAGGCCGCCCGCCTGAACAATCTGGGCGCGGCTTACATGAACCAGCAGCTTTTCGAAAAAGGTCTCAAGGCTTTTCAGCAAGCTGCCGTTCTCGACCCCAAGCTGCAGATCGCATCCTTGAATCAGGGCATCGCCCTGTTGAACCTGGCCCGCATCGACCCCGCGAAAGAGCTGTTGGAGGCCGCAGGCAAGAATGCGCCGAACGACCCTCGCGCGTGGTTCAGCCTGGGCTTGCTGTACAAGAATTCGGACAATCCGCAAGGCTCGGTCGACGCCTTTCGCCGGGTCACCGAAATCGATCCGAACGACGCCGACAGCTGGTACTTTCTGGGCGCCGCGTCAGCGCAGCTCAAGCGATATCCGCCAGCCATTGACGCCTTCCAGCACGCACTGAAATTGGATCCGCTGCACGCATCGGCCGAATTCGGTATTGCGCGCGCCTACCAGCAGTCCGGCGACGCGGCCCAGGCCCGCGAACACCTGGTGCGCTTCCAGCACATCACGCAGAGCAAGCTGGGCTCGCCGATCGGGCTGGCTTACGGAGACCAGGGGAAGTACTCGCTGGTCGAAGAGGCAGTCGGGGCCACGGAAAAAGCCTTGCCGCCAATTTCGGTGCGCTTTGTAGCGGTGACGGAGAGCGCAGGGTTGGCGTCGAAGCCGTCATCGGCATCTGCCACCGACCTGGCGTCATTCCTCGGCCCGGGCGCATGTTTTCTTGACTACGACGGCAAGCCCGACATTTTTGTGCCCGATAACGGCCCGCAGGGCGGCATGGCCCTCTATCACAACCTGGGCAATGGCAAGTTTGAAGACGTGACGAAGAAAGCAGGATTGGATCCTTCCATTCACGCGATTGGATGCACTGTGGGTGACTACGACAACGACGGCGCGGCCGATCTGGCCGTCAGCATGAACGGTCGAGTGCTTCTGTTGCACAACGAGAAGAATGGTGCGTTCAAGGAGGTCACCGACGCGGTGGGAATAAAAAGTCCTGGCTTCAATCTGGGTCTGGCGTTCATCGATTACGATCACGACGGCGATCTCGACCTTTATATAACTCGCTACAGCGATGCCGGGCAGTACGATCCGCGCCTCCGGAATGCCTTCAGTACGGGGGTAACCGCGACGGGGTCCAGCAGCATGTGGCGCAACGACGGAAACGGTACCTTCACCGAGGTCACCGATTCCGTCGGCCTTTCAGGATCGGCGCCGGGTGTGAGCGCATTGGGCACCGACTATAACAATGACCGTGCCACCGACATTGTTCTGACCGGTTGGGCAAAGACACCCAGTGTTTTTGCCAATCCGCGGGAAGGAAAGTTCCCGGTGCGTGATGTGTGGTCGGGCGCGTTCTCTGCGCCGACCGCCGGAATTGCCGTTCTGGACTTTAACCACGATGGCTGGATGGACCTCGCCTTCACACACTGGGCTGCCCCAGGCATCACACTTTGGCGGAACAATCAGGGAAAGAGCTTCGAGCCGGTGGAGCTTCCCAAGACAAACTGGATCCGCGCCTGGGGAGTGGCCGCGTTCGACTACGACAACGACGGCTGGGTTGACCTGGTCGCTGTAGGAGAGACCGCCGATGGCAAAGGCGAAGTCCGCCTGTTCCGCAATCTCGGTCCAGATGGCTTCAAAGACGTCACCGCCGATGTCGGTCTCGACAAAATTCAACTCAAAGATCCGCGCGCCATCATCACCGGCGACTATGACGGTGACGGCGCCACCGATTTGCTTATCACGCAGAATCACGGCCCGGTTGTATTGCTGCGAAACGAAGGCGGCAACAAGAACAACTGGCTGCGGCTTTTGTTCAAAGGCCTGGCTGACAACAAGAGCGCGATAGGCACGAAAGTCGAAATCTTCGCCGGGGCGAATCGCCAGAAATTCGAAATTGCGGGATCGTCCGGGTACCTGGGACAGAACTCAACCGGCTTCATCGTCGGTCTCGGCCAAGCCAAAGAGGCCGACGTAGTGCGCATGCTGTGGCCCTCCGGAGTTATCCAGGACGAAATTCAAATCGCCGGAATGAAAGATCACAGTTTCGTCGAAATGGACCGCCGTGGCAGTTCCTGTCCCACGCTTTTCGCCTGGGACGGCACGCACTACAAACTGGTAGGAGACATGCTGGGCGCCGGCGTGGTCGGCCACTGGATCGGGCCCGGCCAGCGCGACATTCCGCGGCCAACGGAATATATCAAGGTGGCCCGCAATTCGATCCGCGAGAAAGATGGCAAACTCAGTTTCCGTTTCATGGAGCCGCTGGAAGAAGCGGTTTATCTAGATCAGGTGAAGTTGTTAGCCGTGGATCATCCAGGCCCCGTTGACGTGTTCCCCAACGAATATTTCGCCAGTAACCCACCGTACCCGCCGTTCAAAGTTGTTTATAGCCGTGGCGCAGTGCCGCCGGCGGCAGCGCGGGACGAGCATGGTCACGATGTCTTGCCTGAGTTGTTGGCGCACCGCTACTTCGGAGACTTCGATGTCCTGCCGTTCCAGGGTTTCACCAAAACCCACACTCTGGAACTCGACCTCGGCGAAGCCTATCGCGGCGGCCCGCTCTGGCTGCTGATGCACGGCGAGATCGAGTACTTCAGCGCTACCAGTATGTATGCCGCGTACCAGTCCGGGATCGAGCCGGTCGCGCCTTACGTGGAGGCGGAAGATGCCGGTGGAAAATGGGTGCGCGTGATCGACGACATGGGCTTCCCCGCCGGCGGCCCGCGCACCATGACTGCCGATCTGACAGACAAGCTGCCGCAGGGTACTCAGCGCATCCGCATCACCACCAACCTGCAGATCTATTGGGACAGCATTCTGATCAATCGTACGGAACAAAATGGCAATGCGCGCCTGACGCCGGTACCGCTCGCCCGAGCCGATCTACGCTTTAGGGGGTTCCCGCTGAAGGTCGAAAACCGGCCGCCCGGCAACGTTCTGTATGTATACGAGAAAACCAGTCCGACTGGACCTTATGCGAGGCCGGCAGGAGCATACACGCGCTACGGCGACGTGCGTCCGTTGCTCGCGGGATTTGACGACCGGCTGGCCGTCTTCGGATCAGGAGATGAAGTGGTTCTCGACTTCGATCCGGCGAAGCTGCCGGCGCTGCCCAAAGGTTGGGTGCGTGATTATTTCTTCGTGGCCAATGGCTACGAAAAAGACATGGACTTCTACGCCGCCGAGGCCAACACCGTACACCCTCTGCCCTTCCGCACCATGGGCACATATCCTTACCCCAGGGGCAGATCGTTCCCGCTCGACGATGCGCACGTCGACTATTTTCTGGATTACAACACGCGCCATCTCTCCGGAAACGAGCCCAAGGGATACCGCTTCGACTACTCACATTGACCGGGACGCCCAGCATGGATGACCTGCGAAAACCGATTCTCCCCGGCAAAGGCGCGTCGGACTACGAACGCTACCTGCGCACCGATGAACTGTTGTCGCTGCAGAAACGTCCGGAAGATTTCCTGCACCCGGACGAGATGACCTTCCAGGTCGTACACCAAGCCTCAGAATTGCTGCTGAAAGGCGTCACCTGGGAGCTCGAACGGGCTCGTGTATTGATCGCCGACGGAGACTTCTTCAACGCCGCACAGCTCCTGCGCCGCGGCAATCACATGCTGGAATATCCCATCTCCATGCTGCACGAACTGGAGACCATCACGCCCTACGACTACCACCTGATTCGCGCCGGCCTGGGACACGGCAGCGGTCTCGACTCTCCCGGTTTCCTCGGACTGCTGCATATCGGCCCGCGCCTGGGAGAGGCATTCCAGTTCCAGCTGAGCAAGCTCAACCTGACCGTGGACGACCTCTACCGCCGGCACGCGGAATTTTTCGGACTGCACGACGTGGCCGAACGGCTGCTCGATTTTGATGAACGCGTCCACCTGTTCCGCTTTCACCATCTGAAGCTGGCCCAGCGCATCATCGGCGGCGGAGTCGTTGGCACCATGGGCACACCGGTAGAGGTCCTGCACCAGCGCATGGAGCACTTGTTCTATAAAGAACTCTGGGAGGTTCGCAACCGCATCACCGCGGAATCCATGAAAGAAATGTAGGCGCGAGCGCCCCGCTTGTGCGCAGAGCCGCACAGGGCGACCCTTCATTGTCTCAGCCCCGTACATTGCTGCAATCTCGCCACCTGTTTATAATCAAACACGCCGAGCGGGAGTAGCTCAGTGGTAGAGCGCGACCTTGCCAAGGTCGATGTCGCGGGTTCGACCCCCGTCTCCCGCTCCAGATTTTTGATTGAGAAGCCCCGCGCTGGCGAGGGCTTTTTCAATGTTGAGGGCCCGTTTCCCTGGATGGACAATTCCCGGAGATGGCGCTAATTTAGCCGATAAGGCGCGGTACCCAAGTGGTAAGGGAGAGGTCTGCAAAACCTTTATACGTCGGTTCGATTCCGACCCGCGCCTCCAATCTCTTCTTGCAGTTGCATGAATCTACTGTGCTCGCCATTGTCCAAGCGTTGCGTTTTCGTTCCGCCTCGATGGGCGAAAGTAGGGCGGCAAATTGCGTAAATGCCCGGTAGTGGTGCATAAACCACTACCAAAGCCAGAAGGAGAATAGCTGTGACCGGTTCGGTCTAAGGGGGCCTAAACCAGGCCAAACTGCTTTCAGGCCCACCGGGGGAGATCACCGCACCAGCAGCACGGCAATAATGCATAACCCACCCGCCAGTGCCCACTTAATTGAGCTTCCGAGTGTGATTCGCTGCCAACGACTGGGTTCGGGGCGCTGTTCAAACAGTCTTCGGAACTTTTGATAGGGCATTTTTTCTTACTCTCCCGTACGAATCGGGATTCTGGCAATTTATGGGTTGTGCACGCAAGTGGACGCCGTAGCAAAACCTGGGGGAAAACAGCCCCGCGCGTGCCGTAAATCAGGCAGGCCGAGAGGCCGACGGGACAGGTCCGGCCCTGGCTCAGTATCGAGGGCTTCTTGCGCGCTTTGCGTCGGCATTAGAGTTTCCCGACTGCTCACTTTCATACAGACTGGCCTGTGTTTCACGCACACTTGGCTTTTTCAGTTTCCCACCTAGGTCCGCGGCCTCTGGGTCGTAGCGTTTCAGCACTTGCTCGATGTGCCGGATCGCGCGGTGCAGTTGGCGAATCAAATCTTCATCGGGAGTGGTGAGCAAATCCGCAAGAAGTCGGCGAATCTGCACCCGAATCTCAGCATATTTCTCGCCACGGGTCCGTATCTCGAGCAGATACTTCCGATATATCACATAGCCGACGGCGACGCTGACCCCCATGAACAGAGCACGGAACACTTGCAGCAGCCAATGCGGAGCACTGCGGAGATTCGTTATTAGGAAATCCACATCCAAGCTCAGGAACCAAGCGCATGCTCCCCAGAGCGCGGCTGCGGCTAGAACCTTGTTTCTTCTTCCTACCATTTCATTGGCCTGCTTTCTCCAGAATCACGTTCGAAGCGGTACAGATTCGCGCTGGCGGCCAGGTTTTCTTGCCTTTCAGTTTCGACTGAACACGTTAATCCCTATCGGTTGTGGAAAAATTGTGGATTGCAAAAAAGGCAGCCGAGCCTATCCCGTAGGCGATGCCCCACGGCTGGAGGAATGTTCATCTACTCTGGAATTTCCTTGAAGGTAAGTAGATGCTCTCCTACTCTGTCTCACAGACGAAGTGGCGCATAACAACGGAGGCGGAGAACTCGGCCAGAGGCTCCGCCTTCGTTTTGGCTATGGAAATTGTCGCATGTGAGTAGCGCGATTCGATAGGTCCGAGTTAGCGTCCATGAGACAAGGCGGGGACGGGGGAAGGGGAGGGCAGTGGCAATAGCGCACGGCCACAGAACCTTGAGCCGTCCCACACCGTCGTGATTGTGCGGCGGCTACTTACCTTTGTCAAAGGAACTCGCGCAAAACTTTTTCGACGATGCGCGTTATCCCCCACGAATCGAAAGGTCTTTTTCCAATTCCAGTGCGGCCCTGTAGTGCGAGAGCGCAAGATTTACAGCTCGAATTTCGGACTCGATTTGATTGCGCTCGGCCAAAGCCCTGCGGTTCTCCATAACCTGCATGTTGAGCAGTTCTAGTCGTTCTTCCAACTTACGGATGTGTTCTCCCACGGGGGTCTGCATGGCTGAATGCGTTACGCAGCGGCTCTAAACGTGCCGAGCTGCTTGAATAATTCATGGATGCGCTGTTTGCTTGCTTCGTATTCGCGCTTTTCTTCGTCTGTCAGAGTCACACAGGTAGACAATTCTAGAACCTCAAACTGTTTGTCCAATAGGCTTAGGAGTTCGGCACGGAGTTCCTCGGAGTCCGAGTTGGGCATGACGCACCCCCGTGAGCGAAGTTGCATTAGGACTGTAAGCGGTGCATGTTGGAAGTGGCGAACGGCAAACTAATGCCTCGATTTGCTCTGTCTCTTCACTACGTGAGCGGTACGCTGAATACGGCTCTTAATGGTCTTTTGCTCGTCACGCGCCAAATTGGTCAGTTCTGCAATATCTTCTTCGGTTGCGCCGTGATGATGCAACGCACAATCGGCGAATTTCAACCATCTCGCCCGGTTATCTGATCGCGGCCCGAGCGTGCTGGCCTCGTCTCTTGCCGGGTTCTTGCCGAGGTCTGGATGGATGTCGATGCTTAAGCGGGGACGTTGCATGACCGATTCGCAGTTGGGTATTCCCAACTACGATGCGCTATCCCCTGCGGAAGTTCGATACCGTACATCTCGTATTACCGTTGTCTAACAGTCAGAGTCTCTCTATTTCCTGGAAAAGCTCGCCCAAAAAGCCGCGCGTAGATTTTGCCTACCGCGCCTTCCAGTTCGATCTACTAGGAGTTCCTAAGAGCTTCGATTTCAGCCGTTGAAACTCTGGAAATGCACCGCTCTCGCATAGGCGTTTGGTCGTGAGTTTGCTGGCTTAATCGGTGTACGTCAGCTCCTCGCCAGAAGTGGAGGCACCATGACGGACATCCAGCAAAGCCCTCAACTGCTCAGGTTGTGCGAACTCGCCTCGAAAGAACACGATCCGCAAAAGCTGGTGCGACTTATTCTAAAGATCAATCAAAAATTAGACGAACTGATGGGCGAGTCTGAGCTTTCTCTTCCCGAAGCTGCGGATTGATCCCGACCCACGATCCCCTTGTCAATGTTCGTTGACAGGAAGCTCAAGTTCGGAGTAGTCCCCTCCGCATAGAGAGGCCGTAACCCTGCTATGGATTTCACCTGCCTCTCCGGATCCTTCACTTCCCTTACGCACGCATAACGCCTCAACCGCATCGAAGAAACAGCATGACGCTGCCAGAGATAAAAGGCGCTCTGTGGCGGGCGTACACTGACATCTCGCGCAACCACAGTCTGCAGATGGCTGCGGCGCTCTCCTATTACTTTGTCTTATCTCTCTTCCCGGCCCTCATTTTTCTTTCGGCGATCGTGGCCTACTTGCCGGTTCCGGATTTGTTCAACCAGAGCCTGCTTTTGATGTCGCATTTCTTGCCAGCCGACGCGATGGGCCTGGTTCGCAGGGTGCTGGCAGACGTAATCACACCGAATAAAGGAACATTTCTTTCGCTGGGGATTTTGGGAACACTGTGGGCCGCCTCGGGTGGTTTCGCCGCCACCATTGAAGCGTTGAATATTGCCTACGAAGTACAAGACGATCGCCCGTTCTGGAAGACACGACCGCTGGCTATCGGTTTGGCTTTCGTTACCGGATCGTTACTTCTGACTGCGTTATCGGTAATGGTTGTCGGACCCCGGTTTGGAGAGTGGCTGGCGGCGAGAGTTCACCTTTCTGCATTGTTCGTCTTTCTTTGGCCCTATCTTCACTGGGCGATCGCTATAGGATTCACGGTTTTGGCCGTCGAGGCCTTGTACTTCCTTGCCCCAAACGTAAAGCAGCGCTTTTTGGCGACGCTGCCGGGCGCAATTCTTGCCGTCGGCTGCTGGATTGGACTGTCTTATCTGCTCGGCGTATATTTTCGCCACTTCGCTAACTTCAATAAAACGTATGGAACGCTTGGGGCAGCGGTTGCTTTAATGGTGTGGCTATATTGGACAGGTTTCGCGATGCTGGTGGGAGCCGAATTGAATTCCGAGCTGGCGAAAATAACCAAGAAAGGCAAGCTGCAAGAGAAACAGCAAGCGTCTTCCATCACACGGATTGATTTAGCCGCCTAATTTAGTTGTGGTGCAGTTTGTAAGGAAGCGAGCCAAACGCGCGATTATTGCGTCGCAAGAAGCGCGACGCTTTACGCGGCTCGCCCAGATTCTTCGCTGCGCAAAGAACGCTTGCTCAGAATGACAATCGAACTGCACCATATTCGTGAAATCTTCCCCACCTGAAGGCAAGCTGAATGCAAAGCTGAGGCGGCTCAAGCGGACATCCTGAGCGTTTGCAGGTGGCATCGTATGTCGGCAGAGCATTGTGTGTGCGAGTCTTAAAGGATCAGAAAAGCGGAAGGAATTGGATATGAGAGAGCGCACGTTTGGGGCACGAATGCTGGCGCTGATGTTGGCAGTTTTGATGGCGACTCCCGGAGCATTTGCGGTCGCGGGAGCACCGCAGTTGCCGGATCCGGGGACGGTGCCGGTCAGCAAGCAGCAGCAGGAACAGCTCGGGTTGAAAGCAATGTCTGAGGTGTACCAGCAGATGCCGGTACTGCCAGATTCGAATCCGGTGACGCAATACGTGCAGCAATTGGGAAAACGGCTGGTGCAGGTGATCCCGCAACAGAATTCGTGGCCCTATCAGTTTCATGTGATCCCGCAAAAAGACGTGAACGCATTTGCGCTTCCTGGTGGCCCTATCTTCATTAATGTGGGCACGATTCTGGCGGCTGACAATGAGTCGCAACTTGCAGGTGTGATGTCGCACGAAATGTCTCACGTGTACATGCAACATCAAGTTAAAGAAATGCAGAAGGCCGGGATGACGCAGGGAGTGGCGGGAATTGTGGGCGGCCTCCTGGGTGCGGTGCTGGGCGGCACGGCTGGCACGCTGGCTAATATGGGCGCCCAGTATGCCGGAGGCATCCTGAGCTTGAAATATTCGCGCCAGGAAGAAGCGCAGGCGGATGCGGTGGGCGCCATCATTATGTACAAGGCCGGATACAATCCGCGATCGCTGGCGGAGTTCTTTCAGAAACTGGAACGGCAAGGCGGGGGCGGTGGGCCGCAGTTCCTGAGCGATCACCCGGATCCGGGTAATCGGGTTGAGGCCGTGGACCGGGAGATTCGCGACTGGCCGCCGGAGAATTACCGAGGCAGCTCGCCGGAATTTGCCAGCGCGAAGCAAGATGCCGGACGGGTGAGGCTGTACACCGCTCAGCAGATTGCAGAGCAGTCAAAGCAAGGAACCTGGGCACGAGAAAACCGGCAAAATGGCGCGGTACCGGCGAGCGTGCGTAATATGTCCGGCGGAAACGAAACTGCTCAGCCGGAAATCGCGAACGTCAGCTACCAAGACGTGAGGCCGAGCGGCAATTTCAGGCAGCTCAGACAGGGGCCGATAAGCATTGCATATCCCGACAACTGGGAGCCAGTGAGCAGCCAAAATTCGGATGGAATCACGATTGGGCCGCGTGCAGGAGTTTCATCGGGCGCTGTGGCGTACGGGGTGATCATCGGCGAAGGACGTGATCAGAATGCGAACTCGCTCGACCAGGCCACGCAGGATTTGATTCAGGGCATGGAGCAGTCGAATCCTGGGCTGCGGCAGCATGACAGCCCGCGGCGGATTCAGGTGAACGGAATCGAGGGACGATCAGTAACGCTCAGTGGCTCATCGCCTATTGAACAGAACGGGCGACCGCTTTCGGAGCGCGATTGGTTGGTGACGTTGCCCGATTCGCAGGGGGGTCTTCTATACCTGATATTTATCGCGCCGGAGAAAGATTTCGGGCAGTTGCGCCCTACTTTTGAACGGATGCTGAACAGTGTTCAGGTGAGGTGATCTGCTCGTAGCCTGAGCACTCAAGCACTGGCAGACGCGGATACTTGGGAAATTTGGGATCTGTTGCCGAGCGCTGACAAAAGTAGAACGTGGCGCCGCGATCAGTTTTGATGAGGCGCATGTGCCGGCAATCGGCGCACAGGCCAATGCTAGAGGGCGGGGATTCCTGGGCTTTTGCCATCGGGAGAATAGAGAGCATTGATCATTTCACAAAAATGCACTGCAGCGTTAGAATCGTGCCTTTTTCAGCAGTTCGTGAGCGGTGGATTGCGTTCTTGCGCGTCATTCATGACTCGCCACAGCACGGACGAGTCTTGTTCTTTAGTAATCTCCCTGAGCGGCGTGGCTGGTGTCATATTGGGAAACACTAATGAGCGAATCCATATCTGCGGAAGATGGGCGCCGCGCGCCTCGTGTGAAGTTGGCAGGAGTGGTTTTGGCATTAATCCAATTGGAGAATGGCCGGCAAATTCGCAGCCGTCTGCACCAGCTTTCCATCACGGGAGGCTTGTTGTACTTGGACGACCCACTCGACGAGGGCATTAAGGTTGAAGTGATGTTTCACGTGGGCAACTGCACAGTGCGCAGCAAAGCGGCCATGTTGTTTCCTATGTGGGCCACGCAGGGGTGCCTCCAGCCATTTGAGTTCACTGATCTTGCAGAAGATGATCGCCGCACCTTGGAGTCCGATTTGGGGACCTTTCTAGGCCAATCGTCGAGCGCAGCTACTATCGAGGAAAAGAGCCTTGGGGCGGCTGCCGGGCGCCGATAACTGATGAGAGCAGGTTTTTATCGGCTTGCCTGGCCGGCAGCGGATTCAGCCAACTTCTGAAATTCATCGAGCTGCTGCCGGGCGACCGCGGAATCAGGGGCATTTGGGGACAGGCGAAGATATTCGCTAACGTGTGTCACAGCAGACGGGTAGTCCTGCTTTCGCGCAAAAACTAAGCCCAATAGGTACTCCATCTGCGGAACGCGGTGCTCACGGTCGAGGCGCATTCCCCGCATTAAGCTCTTCTCGGCCTGATCAATTCGCCCCAGATTGAAATTTCCTGCCGCATTGTAGAACCAGATTTTCGGGGAGTTCGCGTCGCTGACCTGCAGCACACGATCGGTCGTCTCCACGACGTCTTTCCACTGTTTTTGCTCAATGGCCAGATTAGTGAGTTCAGCGTAAGGATCGATTAGCTTGGAATCTGCTGAAAGGGCGTTCTGAAATGATTCGCGTGCAGCCGTGATCTCCTTCTGTTGGGCCTGCAAACGGCCCAGTTCGAGCCAGGCGAGTGCAAACTTCGGATAGCGCTGGAGGGCATTTTTAAATTTCTCCTTAGCCGCAGCCCACCTCCCTTTCGACTCTGCCTGTTTCCCTTTCTCGAACTCTTTTTTTGCCTTGTCTGGAACCGCCATGGCTGTGGCGCTCACAGTAGCTTCCGAGGACCGCGCAATACGATGAACGATAACCGTACCAACATTCGTGACACTCGGACCAGATGTTATGCCGGTGAGAGGGATCGCGTGCGGCGCGAAGCCGTCTAGTTCGAATCTGAGCTCACAGTCTACTCCGAGTTTTTGACCCGCACCTGTTCCCTCCGACGCGAGCGGCAGAGAGACGGAACTCGACTGCTCGTCCCTATTCAGATCAACCTGGAACGAGCCGCTGGCATCCGTGTAGGCCACAGTTCGCACTTGTCCGTTGCACATCCGTTGGACAGCAACGGGCTGCGTAGGCACCGCCCCATCGTCAGCCACAACTTTGCCGGAGATAATAACGGGCGCTGTCCTGGCATTCGTGGACGTGTCCACCGGAAACCGCACAGGATTGGCGAGATCAGGCACTATTTGAGTGAACGCGCTAAGACTGGTCAGTAGGAGCACAACGGAAAAGAGAGAACGAGCCGCCATCTCTTCACCTTTCTGAATGGCGGCAATGAGATGTTTAACATTAGTGTTAGGATGCCGCGCCAGCGCGGGGCTACGGTCATCGCCTGAAGCTTTGTGGAGGAAATCATGTACTAAAAAACGTGGACCTCAGGGACCGCTTCCATTTACTCGGGTGTCCACTCCATGGATTGCCGCAGATACAATTTGATCTCTGAAGCAAACTTCATACTCGAGGACGTAGAGGCGAGCCCAGATCGTGACCCAGAGCCATGCGACTCTCACTTTTATTGATTTTCCTCGTCATCGCAGGATGTGATCGCCGTAAGAATGTTTGTCCAATCGACGGACAACCACCGCAATGGTCAGGACGAAGAAATGGGCAATCCTGCGAGTACTTCCATTACAGTAATATGGAACGAAAAACCCATTCTTGGTGGGCCGAATGCGGGAAAGATCGGGGACAATAATCGGACGCGCCCATATTTGTCGCAACCCGCCCGCTTGTGATTTGACCGTTAGAATGTCCGGCTGTTACGGTTGAGCGGATAAGCTGTCCTTCGGACAAACCAATGGCACACCAGCATTCTCCTCGTTTTTTGCAGATCGTCCTGGATGCCAAGCGGCGGGTTCATGAAGTAAGCATCGATGACGTAAAAGGGCAACTCGATCGGGGTGAGAAGCTCCTACTGATTGATGTTCGCGAAGAGAGCGAATATGCGAAGGACCACCTCCCTGGCGCGATCCATCTGGGCAAGGGAGTTATCGAACGCGACATTGAAGAGCATGTGCCTGACCTGACTACACCCATGGTGCTTTACTGCGGCGGCGGGTACCGTTCGGCTCTAACTGCTGACAATCTGCAAAAGATGGGCTACACCAATGTGCTTTCGATGGACGGTGGTGTCCGCGGCTGGCGGGAAAAGGGCTTGCCGATGTCTAAGGACTGAATTTGGCACGTGCACTAAGTACCTCGGTAACTTGATTCGTCTCTTTTCTGCACCTCGACATGGAATTCGCTGCCGAAGATAACAGTTGTGCAGTCTAATGCAGGGAATGAAACGCAACTCTGGACATGACAACTCGGCAGCCGCTGCGACGACGGCTGTGGAAAATTCCACGCATGATAGTCTGCCCCGGATGGACGCAACCCCCTCGGAGTTTTGCGCAGAGCTCTCTAAGACCTTCCGCGTACGTTCGAGTGAAGTAGCGCTGCTCCGGCTGGAGGGCGGCATGCTGAAGTTCCTGTTCCCCGAAGAGCTTAAGACCGCAGGCGCAATTCCGCTTTCCGGTTCATCAGCGATTGCGGCGCACACGGCGATCAGTAAAAAGCTTGAGCTATTTAATAACTTCCCGCGAGTAAAGCATGCCAGTATTTTTGAGACTGTCAAACTCACGCAGCAAAGCGAGCAGCCCGATCCTCTAACAATCCAGAAGCTGATTTCTGGACCGGTGTTGGACGCCCAAGGCAAGGTGCTGGGCGTGCTCCAGGTGTGCCGGAAAGGGTTTGATCTGCTCTCGGCTGGTCCAGACTTCAGCCTCAACGATCTCCAGCAACTGGAGCGCGTGACTAAAGCCCTCGCGAAGGCTTCGTTTATGAAAGCTTCTTAATCGCCTTTGCTCTCCCGCCCGTCGCGTCAATCATTGGACAGAGTTCCATCGCTACAACCATCGAAGTAAAATAACGGGGCGGCGGATATCGCCGCGGATATCGACGCATGTCAGCTCAATCTCAGAGAAGCGGATCTGGGGACAAGAGGATCTATGTGACCCTCGCTGGCCTCCCGCTCTCGTTTGAGCTGCATTGGCCGTTCCACAAATCGACTTCCGGGGCCGATTTCTGGGTGCTGCACGCCGACATTCGCCTGGAGAACTCTAGTGGACTGCATGCCCCGGTTGCAGTCAACCTGTCGGCTACCGTGCGCGAGCTCATGCCCTCGCTCGAGCCAAAAGATGCCGAAGATCCGGTCATCAACACACTTCGTAAGGAAGTTGACCGAAGGCAAATCGAATTCGTAAAGTCCGGCAAGCTGGTACCTGTGCATTTCTCGAGCCGCCACTACGATTTCAAACGCAACAAATGGGTGTTTGGGAAGGCGAGCGATGATGACGTGAGGCTTCTCATCGCCCGCAAAGTCTACTGGCAGACCCGGCTGGTGGGCGGGCCGGTGTGGATTGGCGAACCCGCCGATGCGCTCTATGTTGAAGCCTCAGTCACGCACATGTTGGAAATTGCACGAAGCCTCGCGAGCGAAGAGCTGATGACGCTGGAGGGCGAGTGGGCTTCTGCAAATGCCGCCTTGATGGCGCAGGCAGAAAAATTTGAAGCTGACATGCGCATCGCGGTAGCGGAGCTTGAGAAGAAGCATGCGTTTGAAAGAGGATAAGCAGCGCCGGGCTGCCCTCAAAGACCTTCCTTATTCCTGTTTTACTGAATCAATTGTTTGAAAGAGCTTCCCGATGTCCGTGACCTCTACATAGGGCGGGTTTGCCTGGGGCTTGCCGCTGACCACATAAATCGTCGGAGTCTGGTGAATTCCAATCCGGTTGCCGAGGTCGCGGTCGGCGTTAACCTCTGCGGCCAGCTTGCCTTGCGGATCAAAGACAAACGGCAAATCTACTTTGTGATCGGCGGCAAATTTTTCCGCGAAAGAGCGCAGGTTGCCAGGATTGATTTCCAGCTGATGCTGAAAAATATAGTCGCGAAAATCATTGCCTAGCTGCTTGGAGTGCGAATCGAAATAGTGAGCCATGACTGCGGCCTGGAATGACCAATTGTGCAGGGGCAGAGGAAAGTCGTGTCGCACGACGGGAATCTTATAGGTCTTGGCTGCCTGCTCGACCAAGGGGGCGGCGCGGCGGCATTGCGGACACTGCAGATCTTCAAAAACCACCAAGGCAAGCTGCGATCCCTTAGGAGGGCGGAGCGCAGAATTGGCATCTTGCGCGACAGCGCACGATGCGATGAAAAAAAGTACAAAAAGAAATGAGAGCAGCTTCTTGTTCATAATGTGTTTAGATGCGGAATTAGCATCTGTATGTCTATATCTATGGTAACCGAAGGGGACAAACAACTGTTCCCATTTACATTCAATACGTAGGGGCGGGTGCCCTCACCCGCCCACATTGAATCCCGAGGTGCAGGATGAAAAGCAACAACGATCATGACCACTCGCTTCGGCAGCATCTGAAATACCTGCTTAGCGATGGCGGAGCTCATGTCAAATTCAGCGACGTCGTGTCAAGCTTTCCTGCAAAGCTCCGCGGGCAAAAACCTTCTGGATTCCCGCATTCTGCCTGGATGCTGCTCGAACACATGCGCATCGCGCAATGGGACATTCTCGAGTTCAGCCGCAACCCAAAGTACGCTTCGCCGGAGTGGCCGGGCGGCTACTGGCCTCGGACCGAGAACCCGCCTAGCGAGGCGGCTTGGAGCGCCAGCATAAAGGCCTTCAACAAAGATCTACAAGAAATGCAGGCGCTGGTGACAAATCCCAAGACCGACCTGTTCGCCCGCATCCCGTGGGGCGATGGCCAGACCATCCTGCGTGAGGCGTTGCTGGTAGCCGATCACAATGCTTATCACCTGGGCCAGTTGGTGGATGTGCGAAGGCTGCTCGGGGCATGGCCAGAGGAATAAGAGTTCGGTTCACTCAGGCTATTGCACCGTTTTCTGAAAACCACCCTCACTCCTTCTCTCCACCTCTCGTCAATGGCCACCAGTGTCCACTCGATCTCTGGTGAAATATAGCGCAGTAGCGTGTCGGTCGCGGGGTGCACGTGCAGCGCCGGTGCCACGAGCAGCAGCAGCGGTGCTTCCGGTGACAATTCCTTGCCAGAAAAATATCCGAAGCGCTGGAATTCTCCACGCGCATGGTGCCAGGCAACACGCGACCAGTAATCCAGCCCTTGCAGCGGCAGATGAATATCTTCATCCGCCTTCAGTTCAACTACGGCCAGCCTTTCCTGGCGAGTGGTTGTCAGCACGTCGATCATGGCGCGATCGGAGGCTGAGAAAGCGGGCACTTGCGAGTACAAACGGCCCGCGTCAAAACGCTCGTCGAGAACGCCGACATTCTTGATCACCAGTGATTCCAGCCACCGTTCAGGATGCAACCTCCACAAGAAGTGATCTCGCGGCCCTTCGGCGTGGCGCACCTCTCCTATGCTGCGAAGCAACCGCTTGAAAGACCCGGCATTTTCCGGGCGCAGAGTTTGTTCCGCCGCGCCAACCCCAAACACGATTTCGGGCGTGCTGCGGAACGAGCTGGGGTCATGCGTTAGCAGAGCTCGCGCGAATTCCAATCCGTGGCAACGGAACGCCATCTCGGAGGAAGAGAGCAGCGCGACTTCCGCCTCGGGCATCAGATCGCGAACCTGCGCGATCGCTTGCGCGAACCGTTCTCGCGCCGCGCGTTCGTCGGCACAATGTGTAAGCCGCGTGGCGACGTTGCCACGATCCGAGGTGTCCATTTCTTTTGCCGAGTCCTCGCGCTCGTCAATCTCATAGAGCTGCCACTTCGCGGCGTCACGATTCAGATTAGCAATGCGCTCGCGAATCAGAGCAGAACTGCCCACCGGGACAAACAGTTTTAGCCCGTGCACGACTGCTTTTCCAGCTTGCGTTTGACGGCACACATCCAGCCACAAGATGCCAAATGTCAGCGCGGCATCAATGGAGGATTGGGCCTCCTGCGCATTGACGCCCAGCACCGCGAAGGCGGACTGGCCCTGCTGTAACAAACCACGCGAATAGATCGGTCCGAAGGAGCGTTCCAGATCCATCGACGTGCTGAGCTTGGCGACTTTGAATCCAGGAAATTTTCGGGTCAGTACGCGTTGCAGGAGCCTTTGATATGCGAGCCGTGCTGCCCGTTTCGCGGTCGGCGTACGGCGATCACGCTGGCGGCAGATCTCGAGTTTCGTAGGGTGAGATTGCCCCAGGCGCTGGACCGCAAGTCGCAACACTTCTTTCCTAATCTCCAAGTCGACCACGCGACGCACAACATTTCGCTCCGCCGACCACAGGT
>Ga0137403_10000545_pt1 | contig 48703 bp, 40 predicted proteins | sample CZOMad2_1_16fung_FD_122057 | JGI IMG/M metagenome (GOLD analysis project Ga0137403, IMG submission 122057) | Vadose zone soil fungal communities from Angelo Coast Range Reserve, California, USA - CZOMad2_1_16fungal (Hybrid Assembly) | ecosystem: Environmental > Terrestrial > Soil > Vadose zone... | reverse complement strand
AGACCTTCGCCAGCAACGGCGGGCGCTTCGGCGCCCACAACCTGCACGAGAACCTGCCGGTGCCGGGCTCGTGGCGCTCCGAGAGCATCATCGTCGGCACCTTCTTCGGCGGCGGCGTGCGCGCTTTCGACGTGAGCAACCCCTACCGGCCGGAAGAGATCGCCTACTTCGTGCCTCCCACGCCCAGGCTTTCGAAGGCCGGATCAATCCAGCTGAACGACGTCTACGTCGACGACCGGGGCCTGGTGTTCACGGTCGACCGTTTCGCCGGCGGCCTGTACGTCCTCGAAATGAACGTTTGATGCCGGACAGGGCGCGCGACGTTCTCGCGGGAAAGCTGCCGGTCAGCCTGATCACCGGATTCCTGGGCAGCGGAAAAACCACGCTGCTGAAGCGCCTGCTGCGCGATCCCGGCATGAACCGGGCCGCGGTCATCATCAACGAGCTCGGCGAGGTCGGCATCGACCACGAGCTGGTCGCAAACTCGTCCGAGTCGATGACCCTCTTGTCGAACGGCTGCCTGTGCTGTTCCGTGCGCACCGACCTGCAGGAGACGATGCGCGAGCTGTTCATCAAGCGGCGCGCGGGCGAGGTGATCGACTTCGAGCGCGTGTTCATCGAGACCACCGGGCTCGCCGACCCGGTGCCGGTGCTGCACACGCTGCAGACCGACGGCATGCTCGGCGCGCAGTACCGGCTCGATTGCGTGGTGACGCTCGTCGACGCGGTGAACGGGCTGCGCAACCTCGACGACGCGCCCGAGGCGGCGAAGCAGGCGGCGGTCGCCGACCGCATCGTCATCACGAAGAGCGACATCGCGCCGCCGGCCACGGTCGCCGAGCTCGAGGCTCGCTTGCAGCGGATGAACCCCTACGCCGCGCGCAGGATCGCGGTGAACGGCGAGGTGGATGTCGCGTTCCTGCGCGACGTCGGCCCGAGGAGCACGCGCGCCGCGAAGGACATCGACCGCTGGCTTTCGCCGTCGGGAGAGCCGCGTCCCGAAGGAGCCTACCTGGGCGAGCGCGTGCGCGCGGGGACGCACGATGCCTCCATCGGCTCCTTCTGCCTGTGGTTCGACAAGCCCTTCACCTGGGACAGCTTCTCCGCCGCGGTCCAGGTATTGACCTCGCTGCGGGGATCGGATCTGCTGCGCGTCAAAGGCCTGGTCAACGTCGAAGGCGAGCGCGGACCGGTGGTCGTTCAGGGCGCGCAGCACGTGTTCCATCCGCCGGTTACTCTCGAGGCCTGGCCGAGCGACGACCGGCGCTCGCGCATCGTGTTCATCGGGCGGAACCTGTCGCGCGAGTCGGTCGAGTCGCTGTTCGCCGCCGTGGGAACGCTCGCCGCGCCGCTCACCTGAAGCGTACGATGGCGCGCACGAAGGTCGCGATCGTCGGCGGCGGCCCTTCCGGCCTGATCCTGGCGATCGAGCTCGGACGCCGGGGTGTCCCCTGCGTGCTCCTCGAGGAGGACGCCACCCCGCCGACGCTTCCCAAGGCGAACGCCACGACTTCGCGCACCATGGAGCACTACCGGCGTCTGGGATTCGCGCCGGAGATCCGCGCGCTCGGCCTTCCCGAGGATTACCCGCAGGACATCGCCTACTTCACCCGCTACACGCGTCATGAGCTCGCGCGCCTCAAGGGACTCAGCCGGCGCGAGGCGCTGGCCGCCCGGGAGGGCGCGGATTCGCGCTGGCCGACGCCTGAGCCCCTGCACCGCGTGCAGCAGATGTACATCGAGGCGGTCCTGAAGAAACAGGCGGAGAAATGGCCCTCCGCGGACGTGCGCTTCGGCTGGCGTGCGCGAAAGCTCGGGCAGCGCGAAGGCGGCGTGACCGTCGAAGCCGAGCACCTCTCGACCGGAAAGACGCAGCGCATCGACGCCGACTACGTGGTGGGCTGCGACGGGCCGAGGAGCATGGTGCGCGCTGCACTCGGCATCGGCTATGAGGGCCACTCGCGCGAGGAGCGCGATTTCATGGGCGGCAGGATGCTCGCGGTCACCATCCGGTCGCCCGGGTTCCACGACGTGGTGCGCGCGCCGCGCGCCTGGCAGTACTGGGCGATGAACCGCGAGCGGCGAGCGCTCATGAACGCCATCGACGGCCGGGAGCTGTGGGTGTTGCACGTGCAGCTTCCCCGCGAGGGCGCGGCGCCGGCCGACTATGCGCGTGATTCGCTCGTGCGCGCCACCGGCCGCGAGTTTCCTTTCGAGATTCTCGGCATCGCCGAGTGGACGGCGGGTTTCACCCTGGTCGCCGAACGCTTCGGAAACGGTCGCGTTTTCATCGCGGGCGACGCGGCCCATCTTTTCACCCCGACCGGCGGCCAGGGCTACAACACCTCGGTCGACGACGCCTCCAACCTCGGCTGGAAGCTCGCCGCGGCCTGCCAGGGCTGGGGCGGACCCGGATTGCTCGCGACCTACGAGACCGAGCGCAAGCCGATCGCACATCGCAATACGCGCTTTGCGAGGGCCATGGCGGAATCGATCGGCAAGATCGAGCTTCCCGGAGAGATCGAGCAGGACGGGGACGCCGGGGACTCGGCTCGCGCCGCGCTCGGCGAGCGGCTCGTCCGCCACGCCGCGACCGAATTCGATATTCCCGGCATTCATCTCGGCGTTTTCTACGCGGGGTCCCCGATCGTCGTCGCGGACGGCGCGGCCCCGCCCGACGACTGGCACCGCTACACGCCCGGCGGAACGCCCGGAGCGCGGGCGCCGCACGTGTGGCTCGCCGAAGGCGTATCGATCTTCGACCGCTTCAGCCGCGACTTCACGCTCCTGCGTTTCAAGGCGGACATCGACACGCGCCCTCTCGAAGAGGCGGCACGGCACCGGGGCGTGCCGCTTGCGGTTCTCGATCTGTCGAACGAAGAAGCCCGCGACGTGTACGCACGGGACCTCGCGCTGATCCGCCCCGATCACCACATCGCGTGGCGCGGAAATGCATTGCCCGAGAATGCAAATGCGCTCCTCGCTCGGGCCGTTGGACACCTGATATGATCGCCTTTCGCCAGCCCGGATCGCAGCCATGAACGCCAAAGAAAACATCTCCGGAGTGCGCGCCGAAGCACCCGTCGCGAGTCCCGAGCAAAAAGAAGTCTGGGGCAGCGACGCGATCGCAGCGGTGCTGCGCGCCATCGACATTCCCTACCTCGCCCTCAACCCGGGCGCGAGCTACCGCGGGCTGCACGACAGCATCGTCAACTACCTGGGCAACGCGCGCCCGCAGATGCTGCTCTGCCTGCACGAGGAGTCCGCCGTGGCGATCGCGCAGGGGTACGCCAAGGTCAGCGAGCGCATGATGGGCGCGGTAGTGCACTCGAACGTCGGCCTGATGCACGCGAGCATGGCGATTTTCAACGCTTGGTGCGACCGCGTGCCGATGCTCGTGCTCGGCGCGACCGGGCCCTGGGACGCGGCCAAGCGCCGCCCCTGGATCGACTGGATCCACACCGCCTCCGATCAGGGGGCGCTCGTTCGCGACTACACCAAGTGGGACAACCAGCCGGCGTCGGTGCCCGCGGCGTACGAAGCGATCCTGCGCGCCGCTCAGATCGCCAACACCGCGCCGCGCGGACCTACGTACATCAACCTCGACGCCGGATTGCAGGAATCGAAGGTTGGCGCGCTGCCGCCGCTCCCCGATCCGAAGCGCTATCGCCCGGCCGAGCCGGTGCAGCCCGCCGCGAGCGCGCTCGAAGCCGCGGCGAAGCTCCTCTCGGGAGCGAAGCACCCGGTGATCCTCGCCGGCCGCGTCTCCAGGAGCGAGGCCGCCTGGAAGGAGCGCGTGGCGCTCGCCGAGAAACTGCAGGCGCGCGTGTTCACCGACATCAAGCTCGGTGCCGCGTTCCCCACCGATCATCCGCTGCACGCGGCGCCGCCCGCGACGTTTCTCCCGCCCGACGCAGCCAAGCTCCTGCGCGAAGCCGACGTGGTGCTCTCGCTCGACTGGGTCGATCTCGCCGGCGTCTTGAAGCAGGCCTGGGGGCCCGAGCCGGTGGGCACGAAGGTCATACAGGTCTCGCCCGATGCGCATTCGCATCGCGGCTGGAGCATGGACTACCAGGGCCTGCCGCCGGTAGACGTCTACATGATGTGCGAGCCTGATACGGTCGTGTCGCTTCTCCTCGGCGCCGTAAAGTCGCGGCCCGCCGCCGTCGCGTCCAAGCCGCCGGCGCTTCCGAGCGCCTCGTCGGACATGGTGACGATCCGCACGCTCGCGGATGCCCTGAACGCGGCAACCAAAGGCCTGGATGTCTGCATGACGCGCCTCCCGCTCGGGTGGTACGGCGGCTATCGCCATTTCCATCATCCGCTCGACTACATCGGCTCGGAAGGCGGAGGCGGCGTCGGCGCGGGGCCCGGCATCACCGTAGGCGCGGCGCTCGCGCTGAAAGGCAGCGGCAGGTTGCCCGTCGCCATCATGGGAGACGGCGACTTTCTCATGGGGAACACGGCGCTGTGGACGGCGACGCATTACGGCATCCCCTGCCTGATATTCGTCGCCAACAATCGATCGTTCTTCAACGACGAGCTGCACCAGGAGCGTGTCGCGAAGGAACGCAGCCGTCCGGTCGAGAACCGCTGGATCGGCCAGCGCATCAGCGGGCCGGACATCGACCTCGCGATGATGGCGCGCTCACAGGGAGCCGAGGGGATCGGCCCGGTCACGAAGGTCGCCGAGCTTGGGCCGGCGATCGAAAAGGGAATTCAGGCGGTTCGCAACGGGTCGGTGTGCGTGGTCGACGTGCGGGTCGCGCCGGGCTACGACACCAACATGGCTGGCTCGAGCGCGAGCCAGAAGCGCTGACAAAACGGAGGGGCTATGTTTCTGCGCATCCTCGTCGCTTCGTCGCTGGGCGCATTGCTCGCGTTCTCCGCAGGCGAGGCCCCGGCGCAGCAATGGCCGAGCCGGCCGATCCGTTTCACCGTGCCGCTGCCGCCCGGCGGCGCCAACGATCTGCTCGCACGCGTGTTCGCCGAGCGCCTGCAGCCGGTACTGGGTCAGCCCGTCGTGGTCGAAAACAAGCCCGGGGCGGGCGGTAACGTGGGCACGGAATTCGTCGGCAAGCAGGCGCCGGACGGGTACTCGCTGTTGCTCTCCTCCAATACCCATGTGATCAACGTCTACTTCTTCTCGAAGCTTCCCTACGATCCGATCAAGGACTTCGAGCCGGTGACGCTGGTCGCCACCATTCCCTTCGTGCTGACGGTGAACTCCAGCCTGCCCGTAAACGACATGAAGGAGATGATCGCGTACCTGCGCAGCCATCCGGGCTCGACCTACGGCACCGCCGGCATCGGCACGCCGCACCATCTGGGCGCCGAGCTGCTCAAAACCATGACGGGGGTAGAGATCACGCACGTTCCTTACAAAGGAGCGGCCTTCCTCGTGCCGGCCCTGCTGACGAGCGAGATCACCTTCTCGATCGCCTCGATCAGCTCGCTGGTGCCGCACTTCAAGTCAGGCAAGCTGCGCCCGATCGCGGTCGCCAACGAGACGCGGACGCCGCTCCTGCCCGACGTGCCGACCATGGCCGAGGCCGGGCCGCTGCCCGGCTACGCGATCGACGTTTGGTTCGGCGTGCTCGCACCGGCGGGCACGCCGCGGCCCATCGTCGATCGCCTCAACCGGGAGATCAACAAGGTCCTGCAGGACCCGGAGGTGGTGAAAAACCGGCTCAACTCGGTGGGCCTGTCGCCGGTGGGAACAACCCCGGAGCACTACATGGAAGTCATGAAAGCGGACCTGGTGCGGTACGCCAAGATCACCAAGGACGCCCACATCAAGCCCGACTAGTAGCCGGGATGCTCTAAAGCGACGCCAAGCGTCGCTTCCAGGCCGGAACGACCTCGGGATTCTTGCAATAGAGCGGCGGCTCGCCGCGCAGAATGCGCGTGATGTTCTCCACCGCCGCGGTCGGGAACGAGGCGAACACGTCCTGCGTATGGCCGACCATATGCGGGGTGAGGATCACGTTGTCGAGTTTCCGCAGGGGACTGTCCTCGGGCAGCGGCTCCACGGCGAAGCTGTCCAGCGCGGCTCCGGCGATGCGGCGCTCTTTCAGCGCTCGGTAAAGCGACGCCTCGTCGATCGCCTCGCCGCGCGAGGTGTTCACCAGATAGGCGGTCGGCTTCATCAGCGCCAGCTCGCGCTCGCCTATGATCCCGCGCGCTTCGGGCGTGATGCTCACCAGCACGGCGACCACGTCGCTCAAGCCGAGGAGCGTGTCGAGATCGGTCATCCTGACCCCGGCAGGCGCGGATTCCGGCTCGATGAAGGGGTCGAAGGCGACCAGCTTTGCGCCGAAACCGGCGAGCCGCTCGACCACCCCGCGAGCGATGCGCCCCAGGCCGACCAGACCCACGGTGCGGCCGAGCAGCATGCGCGCCCAGGCCCCGTCCGAAGTGGGCCTGGGGCGCGCGCGCCTGCCGCGCAGCACGTCCTGGCTGGCGTCCGGGTTGTACATCAGCATGAGGATCAGCATGACGGTCGCCTCCGCCATGCCGAGGAAGTTCTCCGGCGTCGCGCCGTGCCCGACGATCACGCCGAGCTCGTTCGCCGCCGCGAGATCCACGGTTTCCACGCCGATGGTCGGATTGACGATGCCGCGCAGCCGCGGCGCGGCGAGCATCACCTCGCGCGGGCAGATCGAACGCGAGCTGAACATCATCACCTCGGCGCGCCCAAAGAGCTCGCCGTAGCGCTCACCGGGGTAAACGAGCTTCTTTCCCGGCGAGGTCTGCGGGCCGCGCACGACCTCGATGTCCTGCCGCGTCAACCGGGACTCGATCTCGTCCAGCACTTCGACGAGCATGTAGTCGTGGCAGATGAAAACGCAGTGCTGGCTCATTGCCGCTGCCCGGGGCCGTCCCTAGAGGCAGTAGATGTCCACCATCGAGGGCAGGTAGTCGTTCTGGAGAACGGTCTTCTTCCTGGCGATCAGCCATGCCTTGCCCGAGCGCCGCAGCTCGTAGTGGGCGTGCCCGAAAAAAACCGCGCTCTTCTTGTGGCGCGGATCGAACACATGGGTCGTCCACGAGGAGCGCAGGCGCATGAGCGCGTCGCCTTCGGTCGCCGTGACCAGCACGTTGCCGACCATGTGCGCCGTGCGCCGCAACGGCACCGAAGCCGGCGAGCGGCCGGAGCGGATGCGCACTACACGGTCCTCGAGTCCAGCGCGGCTGGCGTAGTAGATGTGCGAGAGCTCGGCCTGCGGGTTTTCGGTGAGGGCTTCCTCGGTGCGCCAGGTCGGCACCCAGTATTCGCAGTCCTCGGCGAAGAGCGCGAGCCAGTCGTCCCAGCGCTGCTCGTCGAGATAGGCGGCTTCGCGGACCAGGACCTCGCGGCCGATCTCCAGGACGTCGGCCACGTCAGCGCGGGTACGGCTTCTCGCCCGAAACACCGGCCTGCATCAGCCGTGCCCACTCGCGGTAGGGGGCGTGGAACGCGGTCTCGGTCTGGACCATGTACGGTCCGCGCAGGCTTGCGGTCGGCTTGATTCCTATCTCGCGCGCGAGCGCGCTCGCGCCGGGTTCCTGTGCCGCAATACCGCGCTGATAACCCTGCAACCAGGAAACCGGCGCCGAGAACCCCGCCTGCTCGTCCTCGTACAAAGTGGTGTCGTCGGGCGTGGCAAGGCCGCTCACGTTGAAGAAGTCCTCGAACTGCCGCAGGCGCCAGGCGCGGACTTCCGCGGGCTCGCCGACCGCCGCGAGGCAGTAGACGCGCATCTCGGTCTTGTCGACCGAGAGCGGCCGGAAAGTGCGCAGCAGAAGCGCAGTGGAATCGGCGATCTGCATGTTGGGAAACACGACGAGATTGCGCAGCTTCAGCATCCACTCGGCGCGCGTATCGCCGACGCGCTTGCGCACTTCGTCCAGGTTCGCGTGCACCGGGCGGCGTTCGGGCTGCGCCTGGTTCAGCCAGATGGCGGTGTGCCCGTGCTCGAAATTGAAACTTCCCCCTTCCTGCACCAGGCGCTTGTCCCAGTCGAAGGCGCGCGCGACCTGGTTGCCGGTCTTCGCCTTCTCACGGCGCCGGACGACTTCCATGAAGCTCGTGTGCGTCGAGGTCAGGTGATATTGGTCGATGCCGTTGTCCATCTGCAGCTTCCAGTTGGCATCGTAGGTGTAGGTTATGCGGCCGGGCAGGCATTCCATGCCCTGCGGGCCCTGCTCCATGGCGCAATCGATGAAGAATTTCAGATCGCCGAGGTAGCCCTCGAGCGGCGGCACGTCCGGACTGAGGCTTCCGAAGAGCAGGCCCTTGTAGCCGGCGAAGCGCGCGAGGGGAACGAGATTGTGGTCCTCGGCGTCGAACGCGGGCGCGTAGCAGGCGGCCTTTCTGTCCTTGACGTCGATGTTGCGGCCGCCGGAGTCGTAGGCCCAGCCGTGGTAGTTGCAGACGTGATACTTGCGGTTTCCCGACTCGGTGCGGCACAGCACCGCGCCTTTGTGCCGGCACACGTTCAGAAAGGCGCCGAGCTTCCCCGCGGCGTCTCGCGCGACCATGACCGGGACGCGTCCGATGTAGGTCGCGATGAAGTCATGCGGCCTGGCGAGCTGCGACTCGAAGCCGAGAAAGGCCCAAGTGCGCTCGAAAATGTACTTCTGCTCCAGCTCGAAGAGCTCGGGGTCGGCGAACACGTCGCGATGGACCCGGAACGCGCCCTGCTCGGGACGATCGTCGATGTAGAGCTTGATGTCCTTGAGATCCACGACCGATCGCCGACAGCCGGGCTTACGCCGCGGCCTTGCGGTTGGTCTCGAAGCCGGGCTCGCTGCCGAGAAGCGCGGCGGGCTTCTTCAGGGTCTCCTGCCACAGCAGCGATTCCATGGTGATGTGGAGGGGCTGGTCCTGCACGGTCAGCTCGTAGACCTGCTCGTCGTTGGAGGCGTGGTTGTGCACCGCCCACCCCGGCGCCGACAGCATCAGGTCGCCCGGCCCCCACTCGTAGCGGTTGCCCGCCACGGTCGAGTACCCGGTTCCCTGGAAGTAATAGTTGATCGCCGCCGAGACGTGCCGGTGCGGCCGGTCGACGATCTTCGGCGGGCGGATCGTCATGGTGGCGAAGAAATTCGGCGTGATGCCGTTGGTGCGGCCGGTGACCGGGTTGTACATCATGTAGAGCCGCCGCCCGACATAGTCCTTGCCGAGGGCTTCGAGCTTGTCGAGCTCGCGCTTCACTTCCTTCCAGGGGAAGTGCAGCGGCCTGGACACCACCGCGTCCGGATTGATGAGAATCTCGTAAGGCATGAGCATGCCGCCGTCGGCGCCGATGCGGATCATGCCGTAGGGACTCTTGCGGCGCGGATCGCTCGCGTGCGCTTCCTTTTCCTCGTCGACCGGATGAAGGTCGGCCGCCGGCTCGTCTTCCGGAAGATAGACCTGCATGTGCTGGAGCAGCGGCACGTTCGAGTAGGTCAGCCGCACCTGGAGATCCTTGCCGTCGTTGACGTGGCGGTAGACCGCATAGGAAGGATGATTCCACACGTCGTATTGCGCGAAAGCGATGCGCTTCCCGGCGACGAGCGTCTGGCCCGATCCGCGGATGCAGAAATTCACCTCGGTGGCGTTGTGGCGGAAGGCCGCGGATTTCTCTCCGGGCTTGAGTACCGAGAGCTTGACCTGGATCCCGGGGGCGAACCCCGGCGCGCTGGTCTCGGCGAGGGGATGGACGATCAGCGATTCGCGCCGGCCGTTCGCAGGCAGCGGCAGGCCCGCGAGGCGCTCGACCTCGGCGTCGATTTCCCGCTTGGTGACGACGATCGGGGCCCAGTAGCTGTTCTCGTCCCGCGACTCGGCTCCGGCGCGATCGACGAAGCGGCCGCGCATCTCCTGAAAGTCTTTCCTGAAGTCGTTCATGCGGCTCTCCTGGCTCGAGGAACGGATCGTACTCCCTAGACGGCACTCTTGGCTCGGGGCGCCGCGAGACGCGGCTTCACCTTCTTCGGCTGGGGGAGGTCGCGTCCGAGGCCCCTCTCCCGGGCCCTGCGGACGAGCTCGGCGCCGAGCGCGAGATCCGAAATCCCCATGCCCATCGCCTTGAAGAGCGAGACGTCGTCGCTGTCGGAGCGCCTGCGACCCTGCGCGATCAGCTTCGACAGGGGCAGGACCTCGTCCCAGCCGCGGGACGCGTACCGGGTCATGAACTCCCGCGAGAGCTGCTGCACTCCCGGGAGATTGTCGACCGCCACCCGCGTCGCGCGGTCGAACACGTCCTGCGCGAACTCCTCGCGGTCGGGCGCGATCGCGCCCACCGCGTTGAGATGCGCGCCGCGATCGAGCATGTCGGCTTTGAGGAACGGCTGCGCCGCGCGGGTCACCAGCGTGACGATGTGCGCGCCTTTGCAGGCTTCGGCCGCCGACGCGCAGGCCGCCGCGGAGATACCGAACTCCTCGCGCACTTTCTTCGCGAATTCCTCGCGCGATTCGGCGCTCGGGCTGTAGACTTGCAGCCGCTCGATCGGCCGCACCGCGAGCATCGTTCCGACCTGGGCGAGTGCCTGCTTGCCCGTGCCGGCGAGCGCCATGACCTTGGCGTCCTTTCTCGCCATCCAGTCCGCCGCGACGCCCGAGATGCCTCCGGTGCGCAAGTTCCCCAGGGCGAAGGCCTCGATCACGGCCACGAGAGAACCGTCCTCCGCGCTCCAGAGCAGGAGCAAAGGACAAGTGCCGCCCTGCGTGTGCGTCCAGGTCTTGGTGCCGACTAGCTGCCCGAGTTTCGCACCGATCGCATGAAGATTGTTCTTGCCGTACTGCAGCAGCGTCTTGGTCATGTTCTGCGCTTCACCGCGCGCTTCCTCGCGCAGTGCGGCTTCCAGCGCGGCGATTGCCTCTTTCAGGTCCATCAACTGGACGACCTCGGCTTCGGTGATCCAGATCGCGTCAGAGCCCATGTCAAACCTTGAACGAGGTCAGGACCTGCTTCGGAAACAGTTCTTCGAGCGTGAGCTTGCGGTGGCACACGCCCTGCTCAAAGGCGAAATCGACGAACGCCTGCAACGTCTTGCGGTTCTTTTCGAGGCCGTAGGGCCAGAAATCCTCGCCGAAGAGCGCTTTCATGCGCTCGGCGTGGGGCGCGAGCCAGGCAAACGGAGCGTGCGAGGCGGTGATGTCCGAGAGGCGTTCGATCGACCGGCACTTCGCCTCGTCGAACGCCTTGTAGAGATTCATGGCGAGCCAGGGGTGACGCGCAAGAACGTCCGACCGGATCACGATCACGTGCATGATGGGGAAAACGCCGGTTTCCCTGAAATAGGTTTCCTCGGCCGCTTCGTAGTCCGGAAAAAGGCGCCGGATCCCCTTGCCGAAGGCGCGGGGCGGACGTGCCGAAAGCACGGCATCGAGGTCGCCCGCCAGCAGCATGTCGTTGAGCGAGCGTCCCGGTTCCGGGCGAAGCCGCACGCCCTGGGGCAGCTTGAGCTTCACCTTCTCGACGCGCCCGGCCTCGTTCACTCCCGCCTGGACCCACTCCACCGAATCGAGCGGCACGCCGACCTGGTGGGCGAGGTAGCCGCGCGCGTAGATGACCGCGGTCTGCGCCCACTCCGGAACGCCGATGCGCGCGCCTTTCAACTGCTCCGGCCGCGCGATCTTGCCGCCGTCCCTCACGTAGATCATCGAATGGCGAAACACGCGCGAAGGGAATACCGGGATCGCCGCGATGCCCTCGTCGTCCTGGGAGCGCAGCGACACGTACTTGCCCATCGACATCTCGGACACTTCCCACTCGCGGAAATGAGTGAAGCGAAAGAAGGCTTCCTCCGGAGGCAGGGTGAGCACGTTGAGGGTCGCGCCTTGGACGGGAACGCGGCCCGTCGCGAGGTCGCGCGTATGGTCGTAATCGCCGATGGCGAGCGTCAGTGCAACCTTGTCCATCGCTAGGCCTTCAGAAGCACCGCGCCGTTTTCTATCTTCACCGCGTAGGTACGGATGTCCTCGGTGCAGGGCGCGCTCGTCGCCTTGCCGCTCGGGATGTGGAACTTGCCCTGGTGGAGCGGGCATTCGATTTCTTCACCTTCGATGAAGCCGTCGGCGAGGCTCGCCTGCCCGTGGGTGCAGGTATCGTGGGTCGCGAAGATCTTGCCGGCGAGGTTGTACAGGCACACCGGCTCGGCGCCGAGATTGACGAGCAGGGTTCCGTCCTCGGGGACGTCGGTGGCGGCTGCGACTTTGGTCCAGGTTTCGTTCATGTGTCTCTATAAGGGATAGATCAGGCTATTGGGGACGAGGAGGCTGTCGAAGATGCAGACCTTCTCGCGGAATTTTAGCTTGCCGTCCTCGACGACCAGCTTGTCGCGGTATTGGCCCGTGTTGAAGACGCGGGTGAGCTCGTCCTGCAGGGTCTCGAGCGCGAGGTAGCTCGCGCGGACTTCGAGGACCCCGTCGGTCCAGCCGAGCACCCGGATGCCGCTCACCATGCGGCGCATGTAGCGCGGCGCGTATACCGCGGTCTTGCGGATTGCCGTGACTCGATCGGCCAGATAGCCCTTGCTCTCGCACAGCCAGGTCGCGAGGGGCAACCCGCGCTCGAAGTTCTCCCGCGGCACGATCTTGTAGAGGCAGGGGTCGGTAAAGAACTCGGGCCAATCCTCGAATCGCTCCTCGTTCAGGCAGGCCGCGTAATCGGCGTAGAGGTCCTCGAGCGCAAGGCGAAGCTCCCCGGCGCTGAGAGCGAGATAGCGCTCGGCCGCGTTCACCTAGCATTCCTATAAAAGCACGAACGTTCGGTAGATGAGTAGTTATACTTGTCGAACATAGACTTATAGCTCCATCACCTGCCGGTAGTAATCGTAGAAGGCGCGGATCACGGACTCGGTGACCATATGCGACTCGTCTTTCCAGTCGCGGCCACCCATCTCCATCACCCCGGCCGAGTCCGGGTAGGCTCCGACGCCCGCCTGCGAAAACTTCATGACCTCGCTGTCGTCTATCGACACGAAACCCGCCGGACCCATGAGGTTGGCCTGTCGCAACCTGCGCCGGGTCATGGCCTCGTCGTCGTCGGCATAGCCGAAGAAGGTCCAGGCCAGCTCGAACTCCCCGGGGCCCCGCGTGACCAGCTGGCGCATCGCCAAGGTGTTCGATTGCTGCTGGATGATCAGGTTGGGCCACAGCGTGGTCATCACCACCGTGTACTCCGGAAACTCGCGCACCGGATCGAGCAGCGCCGGATCGCGCAGGCTGAAGTTGTCGATCAGCGATTTCATGTCGGCGTTGTCGTCGGTTTTCTTCTGCTCGCCGCGCCAGGAGATGAGCGCGCCGTGGCGGCCGGTGACGTCCATCTCGACTTTCGAAGGCTGGTCGGCGCGGAACAAGCCGAAGCTCACGAGGAACACGTGCAGCAGGCTCGCGTGATAGGGATCCTTGATGTTCTCGAACATCAGCTTCCAGTTGGCGGGGATGAGCTGGCGCGAGTAGCCGAGGAGGGTGAGCTCGCGGCCGTCGAAGACGCGGTCGTACAGTGCGAGCATCGAGGACCCGAAGTACTCTTCGAGGGGCTGGAGCCCCTGAGCGAACGACGCGAAGATCACGCCGTGACGCCGCGCAACGCTGAGCTTTCGGAGTCCATGGTTCTTCGGATCGAAATCCGCCGGCATGCCACCCTGCTTCTTCACGCCGCGGCGGAACGGCACACCGATGAGATTGCCCTTCAGGTCGTATGTCCACTGGTGATACGGGCACATGAACTCGGACGCGTTGCCGAGGTGCCGCTGGCAGAACTGCACTCCTCGATGGGCGCAGCGGTTCTCGACGACGTTGACCGAGCCATCCTTGTCGCGCACCACGACGACCGGCTTCTCGCCGATGAACGTCCGCTTGAAATCGCCGGGCCTGGGAAGCTCGGTTTCTAGCGCGACGTAGCTCCAGCTAGGACCGCAGAACACCCGTTCCTGCTCGCGCGCGTAGACCTCGGGGTCTGAGTAGATCCAATACGGAATGCGGGTGATGCCTTCTTTCGGCCACTCACGGCGTGCGTCCATGGGTGCTCTTCCTTGCCGGCGACCTGGACGCTCGGGTACCGCCCGTCAGGACCTGCGGCGGAACCTGGACAGGAGGTCGTCCAGGTGATCGGGACTCGAATAGCTGACGACGAGCTTCCCCGCTCCTTTTTTTCCGGGCTTGATCTGGATCGTGGTCCCGATCTCCTCGGACAACTCTTCCTCGAGGCGCGCCACGTCGCGGTCGCTGCCCAGTCTGCGCTTGGCTTTGGCCGGGTGCAATATCGCGTTGACCAGATCTTCCGTCTGCCTCACCGAGAGCGCTCGGGTCGCGACGCGCTTCGCGACGGTCTCCTGCCGGCGCCCGTCGAGCGCGAGAAGCGCCCGCGCGTGACCCATCTCGAGTTTTCCGTCGAAGACCAATGTCTGAACCGGTTTCTGCAGATTGAGCAGCCTGAGCAGATTCGTGGTCGCCGTGCGGGAGCGGCCGATCGCCTCGGCCGCTTCCTGATGCGTGAGCTTGAATTCGCCGATCAGGCGCTGCACCCCGCTCGCCTCCTCGAGCGGATTGAGGTCTTCCCTCTGGATGTTCTCGACCAGCGCCATGGCGAGCGCCGACGAATCCGGAACGTCCCGCACCAGGACCGGCACCTCGGCGAGCCCCGCGATTTTCGCCGCGCGCCAGCGGCGCTCGCCGGCGATGATCTCGTGACGGCCGCCATCGATCGGCCGCACCAGGATCGGCTGCATCAGGCCCTGCTTCCTGATCGACGCGGCGAGCTCCTGGAGCGAGGCGTCGTCCATTTTCGTTCTCGGCTGATAGCGGCCGCGCTGCAGCTGATCGACACGCAGCGTCGCCTGGTGCTCGGCGGCCGGCACGGCGTCCGAGTCTCTGTCGAGAAGGGCGTCCAGGCCCCGGCCCAATCCCTTCATCTTCATGGCACCACCGCCGCGAGCCCGTTGCGCGAGAGGATCTCGCCGACCAGCTCGACGTAGGCCTGCGAGCCCTTGCATTCACGGTCGAGCGTGACGGCGGGCGCCCCGTAGCTCGGTGCCTCCGCGAGGCGGACGTTGCGCGGGATCACCGTCGCGTACACCTTGTCGCCGAAATGCTCCTGAAGCTGCGCCGACACCTGCTGCGCGAGAGTGTTGCGCGGGTCGTACATGGTGCGCAAGAGGCCCTCGATTTCGAGCTTCGTATTCAGGCTCTGGCGGATTTTCTTGATCGTGTTGACCAGATCGGAGAGCCCCTCCAGCGCGTAGTACTCGCATTGCATCGGGATCATCACCGCGTTGGCCGCCACCAGCGCGTTCAGCGTGAGCATGTTGAGCGCCGGAGGACAATCGAGCAGGATGAAATCGTACTGGTCGGCGATCGATTTGAGCGCCTCTTTCAGACGGGATTCACGGTGCTCGAGACCGACGAGCTCGATTTCCGCGCCGGCGAGATCGCGGTTGGCGGGGATCAGGTCGTAGCCGCCCGCTTCCGACTTCAGGCGCGCGGATTCGACGGTCGCCAGTCCCAGAAGCACCTGGTACACCGAGATCTTCAGCAGGCGCTTGTCGACGCCGCTTCCCATGGTGGCGTTGCCCTGGGGATCGAGGTCCGCGAGCAGCACGCGCATTCCCGACTGAGCGAGGCCGGCTGCGAGATTGACGCTGGTCGTGGTCTTGCCGACCCCGCCCTTCTGGTTGGTGACGGCAAGAACGCGCGTCATGCGCGCTCGATCAGCACGAGATGCCGCTCCGCGTGGAGTCCGGGAACGGCAAGGGTATGCACCTGCCGGACTCGAAAGTCGGGCGGCATGCGCTCGATTTCCTCGAACGGATGGATCCCCTTCATCGCGGCAACGATGCCGCCGGGCGCGAGCAGATGTTTCACGAGTGCGATGACCTCGCCGATCTCGGCGAGAGCGCGAGAAATGATGCAGTCGAACTGCACGGCAGGCCGCCACGACTCGGCGCGCTCGCACACCGCGCGGGCGTTCTTCAGCCCGAGCTCCGCGATCACCTGCGCGAGAAATGCGTGTTTCTTGTGATTGCTGTCGAGAAGGTGGACGTCGGCCTCGGGCCGCGCCACGGCGATGGGGATGCCCGGAAATCCCGCGCCGCTCCCCACATCGAGGAGCCGCTTTCCGGCCACATAGGGGACCACTGCGAGAGAATCAAGTAAGTGCACGCTTACCGCTTTCTCCGCGTCGCGTATGGCAGTCAGGCTATGGACCCGATTCCACTTTTCGAGAAGCTCAAGGTGCTGGATGAGCAGCCGCTGTTCCCCGCGGCCGAGTTCGAGACCCAGTTCGGCGATCCCGCTCTCGAGCTGCCTGTCGAGCTCGCCGTGCTTGCCTCCGGCCACTGTCGCGGTCATGCGGCGGATCTTTCCGGCAGCCTTCCGCGACGCTTGAGATGAACAAGCAGGAGCGAAATCGCCGCGGGCGTGATTCCCGATACGCGCGACGCCTGGCCGATCGTTTCGGGACGGTGCTGGCTCAACTTCTGCTGTACTTCGATCGACAGCCCGCGCACCTCGCGATAGTCGAGATCGAGAGGTAGCGCCATGGCCTCGTAGCGCTCGTGGCGCTCGATCTCCTCGCGCTGGCGCGCAACGTAGCCCTGATATTTGGCCTGGATTTCCACTTGCGCCGCGACTGCGGCATCGATGATCAGGTTTGGATTTCCCGAGAGCTCGCCGAGCGAGGCGTGGCCCACCGCGGGGCGCTTGAGCAAATCCATCAGCGAATATTCCCGCTCGATGGGGCCGCCGAGAATGCGTTCGGCGACATCGGCGGGCACGGACTTGGGATTCACCCAGGTCGACTTGAGCCTCTCCTGCTCGCGGCCGATGGCGTCGCGCTTGCGGTTGAATGCGTCCCAGCGAGCGTCGCCGACCACGCCGAGCCGGCGTCCGCTCTCGGTGAGCCGCAGGTCGGCATTGTCCTCGCGCAGCATCAGGCGAAATTCGGCGCGGCTCGTGAACATCCGGTAGGGCTCGGTCACGCCCCGGGTGACGAGATCGTCGACCAGCACGCCGATGTACGCGTCGTCGCGCCGCGGGCACCACGCGGGTTCGCCCTTCGCGAGCTGCGCCGCGTTGATGCCGGCGAGAAGTCCCTGGGCCGCTGCCTCCTCGTATCCCGTGGTGCCGTTGATCTGTCCGGCGAAGAACAAGCCCGCAATCGGTTTCGTCTCGAGCGAAGACTTCAGGTTGCGCGGGTCGTAGTAGTCGTACTCGATGGCGTACCCGGGCCGCAGCAAGTGCGCGTTCTCCAATCCGCGGATGCTCCGCACCAGCTCGACCTGAACGTCGAAAGGCAGACTGGTCGAGATGCCGTTCGGATAGAACTCGTTGGTCGTCAGCCCCTCGGGCTCGAGAAAAATCTGATGGCTCTGCTTGGAGGCGAAACGGTGGATCTTGTCTTCGATCGACGGGCAATAGCGCGGGCCGATCCCTTCGATGACTCCCGTATACATCGGCGAGCGATCGAGGCCGCCGCGAATGATCTCGTGCGTGCGCGGATTGGTGTGCGTGATCCAGCAGGGCAATTGCCGCGGATGCATCTCGGGCGTACCGAGAAACGAGAACACCGGCACCGGCTCGTCGCCCGGCTGCGGTTTCATCACCGAGAAATCGATCGTGCGCCCGTCGAGACGAGGCGGCGTACCCGTTTTCAGGCGCCCGGCGGGAAGCTTCAACTCGCGCAGGTGCGCCGCCAGACTGATCGAAGGCGGATCTCCCGCGCGGCCGGCGCGGTAGTTCGACAATCCGATGTGAATCAGGCCGGAGAGAAAAGTGCCGGTGGTCAGCACAACCGCGCGGCCGGTGAAGCGAACCCCCAGCTCGGTGATCACTCCCTGGACCCGATCGCCTTCCAGCACCAGATCGTCGACGGCCTGCTGGAACAGAGTGAGGTTGGGTTGGTTCTCCAGGCGCGAGCGGATAGCGCGCTTGTACAAGAGTCGGTCGGCTTGGGCGCGCGTCGCGCGCACCGCAGGGCCCTTGGACGAATTGAGAATGCGAAACTGGATGCCCGCCTCGTCGGCCGCCATCGCCATGGCGCCGCCTAGAGCGTCTATCTCCTTGACGAGATGACCCTTCCCTATGCCCCCGATGGACGGGTTGCACGACATCTGGCCCAGCGTTTCGAGGTTGTGCGTGAGCAGCAGCGTCGCGCAACCCGCGCGCGCCGAGGCGAGCGCAGCTTCGGTGCCGGCATGCCCGCCGCCGACAACGATCACATCGAATTGAGCAGGGAACGGCATGACCTCTAAGATGCGCTAAAAGGCGAAGAAGTGGCGAATTTTAAGGCTAAACCGGGGCGGAAAACAGCGGTTTCCACGGAATAACACTCCGTGAATTTCACTCGAGATTTGTTTCACGTGGAACATCCACAGCGAGTCCACCGGTTGCCCACACTTTATGCACGGGCTATCCCATCCGGCAGAAAAAAGGCCGTCCCTCCGACGGCCTTTGCGGCTCCGGGTCCCTGTTTCAGCCGAGCGAGCGCTCCAGCTGGGCCCGGCGGGATGCGAGCTCCTGCGGAAGGCGGTTGCCCAACATGTGAAGCAGCTCATCGTGGAGTTTAAGCTCGCGTTTCCATTCTGGAATATCGACCGAGCTGACTCGCTGGTACTTCTCGCCACCGAAGGCCTCGAGGCCCTTCCACTCCAGGTCTGCGAACCCCGGCACATGGCCGATCGGAGTCTCGACCCCGCGGGCCTTCCCCTGGCAGCGCTCGACAATCCACTTCAGCACGCGCATGTTCTCGCCGAAACCGGGCCAGATGAATTTGCCAGAGGCATCGGTGCGAAACCAGTTGACGCAGAAGATGCGCGGGCGCTTGACCACGGTACGCCCGAGCTTGAGCCAGTGGCTGAAATAATCCCCCATGTTGTAGCCGACGAAGGGGATCATCGCCATGGGATCACGCCTTACCACGCCGACCTTTCCGGTCGCTGCAGCGGTCGTTTCCGAGCCCATGGTCGCCGCGGCGTAGACCCCGGAGTCCCAGTCAAAAGCTTCGGTTACCAGAGGAACCGTGTCCGAACGGCGGCCGCCGAACACGAAGGCCGATATCGGTACGCCTTGCGGGTCCTCCCAAGCGGAATCGATCGAAGGGCATTGCGAAGCCGGAACGGTGAAGCGAGCGTTGGGATGCGCCGCCTTCCTGCCGCAATCGGGCGTCCACTCCTTGCCCTGCCAGTCGATGAGGCGGGCCGGAGGTGTCTCCGTCATCCCTTCCCACCACACATCTCCATCGGGCGTCATCGCGACATTGGTGAAGATGGTGTTCTTCTGGATCATCTTCATGCAATTGGGGTTGGTCTTCTCGGAGGTTCCTGGCGCGACGCCGAAGAAACCCGATTCGGGGTTGATCGCGTAAAAGCGTCCGTCCTTGCCGGGCTTGATCCAGGCGATATCCTCGCCCACGGTCGAGACCTTCCAGCCGTTGAACGCCGCCGGCGGGATCAGCATGGCGAAATTCGTCTTGCCGCACGCCGAGGGGAACGCCGCGCTCACGTAGATCTTCTCGCCCGCGGGCGGGGTGACGCCGAGGATCAGCATGTGCTCGGCGAGCCAGCCCTGCTCGCGTCCCATGATCGACGCGATGCGCAGAGAAAAACACTTCTTGCCCAGGAGGGCATTGCCACCGTACCCGGAGCCGAACGACCAGATCTCTTTGGTCTCGGGGTAATGGACGATGTACCGGTGTTCCTTGCTGCAAGGCCATCTCACGTCCTTCTGTCCCGGCGCGAGAGGCGCTCCGACGGAATGAATGCAGGGCACGAAATGCCCGCTCTTTCCGAGAACATCCCATACTTTCATTGACATACGCGTCATGACGTGCATGCTGACCACGACGTAGGGCGAGTCGGTCAGCTCGATGCCGATATGGGCGATGTGCGAGCCCAGCGGCCCCATGGAGAAGGGCACGACGTACAGGGTCCGGCCGCGCATGCAGCCGTCGAAGAGCTTGTCCAGCGTTGCGCGCATTTCGCGCGGATCCACCCAGTTGTTGGTCGGACCCGCGTCTTCCTTGTGCTGGGAGCAGATGAACGTCCGGTCTTCGGTGCGCGCAACGTCGTTCGGATCCGAGAGAGCGAGATAGCTGCCCGGGCGCAACTTCGGATTGAGGGACTTCAGCATCCCGGACTGGACCATTTCGCCGCACAAGCGGTCGTACTCTTGCTTCGTGCCATCACACCATTGAATCCGGTCGGGCTTGGTGAGCGCCGCGATCTGGGCCACCCACTCCTTGACGCCGGTGTGCTGCACGTAAGAGGGAACGCCAATATCAATGGGGGCGGCGTAGCGCTGGTTCATTCTTGGGGCCTCACGATAGCGACTCGGCCGGGCCGTGAGTTCCGGCCGCCGGTCGTGCGAAAAGGTAAGGGAGCGAACTCTATCACGATCTGGAGATACTATTAATTACATATACAAAACAGATGTTTACAAAGGGCCATCCTCTCTGTCTCAGCCCCGAAGGACGCGCGCCAGGCGTTTGGCGAGCCGGAACGTCGGCGCGGTCGTTGTCACCAGAATGATCACCCGGGTGACGTGGGCCGCGGTGACGAGCGGTACGCCGAGCTGAAGGACTTTCGCCGTCACGCACATTTCCGCCATGCCGCCCGGCGCCGTGGCCAGCACCATCGTCGGAACCGGCACTGAACCCAGAAAGGCGATGCACCAGGCTGCGGCCGCGGAAGCCAGCATCGCGAGGCTTACCGAGAGACAAACCATGCCGATGAAGCGCGGCGTGCGTCTCAGTGGCTCGCGTTCGAAAGCCGCGCCGAGCGAGCAGCCGATCAAGAGCTGCGCCGCGTTCGACAGCCACGTCGGAATCGCGGAAAGACTCACCCCTCCCAACGTAAGCGCCACCGTCACGCCGAGCGGACCCAGCATCCAGGCGTTCGGCATGCGCAACTTGGCAAGCGTCCCGCCGGCGAGCGCAGCCAATCCCAGCAACGCCAGCAGACCCACGCCGGCCACCGAGACCTGCGCGGGCCGATAGGCATCGGAGCCGTGCAAGCCGAGCGCGGTAAACGCGAACGGCACCAGGACCACGACGATGACGACCCGCAGGGCCTGCGCCAGAACCACGTGATCGGAGCGCGCGCCGAAGCGCTCCCCCAGTATGGTCATCTCCGCGGCGCCGCCGGGAACGCTGGCAAACAGCGCGGTCGTCGCATCGAGGCCGCAGCTGCGCATGAGGAGCCAGCCGCTCGCATAGGCGAGCAGAATCGCGAGCGCCGCCGCCGCGATCAGCAGGTACCAGTGCGCCGCGACCTCTCCGGCGACGACCGGCGTGAAGTACAACCCGAGGGCGCAGGCGATGGTCAACTGGCCCGCCGCCCGGCCTCCGCTGGGCGCCGCGAAGTTCGCGCCCAGGAATTTCCCGAGCGCCATCGCGAGCAGCGGCCCGATCATCCACGGCAGCGGCGCGTGCAGCGCGCTGAACAACGCGCCGCTCGCCGCGCAAATCGCCAAGGCTCCGAATACCGGAAGGGCTTTCATCGAGTGATCTACTTCCCGACGCAGAAGCGCGAGAAGATCTCCCCCAACAAATCGTCCGCGGTGAATTCGCCCGTGATCGAGTCGAGCTCGCGCTGTGCGAGCCGAAGCTCCTCGGCGAAGAGTTCGGTATGTACCGAGCTCCGGGCGGCCCGCTCAAGCGCCTCGGTGACGTGTTCCAAGGCAACGAGGTGCCGCTCGCGCGCCATAAAAATATCCCCTCCTCCCGGCTGCCAGCCGGCGAGTTCGAGCAGCACCTGCCGCAAGGGGTCGATGCCCGCTCCGCTCTTCGCCGAGACGTGAACACGGAATCCCTGCTCATCCTTCTCGGCCCCGGGAGGGTCGCCCGAGAGATCGATCTTGTTGAACACCGTCACTCGTGCGAGCTCCAAAGGAAGGCGCTCGGCGATCGCCCGGTCGGCCGCGGTGACCCCTTCGCGGGCGTCGACGAGCAGCAGCATCGCGTCGGCCTGCGCGATCGCCTCCCAAGCCCGCGCGATGCCGATCGCCTCGACCTTGTCGTCAGTGTCGCGCAGACCGGCGGTGTCGATCATGTTCATGGGGACGCCCTCGAGCTGAATCGTCTGCCGCACCGCGTCGCGCGTCGTTCCGGGAATCTCGGTGACGATGGCGAGATCTTCGCCGGCCAGGCGATTGAGGAGGGACGACTTCCCGACGTTGGGTTGTCCGGCCAGCACCACCTGAAGGCCGCTGCGCAGCACGCTCCCTTGACGCCCGCGGGCGAGCGCGTGCCCGAGCTCCCCCTGCAAGCGCGACAGGCGCCGGCGCGCGTCCTCGCGGTCCAGCGAATCGATATCCTCCTCGGGAAAGTCCAGCGTCGCTTCCACCAGGGTACGCAGCTCGACCAGCTGTTGCGCGAGACTCCGAACAATCTCGGAGAACTCTCCGCGCAGCGAGCGCAGCGCGCAGCGCGCGGCAGCCTCGGTCGCTGCGTCGATGAGATCGGCGATCCCTTCGGCCTGGGCGAGATCGACCTTGTCGTTCAGGAAAGCGCGCCGGCTGAATTCTCCGGGCTCGGCGATGCGCGCGCCGAGCTCGAGACAGCGCCGCAGCACCATCTGCAGCACGACCGGGCCGCCGTGGCCGTGCAGCTCGAGCACGTCCTCGCCTGTATACGATGCCGGCGCGGGAAAAAAAAGCGCGATGCCGTCGTCGAGCGCCTCGCCGGCGGCGCCTCGGAAAGTGGCGCGCGTCGCCGTCCGCGCGAGCGGCTTTGCGCCTAGGATCTGCGACGCGAGCCGGTCCAGGCTCTTTCCGGAAATGCGGACGATCCCGATCCCGGCTCTTCCCTGCGCGGTCGCAACGGCCGCGATGACGTCGGTGTCTGACGGTCCTGCCATGGCTGCCCGTGCCGGGGCGCGCTTCTCAGCGTTTCGCGCCCGCCGCGGTCTTTTCTCCCCCGATCATGCGGGTGATCTGCCATTGCTGCGCCATCGAAAGGATGTTGTTGACGAACCAGTAGAGCACCAGGCCTGACGGGAAAAAGTAGAACATCACCCCGAACACCAGCGGCATGACCATCATGACCTTGGCCTGAACCGGATCGGGCGGCGTGGGGTTCATCTTGGTCTGGATGATCATGGAGATCATCATCAGGGTCGGCAGCACGTACCACGGATCCGGCGCCGAGAGGTCCTTGATCCAGAGGTAGAACGGCGCGTGGCGCAGCTCGACGCTCTCGAAGAGCACCCAGTAGAGCGCGATGAATACCGGTATCTGCACCAGGATCGGCAGGCATCCGCCGAGAGGATTGATCTTCTCGGTCTTGTACAGCTCCATCATCGCCTGGTTCATCTTCGCCTTGTCCTCGCCGTACTGCTCGCGCAGCTTCACGAGGCGCGGGGTGACGAGCTTCATTTTCGCCATCGAGCGGTAGCTCGCGGCCGACAGGGGGAAGAAGATCAGCTTGATCATCACGGTCAACAGGATGATCGCGAGGCCCCAGTTCCCCATCCATCCATGAAATACCTTGAGCACCCAGAAGAGCGGCGCTGCGATCACCGTGAGCCAGCCGTAGTCGACCACCAGCTGCAGGCCCGGGGCGACCGAACGAAGATGATCCTGATCCTGAGGACCGGCGTACAGCGGTACCTCCACACGCCCCGTCGCTCCGGGCGCGATCGGGCCGACCGGCACGATCACGCCAACCGAATAGAGGTCGCCGTCGAGCTTGCGGGTGTAGAACTCGCGCTGCGTCTTTTCCGGAGGCAGCAGCGCGGCGACGAAATAGTGCTGGATCATCGCGATCCAGCCGTTGTCGGCCGTTTTCTGATACGCGATCTTGCCCTTGAGAATGTCCTCGAAGGTGACCTTCTGAAACTTGTCGCGCTCGGTGTAGACGGCGGCCCCGGTGTAGGTCTGTGTCATGTAAGGGTCGCCGCCCGGGGATTTGCCGTCGCGGGTCACTTGAAAATAGGCGTCGGTCGCGAGCGGGGCGGAGCTGCGGTTCTCGATCTCCTCGGCGACGTCGATGCGGTAGCTCGCGCGATAAAACGTCAGGATCTTGGTCACCTTGACGCCCTGAGGGGTGCTCGCTTCCAGCCTCACCTCCAGCGTGTCCTGGCCCGGAGCGAGAGCGAACTCCTTGCCCTGCGCGCGAAACGGCGTCCGGTGGTTGGGCAGACCCGCGCCGATCAGGCCACTTTCCGCGGCGTAGCGATGCTCGGGACCGAAGAGCACGAAATTCCTGGCCTCCTCGCGCGCATCCTTCTGCTGCAAGAACTCCAGGTAGTCGATGTTTCCGCCCTGCGTATCGACTTGCGCGACCATCGTGTCCGTGCTCACCCGCAGATGTTCGCTGGGCCCGCCGACGACAGCGGCCGCCGGAGGCACCGGCGCGCCCTTGACCGAGGGAGCCCCGGTGGGCGAGCTGGGCGTGGGTACCGCGGCAGTCCCTTGCGCAGTCGCTTCGGCCGCGGGCGGCCTCGTCTCCTTCTGCCAGGCTTCCCACAGAAGCAGCAACGAGAACGAAAATACGACGAAGAGAATCAGGCGCTGGGTGTCCATGCGGGATCGCGTCTAGGGAACCGGGTCGTGGCCGCCGGGGTGCCAGGGATGGCACCGCGCGAGACGCCCGAGGGCGAGCCACGCTCCGCGCGCCGCGCCATGCCGCTCCAGAGCCTCAAGGGCGTACGCCGAACAGGACGGATGGAAGCGACAGTGCATGCCGAGCAGCGGGCTCACCGAATAGCGATAACCGAGCACCAGAAACGACAGCAGCTTGCTCACGGAGATCCCACGAGGCACCGCTCGACATCGGCAAGCTCGACTTTGCTCGCGCTCAGGCGAATGAGAATGTCGCGGCTTCCGAGTCGCGCCTGCATGGCGCGAAACAGCTCCCTCAGCACGCGCTTCATCCGGTTGCGATCGACGGCGCGCGGAAAAACGCGCTTGGGAACTATGAGGCCAAGCCTGGGAACGCCGAACGGGTTGGCTCGAACGAGCACGCTGAATCCGGGATGCCTGAGCGCCGGCCCGGCGAGCAGCGCTGCGATATCGGTGGTCCCGAGGCGCAGCCTTCGACTGTAACGCCTGCGGACGCTCAAACGCTCAACCGGGCGCGACCTTTGGCGCGGCGGGCGCGAATGACGGCGCGGCCCCCGCGTGTACGCATGCGGACGAGAAACCCGTGAGTACGCTTCCTGCGAACGACAGAAGGGTGAAAAGTGCGTTTCATTAGAGTGTTTTCTATAGCGAACGGAACCCTCGATTAGACTGGATGTGGAGCGGAATTGTCAACGACTCGAGCACCGTATAAAAATGGGGCGCCGACCCTGTCGAAGCTCAATCGGCTGTGGATAACTCCCTCTGAAACGAGTAAAATGAGCGCGCAGTTTCCCTCGAATCGAGCCAAATAAAGTCCATGCAGGGTTTTTGGGCCGCGTGCCTGACCCGATTAGAAAAAGAGCTTCCTGCTCAGCAGTTTAATACCTGGATCCGGCCGCTGAAACTGGACGCTTCCGCAGCGCCCTCCGGGGAGTTGCGCCTGATCGCGCCCAATCGCTTCGTCCTGCAATGGGTCAAGGAGCGTTTCACCACCCGGATCGAATCGCTAGGGGCGGAGTTTTTCTCCTCGCCGATCCGCCTATCGCTGACGCTGGAGGCCCCCGGCGCCCCCGAGCCGGAGAGGTCGGAGGTACCTTCGGCCCGCCCGGCCCGGACCACGGTCACCAAGCCCCCGCACGCGGATCGCTCCAGCCTCATCCCGGAATTCAGCTTCGACGGCTTCGTCGCCGGCAAGGCCAACCAGCTCGCCCGGGCGGCCGCGCTTCAAGTCGCCGAGCATCCTGGAACGTCGTACAACCCGCTGTTCATCTACGGCGGAGTGGGCTTGGGAAAGACGCACTTGATTCATGCCGTCGGCAATCACGTGCTTCAACAACACCCCAGCGCCCGGGTGCGCTATCTCCACGCCGCGCAATACATCTCGGACGTCATCCGAGCCTATCAGCAGAAATCGTTCGACGAGTTCAAGCGCTATTACCACTCCCTCGACTTGCTCCTCATCGACGATATTCAGTTCTTCACCGGCAAAGACCGCACACAGGAAGAATTCTTCTATGCGTTCAACGCCCTGATCGAGGCACACAAGCAACTCATCATCACCTGCGATACCTATCCAAAGGATCTCGCGGGAATCGACGAGCGCCTCAAGTCGCGCTTCTCATGGGGCTTGACCGTGGCCATCGAACCGCCCGAACAGGAAATGCGGGTGGCGATCATCCTCAAGAAGGCCGAAGCCGTGTCGCTCAAGCTCTCGGAGGAAGTCGCCTTTTTCATCGCCAAGCACATCCGATCGAACGTGCGCGAGCTGGAGGGGGCGTTGAAGAGCGTGGTCGCGTATTCGCGCTTCAACGGCCGCGACGTCACGCTCGATACGGCCAAGGAAGCGCTCAAAGATCTTCTCAACGCACAAAATCGGCAGATCACGGTAGACAACATCCAGAAAACGGTCGCCGAGTACTACAAGATCAAGGTCTCGGACATGCACTCGAAGAAGCGCAACCGCAACGTCGCACGGCCCCGGCAGCTGGCCATGGCACTCGCGAAGGATCTCACCCAGATGAGCCTGCCGGATATCGGCGACGCCTTCGGCAACCGCGATCACACGACCGTCCTCCACGCGTGCCGCACCATCGCGTCGCTGAGGGAAAAGAACCATGACATCAACCGCGACTACCACGTGCTCGAGCAGGTACTCAAAGGGTGACTAAGCTGGGCACAAGCAGGTGACGAATTGTGAGCAAATGCAGTTATCGAACCACGATTGGATCTTGTTCAGGGTTTCTCCACTGTCGAACTCGCAGTTACCCACAGGTTTCGGCACGGCAAGACCCGCGCGCACGCTGGCTCGAGGCGGCTTATCCACCTGAAAACCCGTGGTCATCATCATCATCAAGGAAATAAAATGAATCTTCTGAAGACCAAGCGCGAAGCGCTCCTAGAGCCTCTGCAGGCGGTTGCCGGAATCATCGAGCGGCGACACACGCTGCCGATCCTCTCCAATGTCCTGCTCTCCAGGACGGATACGCATGTCGAGTTCGTCGCCACCGACATCGAGATCGAGATAACGACGAGCATGACGGTCGAGGGGCAGGGCGAGGACAAAAAGCTCACCGTCGGCGCTCGTAAACTTGTCGATATACTGCGAGCCCTGCCCGAGGGCTCGGAGGTCCAGCTGGTCCTCCAGGATCGGCGCCTCCAGGTGAAGTCGGGAAAGAGCCGCTTCAACCTCCAGACCCTGTCGGCGGAAGATTTTCCGAGGCTCGTGTTGTCCGAGGCCTCGACGACCAGCTTCACGGTATCGCAGAAGCTGCTGCGCTCGCTGTTGGGGCTGGTTCAGTACGCGATGGCGCAGCAGGACATCCGTTATTACCTCAACGGGCTCCTGATGGTGGTCGAGGACGACCAGCTGAAGCTCGTGGCAACCGACGGACATCGCCTGGCCTACGCCAGCCGAAAAGTGGGCGGTAAGAATCTGTCTCGGCAGGAAGTCATTCTTCCCCGCAAGACGATTATCGAGCTTTCCAAGCTGCTGGACGACAGCGATGACCCGGTAGCGATCGACCTGTCCGCGGCCCAGGCCAAGTTCAAGTTCGGCAATGTGGTGCTCGTTTCCAAGCTGGTCGATGGAAAATTTCCGGACTACGGCCGCGTCATTCCACAGAGCCAGCCCAAGAAACTGAAGCTCGACCGGATCGTCCTGCTGCAGGCGCTGCAGCGGGCCGCGATCCTGACCAGCGACAAGTTTCGCGGCGTGCGGTGGGTACTTGCCGACGGAAGCTTGAAGATCAGCTGCAGCAATACCGAGCAGGAGGAGGCGCAGGAAGAGCTCGACGTTCCTTACAAGGGCGAGGCGCTCGACATCGGTTTCAACGTCGGCTATCTCGTCGACGTGCTCAACAACCTGGACGTCGCCGAAATCGAGTGCGGCCTGGGCGACGCCAATTCCAGCGCGCTTTTCACCCTGCCCGAGCGGAGCGACTTCAAATACGTCGTGATGCCGATGCGGATCTGAGGGAAAGACTAAATGGCCGAAGCAGAGAAGAACGGAAGCTCCCCGGAACATTACGATTCCGACAGCATCAAGGTGCTGAAGGGGCTCGATGCGGTCCGCAAGCGCCCGGGCATGTATATCGGCGATACCTCGGACGGCACCGGGTTGCACCACATGGTGTTCGAGGTCGTGGACAACGCCATCGACGAGGCGCTGGCCGGGTTCTGCGACGAGATCACCGTCACGATCCACACCGACAACTCGATCAGCGTGGTCGACAACGGCCGCGGCATCCCCACGGGGGTGCACGAGCAGGACGAGCAGAAGCGCTCGGCCGCCGAGATCGTCATGACCGAGCTTCACGCCGGCGGCAAGTTCGACAACAACGCCTACAAGGTCTCGGGCGGCCTGCACGGGGTGGGCGTGTCGGTGGTCAACGCGCTGTCCGACTGGCTGCGGCTGACGATCCGGCGCGAGGGGCAAAGCCACTTCATGGAATTCAAGCACGGCGTGGCGGTCGCTCCGCTCAAGGTCACGGGCAAGACCGAGCGTCGCGGCACCGAGGTACATTTTCTCGCGAGCACCGGCACTTTCAGTGTCGTCGAATACCATTTCGATATCCTGGCGAAGCGGCTGCGGGAGCTGTCATTCCTCAACAACGGGGTGAAAATACGGCTGGTCGACCAGCGCACCGGGAAAGAGGAGAACTTCGCCCATACGGGGGGAGTAAAAGGGTTCGTCGAGTACATCAACAAGAGCAAGAACGTGCTCCACGGGACGCCCTTTCACGCGGTTGCGCAGAAAGAGGGCATCACGGTCGAAGTCGCGATGCAATGGAACGATTCCTACCAGGAGCAGGTGCTGTGTTTCACCAACAACATCCCGCAGCGCGACGGCGGCACCCACCTCTCGGGTTTGCGGGCGGCGATGACGCGAAGCCTGAATCAGTACATCGAATCGAACGAGATCGCCAAGAAGGCCAAGGTCGAGACTACGGGCGACGATATGCGCGAGGGGCTGTCGTGCGTGCTCTCCATCAAGGTTCCCGAGCCCAAGTTCTCCTCGCAGACCAAGGACAAGCTCGTGTCGTCGGAGGTCGGACCGGTGGTCCAGGAGCTGGTCGGGGAGAAATTGAAGAATTTCCTGCTCGAGCGGCCCAACGACGCCCGCATCATCTGCGGCAAGATCGTCGATGCGGCGCGGGCGCGGGAAGCGGCGCGCAAGGCGCGCGAGATGACGCGGCGCAAGGGCGTGCTCGACTCATTCGGCCTGTCCGCGAAGCTGGCGGATTGCCAGGAGAAGGATCCGGCGCTTTGCGAGCTCTATATCGTCGAGGGCGACTCGGCCGGCGGCTCGGCCAAGCAGGGACGCGACCGCAAGTTCCAGGCGATTCTGCCGCTGAAGGGCAAGATACTGAACGTGGAGAAAGCGCGCTTCGAAAAACTCATTTCCTCCCAGGAAATCGTAACGCTGATCCAAACGCTTGGGACCGGCATAGGTACGGAAGAATTCGACGTGGCGAAGCTGCGGTACCACCGCATAATCGTCATGACGGACGCGGACGTTGACGGGGCCCATATCCGGACCCTTTTGTTGACCTTTTTCTATCGGCAGATGCGAGATCTGCTGGAGAAAGGATATGTCTATATTGCACAGCCGCCCCTGTACAAGGTAAAGCTCGGAAAGCAGGAGCGCTACTTCAAGGATGAGCACGAGCGTGCTCAGTACATGCTGACCCAGGCGCTGGTAGGCGCGTCGCTTGTGCCCAAGGTTGGTGGGCGAATCGACGGAAAATCGCTCGAGCAGCTGGCAATAGGCTATCTTTCCCGCGAAGCGATTGTCACCCGCCTTTCCAAGACCATCGATGAGGAAGCCCTCGCCGCTCTCAAGCGAGGAGTGAAGGTGGATCTGTCCAGCGCGCAATCAGCGGGGGCGAGCGCGCTCCGGCTCAAGCAGGCAATGGCGGTCAACGGTAACGGTGTTGACGTTCGAGCTCGCTATGACGAGAAACACGAGCAGCATCAGCTCCTTATTCAACGCAATCACCACGGCAACACCCGGACAAGCGTACTGGATCAGGATTTTCTTCAGTCCGGTGACTATGAGCATCTCGATCGCTTGTCCCAAGTGCTCAACAGCGCAGTGGGTCCCGGGGCGATGGTGATGCGTGAGGACAAGCAGCAGCCGGTCGCCGATTTTTCCGAGGCGATGAAGTGGCTCCAGGGAGAAGTCGAGCGCAGCGCAGCGACGCAGCGCTACAAAGGCCTGGGAGAAATGAATCCCGAGCAGCTTTGGGAAACGACCATGGATCCCCAGTCGCGCCGCCTGCTGAAAGTGCAGATCGAGGACGGCATCGCCGCCGACGAGATCTTCACCAAGCTCATGGGCGACGACGTGGAGCCGCGGCGGCTCTTCATCGAGCAGAACGCTCTGGTCGCCCGGCTCGACGTCTGACCGCCCGCGGAATCTAGGCGGCTTTCCTCGCGGCTCGTTTCGCCCGCGGTTTAGCCGGCCCTTTCTCTTTCTTCTTCCTGACCGGCTCGGGCGCCGCCTCCTTCTTGGGGGCGGGAACGGCCTTGGGCGCGCGCGGCGCGAATTCGAACCCTACCTTGCCGTCCGGGCCGCGGACCAAAAATGCGGAGAACGGCCTGCCCTTCCGGGAAATGAATCGGTGGAGGAGGTCGGTCCTGCCGGTGGCGAGCAGCTTCTGTATTTCCTCGCGCTCGATCGGCCTCTGGAGAATGACGCGGCCCGAGCGGAAATCGCAGCTGCGATTCTCGTTGACGCTGTTCTCGCAGATGTAGGCCATGGGTTGCTCGAAGATGCGCGCGCCGCACTTCGGGCACGGGCCGAGCGGGGTCAAGCCGGTGAAATCCACTTTTTCCGCGCCCTCGCCGCCCCCCGGCCTGCCGAAGTCGAACTCCGCCCGAAACTCGGGCGTGAGCCGGACCACCGCCGCGAAGGGTTTCCCGACGCGGCTGCGGAATCCGGTAAGCGGCCCGACCGTACGCTTGGTGATGAGCGTCTCTATTTCTTCGGGAGCGAACTCGCGGCTCGACACGACTTTCCAGATCGAAAAGTCGCATTTCTGGCACTTGAATTTGCGATAGGTCTCGTTCACCTGGCCGCCGCACTTCGGGCAGGGCGTATTCAGGGTCAGGAACGCCGTGTCGGGAATATCGCCGCGCTTGATGCGCGAAACCATCTCGCGGGTGAGGTCGACGATGTGGTCCATGAACGCGCTGCGGGGCAGCTCCCCGTGCTCCATCTGCTTGAGCTTGAATTCCCAGTTCCCGGTGAGCTCGGGCGAGCACAGCTCGGTCACGCCGAAATGCCGCAGCGCGAAGAGGAGCGAGGACGCCTTCGGCGTGGGGTGAAGATCACGTCCGACTCGATGAACGTAGTCCTCGTAGATCAGTCCCTCGATGATCTGCGCGCGAGTAGCGGGCGTTCCCAGCCCTTTCTCGCTCATCGCCTCGCGCAGATCCTCGTCTTCGACCAGCTTTCCGGCGCCCTCCATCGCCGAAAGGAGCGTCGCCTCGGTGAAGCGTGCGGGCGGTTTGGTCTGGTTGGCGCGAACTTCGATTTCCTTGGTTCGCACCTTCTCGCCGTTCTTGATGGCGACAAGGCTCGGGGACTCGGAAGTTTCCGCATCCTTGCCGTACACCTCCAGCCATCCGGCCTCGGTCATGACGCGCCCTTCGGTCTTGAAGGCCTCGTCTTCGACCCGCGTGATCCGCGTGGTGACGAGGTACTCGGCGGCCGGGAAGAACACCGCGAGGAAGCGCTTCACGACCATATCGTAGAGCTTGCCTTCCGCCTCGGAGAGATGTCGCGGCGCCTGCAGGGTCGGGATGATCGCGAAGTGGTCCGAAATCTTCTTGTTGTCGAAGATGCGCTTGTTCGGCTTGACCCAGCCCTGCTTGAGTATCCGGGCCGCGTGCCGCGCGTAACCCGAGGTTTTTTGCGCGGTGAGAGCGTCCAGGGTTTTTTTCACGGTCCCGAGATAGTCCTCGGGCAGCGCGCGTGAATCGGTGCGGGGATAAGTCAACGCCTTGTGCTTTTCGTACAGCGCTTGCGCGATGGAGAGCGTGGTCCTGGCGGAAAAGCCGAACCGGCCGTTTGCCTCGCGCTGGAGGGTCGTGAGGTCGTAGAGCATCGGCGATAGCTGCGATGCGGGCTTCGCCTCCTCGGTGGCGATCCCGCTCTTTCCGAGGCATTTCTGGAGGATGGCGTCGGCGCGATCCTTGACCCAGAGCCTCTCGGGCCTCGTCTCGCCGTCGTCTTTCGATTTCTGGAAGTTTTCGTCGAACCAGCGTCCCGCGTAATCTCCGGCCGCGGCGGCGAACGTGGCGTGGATCTCCCAGTAGTCGCGCGACTTGAAGGCGCGTATACGCTCCTCGCGCTCGACCAGTATGGCGAGCGTCGGCGTCTGAACGCGGCCGACCGTGGTCTTGTAGAAGCCACCCTCCTTCGAGTTGAAGGCGGTCATCGCGCGCGTTCCGTTGATGCCCACGAGCCAGTCGGACTCGGAACGGCATAGAGCCGCGTCGGCGAGCGGCAGCAGCTCGCGGTCCTTGCGCAGTTGCTCGAAGCCGTCCTTGATCGAGCTCTGAGTCATCGACTGCAGCCACAGTCGCTCGACCGGTTTCTTGCTCTCCGCATGCCGGACGATGTACCGGAAGATCAACTCCCCTTCCCGGCCCGCGTCGCACGCGTTGATGATGCCGGAAACATCCTTGCGTCGCAGCAGCTTGATCAGGAGCTTGAGACGTTCTTCGGTGCGCTCGATGGGCCGCAGATCGAAATGCGGCGGAATCACCGGCAGGTTCGCAAACGACCATTTACCCCGCTTGACCTCGACCCCTTCGGGCGGAATCAGCTCCAGGAGATGGCCGATCGCCGAGGAAAGCACGTAGTCGCTGCTTTCATAGTAGTCGCCGTGGCGCGTGAATCCGCGCAGAGTTCGGGCGATGTCGTTCGCCACGGAAGGTTTTTCGGCGATGATGAGTTTTTTGGTCACGACGAAACAAAAACTGCAAAAAGGAGCGGCCGGCCGGTGTCGGGGCCGCTCTACGCGAAGCGCAGAATGATAAGTGTAATCGGAGAGTCAGGCAAGGAACCGCTGCCCGAGAACCCGGGTGACGCGAGCCCGAGCCGTCAGTGCACTTGCCGCTTCTCGCCGTCGGGAATCAACTCGTCCAGAACCAAGGCGTCGACATTGCCGCGACGCGTCCACAGCACCATCAGCACGATGACCTTGAGCTTGTCCAAGCCGACGGTCTCGCTCGGCAGAGCCATCGCGCGTTCGATGATGAGCTCGCGCAGCAACGGACTGAGAATTTTTGCGCTTTCGAGAAACGCGATGAATCCCCGGCTTTCCAGAAGCAACTTTGCCGATTCGTCGGTGGTGTATCCCCGGAAGGACGACCCGGCGTCGAGGGATTCCGGTAGGCCTTCGTCCGGCTTTCGAGTCAGGCTGTTCAGCCAGTCCAGGGCGTCCTCGATGTCGTCGTTTTCGAAGCCGGCCGCGTGGAGCTTGCGCCCGAGCGTGTCGTAATCCGGATACGCCTGCGCCTGGTAATAGTTTTCGAAGAGGTATACGAGTATGTCGAACATTGACCCTCAGCGGATGCGTTGGTAAAGGCCTCCCGGGAGGCCGGCGATCCTTCCGTCCAACTCCAATTTGAGCAGCGCGGCGGATACGATCTCCACGGGCAGACCGCTGCGGCCGATCAACTCGTCGATGTCGCACGGATCGAAGCCCATTTTTTCGAGCAGCTCATCGCCGGGACCGGCCTCGGGCGTGGGCGTCGCGGCGCGCCCCGACATTCCGAGCTCCTCGAGAACGTCCTGCGCGCTTTCGACCAGCTTCGCTCCCTGCTTGATCAAGGCGTGGCAGCCCTTCGAAAGCGGGGAATGGATCGAGCCGGGGATCGCGAACACCTCGCGGCCCTGATCGACCGCGAGCCGCGCGGTGATCAACGATCCCGAGTCGAGGGCGGCTTCGACAACGAGGCAGCCCCGCGCGAGGCCCGAGATGAGACGGTTGCGGCGAGGAAAATTTCCGGCATGAGGTTCTGTGCCGAGCGGAAATTCGGATACCAGAGCGCCCCGCGACGAGATCTCCGTTGCAAGCGGGCCGTTGCGCCGGGGATAGGTGACGTCGATCCCCGTGCCGAGCACCGCAATCGTCGAACCGCGCGCCTTGAGCCCTCCTCGATGCGCAGCGCTGTCCACGCCGATCGCCAGGCCGCTGACAATGGTGAGGCCGGCCTCGCTCAAGGCTCGAGCGAAGGCGTGCGCGTTCTCCAGACCCTGCGGCGTGGCGTTTCGACTTCCCACCAACGCCAGCGCCGGCGAGGCGAGCAATTGCGCGTTGCCCGCCACGTAGAGCAAGGGAGGCGGGTCGGGAATTTCCAGGAGTTGCCTGGGGTAGGCCGCGTCGGCAAGCGTCAACACCGCGTGCCCGGCGTCCTCCGCCCAGCGCATCGTTTGTTCGATTTCGGGGCCGCGGTTCTTCTCGAGAATGCTCGCGGCCAGCTTCTCCGGGACGACGCGGCACAGCTGCGGTCGCGTCGCCTTCAGCACATGGGCCGGAAGACCGAAGGCGGAGAGTAAAGAGCGGAATCTGGCGCTCCCGAGTCCGGGCACCAGACCGAGATCGATCCAGGCGGCTAGGTCGCCCGAATCGTTCATTTGCGAAAGTCCTCGGAAGATTCCGCCCTTATCAGGGATTCTGGACCAGGTCCCCGCCTTGAACCGGCCTCGTGCTCTCCATCACGATCGCATACGAGACCGAATTGAAGGTGCGGAAGATGAACGCCAGACCGTAGCGCTCAGCCGGCAGCTGTATCGGCGGAGACCGGTCGCGCGACTTGAGGTAGTCCGACTGGTCGTACACGGTGACGTAGCGGTAGATCGCGAGCACGTGCCCCGGCTCCAGTCCGTGCCGCTTGCCGCGGTTGATCGAGATGATCGAATCGCGCCCACCGCTGCTCGTGGCCAGAGCGTCGTAAAGACCGATGATCCGGCCGCTGACCTTGGCATCGGGCGCGTGCGGTATGTACTGAGGAATCACCGGGGGCGGGGCCGGAAGCAGTCTGTCGCCGGCCGAGATTTCCTTCTTGGAGCTCACGATTTGCACCGTGGCCGGCTCGCCCGGTCGCGTCACCTCCGCGGTCCCCAGATACACGGCTTCGTAGCCCAGAGTCAGCTGGCTTTCGGGATCGACCAGGGGTTGTCCGGCGCGATAGACCTGCCAGGTCGCGCCGGCGGCTCTGCCGAACCCGCTGACATAGGCGACATTTCCCGTTCCCACGTTCACGCGGTTTTCCTCCGTCGCGACGATTCTCGGCGCCCGATCGAGGCCGCCTTCCTCGATCAGAAGCGGCTGTGTGAGAAACGGCTCGATCGACCGCGGCGAGATCGAAGGAATGGGGCCGGCGGCCAAGGAATCGGTGTAGACACGGGGCAGAAGCTTGACCGAATCGGCGTCCGCATCGCCGGAGGGCGCGGAGGGCGCGGCACGCGCGGGGCCGGCGTCGCCGAGCCGCAATTGCGGAGGCGAAACGCTCCGGTCCAGCACCAGCACATCACCGGGAGAAATCTGGTGCGGGTTCCTGATTTGCGCCTGGTTCATGCGCCAGATTTCCGGCCAGCGCCACTGGTCTTTGAGAAACTTGGTGGCGATGCTCCAGAGGGTGTCGCCTCTTTGAACGACGTAGCGGTCGGGCGCAGTGTCCTTCACCTGCAGGTCGCCCCGCGCCACCTGCGTATCGCCTTGCGCCTGCGGATCGCCCTGCGCCAGAGCTAACCACGCTGCGCCCGCGAGGCTGAACGCGAGTAGAGCTGTGATAGACTTTTGCATGACCGCCTCGTTTGTATTTGCCCGCCGCAATCCCAATAGTAGCTGCTGCAGCGCGCTATTTACAGTCTGCATTAAATTCTGCATCTAATACTTTCAATTTGCAAGTGTTTATGGCGGCCCTAGACATACTCCACTACCCCGATCCCAGGCTCTACAAGACCGCCGAGCCGGTCACGGAAGTCGACGAATCGATCCGGACACTGGTTCGGGACATGGCTGAAACCATGTACGCCGCACCCGGTGTGGGGCTCGCGGCGACACAGGTCAATGTGCACAAGCGGGTGGTGGTGATCGACGCTTCCGAAGAGCGCGATCGGCTCCTGGTTCTCATCAATCCGGAAATCGTTTCCCGCGAAGGCGTGCAATATCGCGAGGAGGGCTGCCTGTCCGTGCCGGGGATCTACGAACCCGTCGAGCGCGCCGAGCGCGTGACCGTGCGCGCGCTGGGCCTGGACGGGAAATCCTTCACCATGACGGCAGAGAAGCTTCTCGCCGTCTGCATTCAGCACGAACTGGATCATCTCGAGGGCAAGGTCTTCGTCGACCACTTGTCGCGGCTCAAGCAGCAGCGCATCAGGGCGAAGCTTCAGAAACAGCAGCGCAAGACGGCCTGAGCCGGACCTTCCGCGGCTCCGAGGCTCCGGTGCGTCGATGAGAACGCTCTTCGCTGGTACTCCCGAGTTCGCAGCGCGTTGCCTCGTTGCGCTCCTCGCATCCCGCCATGAAGTGATCTGCGTGCTGACTCAGCCGGATCGACCCGCGGGACGGGGCCTCACGCCCAAGCCCTCTCCGGTGAGCAAGCTCGCGGAAGGCCGGGGCATCCGGATCCTTCAGGCCGAGACCCTCAAGGACTCAGGTGTTCGCGGGGAGATCGAGCGCCTGCGGCCCGATGCGATCGTGACCGCCGCCTTCGGTTTGATTTTCCCGCAGGCGATCCTCGATATCCCAAGGCTAGGCTCGATCAATGTCCACGCGTCCTTGCTGCCGCGCTGGCGAGGCGCCGCGCCGATTCAGCGGGCATTGCTCGCCGGCGACGGGACGACCGGCGTTTCGATCATGAAAATGGAGGCGGGGCTGGATACCGGCCCGGTTCTCCTTCGGGAAGCGATTCCAATCTCGGACAGCGACACCGCCGGTACGCTCACAGGCCGCCTCGCGGACCTCGGCGGCAAGCTCCTGGTGTGCGCTCTGGATGCGCTCCAGACGGGCGGACTCGACGCGGAGCCGCAGCCGGCCGAGGGTGTGACCTACGCACCCAAGCTCGACAAGCGCGAGCTGCGGGTCGATTGGCGTGAGGACGCCATGACCGTGGATCGCCGGGTCCGCGCATTCAATCCTTCACCCGGCGCGGGAACCCGCTTACGCGGGGTCGAGCTCAAGATCTGGAGCTGCGCCCTCGCAACGGGAAAAGGCGAGCCAGGCGAAGTGCTGGGCGCGGACAAGCGTGGTGTGCGCGTTGCGTGCGGGGAAGGGGCCCTGGCGGTGACCGAGCTGCAACGCGCCGGGGGGAAGCGATTGCCCGCGGCCGAGTTTCTCCGCGGATTTCAGCTCTCGGCGGGCGAGCGCTTCGAAACATAGCGTGCTCCGTGCAGCCGGGGGCGCCGCGCCTATAATGGCCGCAACGCTCGTCACCTTTGGCCACACGCCTTGTCCTCGGTCGCAGCCAGCCACTCCCTCGCGGAAGCCTTCGTCGCCGCCGCTCATGCGCTCAGCCGGGTCTTGCAAGGGCAGAGCCTGAACGACGCCTTGGCCGATCTCAGGCGGGGGCCCTCCGCGCCGAGGCTCGCCGCCGCGGCGCAGGATCTCTGCTACAACGCGCTGCGCGGCTACGGTCTGGTCGACGTCGCTCTGGACAGGCTCCTGCAAAAACCGCTCACCGACCCTCCGGTGCGCGGCTTGTTGCTCGCGGCGCTCGCCGAGCTCGCGGCGCGGCCGCAGTCGGCGCACGCGGTAGTGCACCAGGCGGTCGAAGGAGCGGCCTTGCTCGGCAAGACGCAAGCGAAGGGCCTGGTCAACGCGGTGATGCGGGGTTTTCAGCGCCGCATGCCGGAGCTGATCGCGGAAATCGAAGCGACCGAGAGCGGCCGCTACCGTCACCCGCAATGGTGGATCGACGCAGTGCGCTCGGCGCACCCGCATCATTGGGAATCGGTGCTCCTCGAGTCGAACCGGCGCCCGCCCATGATTCTGCGGGTCAACGCGCGCCGGCTCTCGGCGGACGCCTATCTGGAAAAACTCGAGCAGGCAGGCATGGCCGCGCGGGGTCTTGGGCGGCAGGCGCTGCTCCTCGAAAAGCCCTGCCGCGTCGAGCGGCTGCCGGGATTCGCCGCGGGCGAAGTCTCGGTGCAGGATGTCGGCGCTCAGCGAGCCGCATTGCTGCTCGATGTTCATGACGGCATGCGGGTTCTGGACGCGTGCGCCGCTCCCGGCGGCAAGACCGGTCACCTGCTCGAGCTGGCGAGCTGCGAGCTCGTGGCCGTGGACCTCGAAGGCGAGCGGGCGCGGCGCATCTCGGAGAATCTGTCCCGGTTGCAGCTCCCGGCCAAGGTCGTGGTCGCCGATTGCCGCGAGCCGGAAGCGTTCTCCGGCGCCCGACCGTACGACCGCATCCTTCTGGACGCGCCGTGCTCGGCCTCGGGCGTGGTGAGGCGTCATCCGGACATCAGATGGCTGCGGCGCAAGACCGACCTGGCGGGGTTCTGCCGCACGCAGACGCAGTTGCTCGACGCTTTATGGCAGGTGCTCGCCCCCGGTGGTAAATTGCTGTACGCGACCTGCTCGGTATTCCCGGAGGAAAACGGCGCTCAGGTGCGGGAATTCCTTCGACGCCGGCCGGAGGCCGAGATGCTCCCGCTTCCGAAATTCGCCGGATGGGACGACGACACGCAGGGGCAGATCCTGCCGAGCGCGGTCAGCGACGGGTTCTACTATGCCTTGCTGAAAAAACCGGGCACCCGGGCCGAGAGATGAACACACGCTTCCGCGTACTTGGGGCCGTTCTCGCGCTGGGCTTTTCGGCTGCGGCGCCGGCCCAGCCCATCCAGGTCAACAACGCGGGCATGGAAATCTCCGAAACCCGGTACGTGGTGAACGCCGATTTCCATCTCGATCTCAGCGGCCCGTTGCTCGAAGCGCTGAACAACGGCGTTTCGCTCGGGTTCCTCGTCGAGTTCGAGCTCACCCGGCCGCGATGGTACTGGTTCGACGAGAAAGCCGCCTCGGGGAGGCTCGAGCTGCGCCTGTCCTATCTCCCGCTCGCGCAGCAATACCGCCTTTCGAGCGGGACGCTGTACCAGAACTTCACCACGCTCCCCGAGGCGCTGCAGGCCCTCGGCAGAGTTCACGGCTGGCCGGTGCTGGGCCAGGATCAGGTGGACAACGGAATAAGCTACATCGCTTCCGTGCGCCTTCGCCTGGATCCCGCGCAGCTGCCTGCGCCGTTCCGCGTAAGCAGCGTCACCAACCGCGAGTGGACCGTGACGTCCGATTGGAAACGATTCCGCTTCACTCCGCTCGCGCCCGTGCGGGAGGCGCGATGACCTACGTGCTGATCGCAAGCGCGGCGCTCGGTGGCATCCTCCTTTTCCTGCTCGCCGCCGCGACCGCAAACTCGCCTCTGTTCGCCGAGCACTACCCGGTACTGCTCGGGCTGAACGCGGCGATTGCTCTCGCCCTTCTCGGTCTGGTGGCGTATCAGCTGCTGAAACTGGCGCGCCAGCGCCGGGCCAGGATGTTCGGCTCGCTGCTGACCTTCCGGGTGCTGGTCATGTTCGCCCTGGTCGGCGTGGTCCCCGGCCTCCTCGTCTATACCGTGTCGCTGCAGTTCCTGGCGAGGAGCATCGAGTCCTGGTTCGACGTGCGCGTCGAGCGCGCCCTGGAAGGCGGGCTCAATCTCGGCCGTGCGGCTCTGGATGTCATGTTGAACGAGCTCCTCCTCAAAGCCCATGTCATGGCGCTCGATCTGTCCGAGGCCCCGAGGCGCGAGCAAGGCGCGCTTCTTTCGCGTTTGCGCGAGCAGGCCTACGTCGAGGAGGCGCAGCTGGTGAACGCCGATGGCCTCGTCCTGGCGGGGGTGCGGCGGGAACCGGCAACGATCCAGCCCCCGGCGCCGAGCCCGCAGGCCTTGCGCGATGCGCGCCAGATTCGGGGCTACGGCGCGGTCGAGCCGGTGGGCGACAAGGGCCTTCTCCTTAGGGTCATCGTATCGCTGGAGAATCCCGGGGGCCGCGGCGAAGCGCGCTTCCTGCAGCTGACGCAATGGGTTCCGCAGACGCTCGCCGAGCAGGGCGAATCGGTACAGAGCGTATACCGCGCCTACAAGGAGCTGTCGCTGTCGCGCCAGGGCCTGAAGGAGATCTACATTCTCACGCTGACGCTGACGCTCCTGCTCGCGCTGCTCTCGGCGGTCGCGCTTGCGTTCCTGCTGTCCCGGCGCCTGTCCCAGCCGCTCGCGGTACTCGCCGAGGGCACTCAAGCGGTGGCGCGGGGCGATTTTTCGCGTCGCGCCCAGGTCACCAGTCGCGACGAGCTGGGCATCCTCACCCAGTCGTTCAACAGCATGACCCAACAACTCGGCGAGGCGCAACGGGCGGCTCAGCTCAATCAGGCGCAACTCGAAACCGCCAAGGCCTATCTGGAAAGCATTCTCGCCAATCTGTCCGCGGGCGTGCTGGTCTTCGACGAGACGCTGGTCCTGCGGATCGCAAACAGCGGGGCGGGCCGCATATTGCACGAGGACCTGACACCCCTGATCGACTTGAACCTGCGGGATTGGCGCGCCCTTCCGGAATTCGCCGAGATGCTCAAATCCGAGCTCGGGCAGCGCAAGGAGGAGCCCTGGCAGCAGCAGGTCGCGATGCGTGACCGCGGCGCGGTGATTCTGGTGCGGGGTTCGCCTCTGCCCGAAGCGGGCGGCGGGGGTTACGTGGTCGTGTTCGACGACATCACCCAGCTGATCGCGGCGCAACGCGCGACCGCCTGGGGCGAAGTCGCGCGCCGGCTGGCGCACGAGATCAAGAACCCCCTGACGCCCATCCAGCTCGCCGCCGAGCGCTTGCAGGCGAAGCTCACCGACAAGCTTTCCCCGGAAGCCTCGCGCGCGCTCGATCGCGCGACCGAGACCATCGTCGCTCAGGTCACCGCCATGAAAAACATGGTGGACGAATTCCGCGACTATGCGCGTACGCCGTCGCCGCAGCTCGGCGGCCTCGACCTCAACCGCCTGGTCGCCGAGGTGCTGGCGCTCTACGAGCAATCGGGAACGCGTATCCACGCAAGCCTGGGAAAGAACCTTCCCCTGGTCCGCGGCGATCCCGACCGTCTGCGGCAGGTCATTCACAATCTGCTGCAGAACGCGCAGGACGCCCTGACCGGAAGCCACGATCCGAAGATCGAAGTCACCACCGAGGTCTCCGGGGGCCAGGTCTGGCTGCGCATCAGCGACAACGGCTGCGGTTTTCCAGACGCGATCATCAAAGGGGTGTTCGAGCCCTACGTCACGACCAAGCCCAAGGGCACCGGGCTGGGGCTGGCGATCGTGAAGCGCATCATCGACGAGCATCACGGCACGGTTACGATCGAGAATCGATCGGGCAAGGAGGGGGCACGCGGCGCGGCGGTGCGAATTTCGCTTCCGCTGGCCGCCTGACCGCAAATGGCCCAGATCCTGGTCGTCGACGACGAAGTCGGAATCCGGGAGTTGCTCTCGGAAATACTGTCCGACGAGGGACACTCGGTGCAGCTCGCCGAAAACGCCACGGCGGCGCGATCATTGCGCGCGCGCGGGCGGCCCGATCTCGTGTTGCTCGACATCTGGATGCCCGACGCCGACGGAATCACGCTCCTCAAGGAGTGGGCGACGAGCGGCCATCTCAACATGCCGGTGGTCATGATGTCGGGCCACGGCACCATCGACACGGCGGTGGAGGCGACGCGCATCGGCGCGATGGACTTCCTGGAAAAACCGATCGCGCTGCAGAAGCTGCTCGCGACCGTAAGGCGGGCCCTGCGCGCGGGCGAGTCTCGGACGGCGATGCCGCTCAGCATCGCCAATTTCGGCCGCTCGGCGATCGTCATCGAGATGAAAAAGCGTCTGGCGAGGATTTCCGCCGCCGGCACCGCGGTGCTGATGCGCGGGGAAAAGGGCGTGATGCCCGAGCTCTACGCGCGCTACCTGCAGCTGCCCGGCACACCCTGGTTCGAGGCGGTGCAGGCGCTCAACGACGCATCGCAGGATCTGCTGCAGCAGGTCTCGACCGGCGTGTTGTTCGTCGCCGAGCTGGCGACGCTGTCGAAGAACCAGCAGAAGCACCTCGCATTTCTGGCCGCCCGCGCGGAAAAGAGCAACGTGCGCCTGGTGTCGTTCACCTCGGAAGAGCCCAAGCGCCTGGTGGACGACCACGGATTCGACGCAGCCCTGATGCAGGCCCTCGCGGGAATCGTAATCGCGCTCCCGGCGCTGCGCGAGCACCCCGAGGACATCCCGGAGATCGCGGCGCTGATGCTCGCCCAGCTGGTGGAAACGCGTTTCTGCCCGCCGCGGATCTTTTCCACCGGCGCGTTGAACGTGCTGCGCTATTTCTCCTGGCCCGGCAATCTCGAAGACCTCGCCGCAGCCGTGCGCACGCTCGCTCTCACCAGCCTCGAGGAGGAAATCGGAGTGGGAGACGCCGAACGAGTGCTGCCGCAGTTCGCCCGGCGGCCGGTCGACGCGGAAGTCTCGTACGATCTTCCGCTGCGCGAGGCGCGCGAGGCTTTCGAGCGGACGTATTTCGAGCACCACCTCGCCCAGGCGAACGGGTCGATCGCGCGCCTGGCGGAGCGGAGCGGCCTCGAGCGCACCCACCTGTACCGCAAGCTGAAAGCGCTGGGCATTCTTGCCAAGCGCAAGGAAGACTGACGCCGATTTGGGCAGGCCGAGGATTCGGCATAAAATGCGTGCTTTTTCGCACGGACCTCCGACTTGAAGATCGTGATCCTCGGCGCAGGCCAGGTTGGCTCGTCGGTCGCCGAAAGTCTGGCGTCCGAGGCGAACGACATCACGGTCGTGGACATCGACGGCGCCCGGCTGCGCAACCTGCAGGACCGGGTGAACGTGCGCACCGTGTCCGGAAGCGCCGCCCACCCGTCGGTGCTCGCCGAAGCGAACATCGAGGACTGCGACCTGATGATCGCGGTCACCCAAAGCGACGAAACCAACCTCGTCGCCTGCAAGCTCGCGCAGCAGCTGTTCAACGTTCCGACGCGCATTGTCCGCCTGCGCGCGACCGACTACCTCGCCAACGAAAAGGTGCTGGGTCCGGATGGCTTCGACGTCGACCTGGCGATCTGCCCCGAGCAGGTTCTCACCGACTACATCGTCAAGCTGATCGAGTTCCCCGAGGCCCTGCAGGTGCTCGAGTTCGCCCACGGCAAGGTCAGCCTGGTCGCGGTGCGCGCGTTCCAGGGCGGGCCGCTGGTCGGTCACCCTTTGAAGGATCTGAAGAAGGACATTCCCAACGTGGATGCGCGCATCGCGGCCATTTTTCGCGGCGACGCGCCGGTCCTGCCGGACGGCGACACCGTGGTGCAGGCGGGCGACGAGGTCTTCTGCCTCGCCGCGTCGAAAGACATCCGGCAGGTCATGCACGAGCTGCGGCGCATGGACAAGCCCGTAAGACGCGTGATGATCGCCGGGGGCGGGAACATCGGCCTGCGCCTCGCGCGCGCGCTCGAACGGGATTATTCGATCAAGGTGATCGAGTACGACAAGCGGCGCTGCGAGATCCTCTCCACCCGCCTCGATCGCGCGCTCGTGCTGCAGGGGGACGTCACCGACGAGAAGCTTCTCGAGGCGGAGAACGTCTCCGACATGGACCTTTTCGTCGCGGTGACGAACGACGACGAGAACAACATCATGTCCTGCCTGCTGGCCAAGCGCATGGGAGCGCGACGCGTGGTGTCGCTCATCAACCGGCGCTCCTACGTCGATCTGCTGCACGCCGGGGAGATCGACATCGCGATCTCACCGGCGCAGGCGACGATCGGCACCTTGCTCGCCCACGTGCGCCGCGGCCACATCACCCAGGTCCACAGCCTGCGGCGCGGCTTGGCCGAAGCTCTCGAAGCCGTGGTGCACGGCGATCGCGAGTCGTCGCGCTGCGTCGGGCGACGGATCGAGGAGATCGACCTGCCCAAAGGCGCCGCGATCGCGGCGATCGTGCGGGGAGACGAGGTCGTCATGGCGCACCACGACACCTTGGTGCAGGCGGAGGATCATGTGATCGTGTTCGTCACCGACAAGAAACAGCTGCCCAAGGTGGAGAAGCTATTCGAGGTCAGCGTCGGCTTCGTCTGAGCGGCTCCAGGCGCCATGGTCAGACCGGTCTCCGTTCTCAACGTGCTGAGCGCATTGATCGTGCTGTTCGCGCTGTGCATGCTTCTGCCTCTGGGCGTTTCCTTCCTGTACGACGATGCGGCGGGCGGCGCCTACTCGCAGGCGGTCCTGATAACCCTGGTGAGCGGGGCGGGCTTGTGGGGCGCCACGCGCTTCGGCCGCGCGGAGCTGCAGCCGCGCGACGGCCTGCTCCTGGTCGCGCTGGTGTGGACCGTCCTTCCGGCCTTCGCAACCCTGCCCCTGCTGCTCTATCTTCCCGAGCTCAGCTTCACCGACGCCTACTTCGAGACCGTGGCGGCGCTCACCACGACCGGCGCCACCGTGCTCTCGGGGCTGGACCGTCTGCCGCCGTCGATCAACTTCTGGCGCTGCGAGCTGCAGTGGCTGGCCGGAATGGGGATCATCGTCCTCGCCGTGGCGATCCTGCCGCTGCTCGGGATCGGCGGAAGCCAGATCATGAGGGCCGAAACACCCGGCCCGATGAGAGACCCGAGGCTCGCCCCGCGCATCGCGGAGACGGCCAAGGGGCTATGGCTGGTCTACGCCGGCTTGACCCTGGCCTGCATCCTGGTCTTCAAGGCGGTCGGCATGGGCTGGTTCGACGCGGTCGTGCATTCGTTTACCACCCTGAGCCTGGGCGGGTTCTCGGCGCACGACGCGAGCTTCGCGTACTTCAAGTCTCCGGCCATCGAGGCGAGCGCGATCGTGTTCATGATCCTCGGAGGCATCAACTTCGGGACCCATTTCCTCGCGTTCCGCAAGCTGAGCTTCGCGCCGTACCGGAGCGATCCCGAAACGCGGGCCTACCTCGTGCTCCTCGCGGCGTCGGTTTTCGGCATCGCCTATTTCCTGCTCGCCACCCATGTCTATCCGTCGTATTGGACGGCGCTGCGCCACAGCGCGTTCAACGTCGTGTCGATCGCGACCACGACCGGCTTCTTCGGCGCCGACTTCAGCCAATGGCCGATTTTCGCTCCGGTGTGGATGCTGTTCTTGTGCTGCTTCGCCACCTGCTCGGGCTCGGCGGGCGGCGGGATCAAGATGATCCGCGCCGAGCTGATGGTGCGCCAGGCTTTGCGGGAGATCATGTCGATCATCCATCCGCGCGCGTATCTTCCCGTGAAGGTCGCGGGCCAGCGCGTCGAGAACCACATCATCTTCGCGGTCCTCGCGTTCATGCTGATCTGGGGAGGGTCCGTGATCGCGATGACCATGCTGCTGACCGCATCCGGTCTCGACGTCGTCTCCGCCTTTTCGGCGGTGATCGTGTGCCTGTGCAACACCGGTCCCGGGCTGAACCAGGTGGGCCCGGGGGCGACCTACGCGTCGCTCAACGATTTCCAGACCTGGGTTTGCACGGTCGCCATGCTCGTCGGGCGTCTCGAGCTGTTTACGCTCTTCATCGTCATCACGCCGGCGTTCTGGCGGAAGTAAGGCCTACTTGGCGCAGGTCACCATGATCTCGACCAGCATCCGCGGGTCGGCGAGCTTGGCCTCGACCGTGGCGCGCGCCGGAAGGTTGGCGGGGTCCGCCCACGCGGTCCAGGCGGCGTTCATCTCGTCGCGGTTGCGGATGTCGGTCACCCATACGTTGGCCGACAGGATTTTCGATTTGCCGGTCCCCGCGGCAGCGAGGATGGCGTCGATCTTCTTCAGCACCTGCTCGGTCTGGCCTTTCACGCCCTGGGTGAGATCGTCCGCGACCGTCCCTGCGACGTAGACGAGGCCGCCGTGCTCCACCGCCGCGCTGAGGAGCTTGCTGCCGCCGGAATGACGTTTGATGCTCATGGGGGTTTCCTTCAGCGCGGGTCCAGAATCTTGACCTGCAGCTCGCCCAAGCCCTCGATTCCGGCGACGAGCTCGTCTCCCGGCTTGGCGGCGCCGACTCCGGCCGGCGTGCCGGTCATGATCAGGTCACCGGCTTCGAGGGTGTAGTACTGGGTCAGGAAGGCGATCTGCTCCGGGATGCTCCAGATCATCTGGTCGATATCGGAGTTCTGCCGGAGCGCGCCGTTGACCTTGAGCCAGAGCTTGCCCTTGGCCGGGTGCCCGATCTTGGAAGCGGGCGTGATCGGGCCCACCGGAGCGGCCTGGTCGAAGTCCTTGCCGAAGGTCCAGGGCCTGCCCTTGTCCTTGCCGACCTGCTGCAGGTCGCGCCGCGTCATGTCCAGGCCGATCGCGTAGCCCCAGACGTGCTCGTTGGCCTTGGCCGCCGGGATCTTGGTGCCGCCGGTGCCCATCACCGCGACCATCTCGGTTTCCCAGTGGTAGTTACTCGTCATGGGCGGATAGTGCACGGCGCCGGCCTGGCCGGGGTTCAGCGCGACGAGGTCGTGCGCCGACTTGGTGAAGAAGAACGGCTGCTCGCGGCCGTCGCCGCCCATTTCCTTCTGGTGCTCGACGTAGTTGCGGCCGACGCAGAAGATGCGGCGCACCGGGAAGCGCGCGTTCGAGCCGGCTATCGGGAGCGAGGGGATGTCCCAGCTGCTGATCACGTACTCCATTTTCATGATGAGGTCCTCGCGAAAAGGCGCGTATTTTCGCATAGGACCAAAAAAAACGGGCACCCGAAGGTGCCCGTCCGAAGGAGCCTCGCAGGGCTCGCTCTACATCTACATGTGGTACGCGGTCTCGCCGTGCGAGTTGATGTCCAGACCCTCGCGCTCTTCTTCCTCGGTCACCCTCAGGCCCACGAGGAGATCGGCGATCTTGAAGGAGATGAAGGCCACGACTCCCGTCCAGACGAAGACCACGCCGACGGCCTTGGCCTGGATCACGAACTGTGACCAGATGGAGTAGTCGGCAGCCGGGGTTATCTTGCCGGTGAACCAGTCGACCGGGAAGCTCGGCCCGCCCAGCTGCGGCGCGTTGAACACGCCGGTGAGCAGCGCGCCGAGAATTCCACCCACGGCATGGACGCCGAACACGTCGAGCGCGTCGTCCGCACCGAGCAGCTTCTTCAGGCCGTTCACGCCCCACAGGCAGACCAGCCCGGCAGAGAGGCCGATCACGAACGCACCCGGGATGCCGACGTTGCCGGCGGCGGGTGTGATCGCGACCAGGCCTGCCACTGCGCCCGAGGCCGCACCGACCATGCTCGGCTTGCCCTTGAAGACCCACTCGCCGAACATCCACGAGAGCACCGCGCAGGCCGTCGCAAGATAGGTGTTCATGAACGCGAGCGCAGCGGTGCCGTTCGCTTCCAGCGCCGAGCCGGCGTTGAACCCGAACCAGCCCGTCCACAGGAGCGCGGCACCGATCATGGTCATGGTCACGTTGTGCGGCGTCATCGCTTCCTTGCCCAGGCCGACGCGCTTGCCGACCAGGTAGGCCCCCACCAGCCCGGCGACGCCGGAATTGATGTGCACCACCGTGCCGCCGGCGAAGTCCAGAGCGCCCCATTGCCACAGCAGGCCCGCCTTGGCGTTGGTCGCGTCGACGACGTTAGCCGCCGTATACGCATCCGGGCCCGGCCAGAACCACACCATGTGAGCGACCGGCAGGTAGCTGAAGGTGAACCACAGCACGATGAAGATCAGCACCGCGGAGAACTTCACCCGTTCGACGATGGAGCCGAGGATCAGGCAACAGGTGATCGCCGCGAAGGTCGCCTGGAACGCGACGTAGACGAGCTCATAGAGAGGCGTGCCCTTGCTGAAGGTCGCCGCCATCGAGAACTCGCCCTTGGTCGAGTCGAAGGTGCCTTTCAGGAACAGACGCTCGGTGAGACTCCCGAAATAGGAGTTGCCCTCCGTGAACGCCAGGCTGTAGCCGTAGATGCTCCACAGCACCGTCACCAGCGAGAACACCACGAACACCTGCATCAGCACCGACAGCATGTTCTTCGAGCGCACGAGGCCCCCGTAGAACAGCGCCAGCGCCGGAACGCTCATCATCAGCACCAGAGCGGTCGACGTCAGCATCCACGCCACGTCACCCTTGTTGGGGGTGGGCGGCGGGGTCGGCGTGGCGGCAGGAGTCGCCGGTACGGCAGCAGCGGGCGCCGCTGCTGCCGGCGCCGCCGCCGGAGCAGCCGGCTTGTCCTGTGCCATGATCGGCGCGCACCAGCCCACGGCGCCGAGCAGGGCGAGTAATGCAAATAGCTTCTTCATGATGTTGCCTCCCTAGAGCGCTTCCGCGCCGGTCTCGCCGGTGCGGATGCGGATGACTTGCTTCAGATCGAAGACGAAGATCTTTCCATCGCCTATCTTTCCGGTGTTGGCCGACTTCTCGATCGCCTCGATCGCCTGATCGAGCATTTCGTCCTTGATGGCGGCCTCGACTTTCACTTTCGGCAGGAAATCGACCACGTACTCCGCGCCGCGATACAGCTCGGTGTGACCTTTTTGCCTGCCGAAGCCCTTGACCTCGGTGACGGTGATGCCCTGAACGCCGATGGCGGACAGAGCTTCCCGCACCTCGTCAAGCTTGAACGGCTTGATGATTGCGGTGACCAGTTTCATGAATGTGCTCCCT
>Ga0137403_10000544_pt1 | contig 48770 bp, 48 predicted proteins | sample CZOMad2_1_16fung_FD_122057 | JGI IMG/M metagenome (GOLD analysis project Ga0137403, IMG submission 122057) | Vadose zone soil fungal communities from Angelo Coast Range Reserve, California, USA - CZOMad2_1_16fungal (Hybrid Assembly) | ecosystem: Environmental > Terrestrial > Soil > Vadose zone... | reverse complement strand
GACAGCCTGCTCGATCACGTTGGGACGATCTCGACGGTGCTGGGCCAGGCGACGCCCGGCTTCTGGCTCGGCCTGCTTCTCATCTATCTCTTCTCGGTGCAGCTCCGCTGGCTGCCGACCGGCGGGATGGGCGGCCTCGCGCACCTCGTGATGCCGTCGGTCGTGCTCGCCGCGTTCTACTCGGCGCGGATCGCGCGCCTCACGCGCTCGGCGGTGCTCGAGGCGCTGGGCGAGGACTACGTCCTCACCGCTCGCGCCAAGGGGCTCGGCGAGGGGCGCGTGATCGGCAAGCACACGCTTCGCAACTCGGCGATCCCGATCGTCACGCTCGCGGGGCTCGAGGCGGGCCAGGTGCTCGGCGGCGCGGTGATCACCGAGACGATCTTCGCCTGGCCCGGCCTGGGTCGGCTCACCGTCCAGGCGCTCTTGAACCGCGACTTCCCCGTCGTCCTCGCCGCCGTCTTCTTCATCTCGCTGATGTACACGCTGATCAATCTCGCCGTCGACCTCCTCTACGGCTGGCTCGACCCGCGCGTCCGTCTGAGATGAAGAAGTGGCTCGGCATCGCCCTGACCTTGGCGGCGCTCCTGTCGGCCCTCGGCGCGCCGTGGCTCGCCGCGCACGACCCACTGCGCGCGGACTTCGCGCAGAGCCTCAAGCCGCCGGGAGCGCCCGGGCATCCCTTCGGCACCGATCAACTCGGTCGCGATCTCCTCGCCCGCATCCTGCACGGGGCACGCCTGGCGCTCTTCATCGGTGGCTGCACCGTCGTCGTCACCGCGGTCGTCGGTGGGCTCCTCGGCCTCGTCGCGGGATTCGTCGAGCGCTGGCCCTCGACCGTGCTGATGCGCATCGTCGACGTCCAGCTCTCGTTTCCGTTCATTCTGCTGGCGATGACGATCAACGCGATCGTCGGGCTCGGCCTGCGCAACATCATCCTCAGCCTTTCGGCGGCCGGATGGGTCGTGTATGCTCGCGTGGTGCGCGGCGAGGTCCTCTCGGTGAAGCAGCGCGACTACGTCCAGGCGGCGGCGGCGCTCGGCATGGGACGGATGCGGCTCATGTTCCGGCACGTGCTGCCCAACGTCGCGCCGTCCATCGTCGTGGTCGCGAGCCTCCAGTTCTCGTCGTTCATCGTCGCCGAGGCAGCGATCAGCTTTCTCGGATTCGGCGTCCAGCCGCCGACGCCGGCGTGGGGCAGCATGCTCTCCGAGAGCCGTGACTTCCTCTACGTCGCCTGGTGGCTCGCCGCCTTCCCCGGCGCGGCCCTCGCGCTGACGGCGCTCGGTGTCAATCTGCTCGGCGACTGGCTGCGCGACACCCTCGACCCGAAGCTCCGAGTCTGAACGGGGCGCCGGCCGCACCATGACCACCAGCCACTTCTTCGCGTACCTCTCACGCATGAAGTTCATCCGCCGCTGGGGCCTCATGCACAGCACGTATCCGGAGAACATCCAGGAGCACAGCCTGCGCGTGGCGCAGATCGCCCACGCGCTCGCGATCATCAAGAACCGGCTCTTCGGCGGCGACGTGAGCCCGGAGCGGGCGGCGACCCTGGCGCTCTACCACGACACCAGCGAGGTACTGACGGGCGACCTCCCATCGCCGGTGAAGGAGTTCAATCCCGAGATCCATCGCGCCTATCACGCGATCGAGGCCGCCTCGAAGGAGAAGCTCCTCGCGCTGATCCCCGACGCGCTGAAGCCGGCCTACGAGCCGTTCTTCCGGAACGATGCGCGCGATGAGACGCATCGGCGGCTGGTCCGCGCCGCCGACAAGATTTGCGCCTACTTGAAGTGCCTCGAGGAGACGGGCGCCGGTAATCCCGAGTTCGCCCAGGCCGAGAAGAGCCTGCGGGCGAGCGTCGAAGGGCTCGATCTCCCGGAGGTCCGCTACTTCCTGGAGACATTCGTCCCGAGCTTCCGGCTCACCCTGGACGAGCTCAACTGATCCTGATCACGTAGAGGAGATCCTTATGCGCCGCCTGACCGCGCTGCTCCCCGTCGTGATCGCCCTCGCGCTCCTCTGGTCTGCTCCGGCCCGAGCTCAGAGCCGCGGCAAGGAGATCGTCGTCGGCCTCGGCGCCGAGCCCCGGACGATGCTCGCCGTCACGATCGTGGACTGGACCACCAACAACATGATCGAGCACATCTACGATCGGCTGCTCGACCGTGACGCGAAGACGTTCAAGCCCAAGCCGATGCTGGCCGAGAGCTGGCGGATCGTCAACGACACGACCTGGGAGTTCAAGCTCCGCAAGGGCGTCAAGTTCCACAACGGCGAGCCCTTCACCGCGCAGTCGGTCAAGGCCACGGTCGACTACGCGCTCGACCCGGCGACCAAGAGCCACTATGCCGCCGCCGCGTACTGGGGCCTCGTCAAGGAGGTGCAGGTCGTCGACGACTTCACCGTGCGGTTCGTCACCAAGCAGCCCGCGCCGAACCTGGTCGACAGCGCGGCGCTGACGAACTCGCTCATCATGCCGGCCAAGGCGCTCAAGGACCTCGGACCCCAGAAGCTCGCCGAGAAGCCGATCGGCACCGGACCGTTCCGGTTCGTCGAGTGGAGGCGCGACGAGCGCCTCGTGCTCGAGCGCAATCCGGACTACTGGCAGGGTCCGGCCGACGTCAGCCGGGTGACCTTTCGCTTCATCCCCGAGTTCAGCGCGCGCATGGCGGCGCTCCTCTCCGGCGAGATCGACATCATGAAGGACGTGCCGCCGCACGCGGTCGAGGCGATCGAGAAGAGCGGCCGGGCGACCCTCCGCGCGACGGTGTCCTCGCGCATCAACTACCTGGCGCTGGTGAATCTGAAGCCCGGCCCGATGCAGGACCTTCGCGTGCGGCGCGCGATGAACCATGCGGTGGACGTGGACGAGCTGATCAAGCAAGTGCTCAAGGGGCGCGCCTCACGCATGTGCGGGCCGCTGGCGCCCGCCAACGTCGACTACGCCCCGGCCGAGTGCTACAAGTACGACCCGGCCCGCGCGCAGGCCCTCTTCAAAGAAGCCGGCGTCGACCCGACGAAGCTCCAGCTGACGCTCGATACGCCGTCCGGGCGCTATCCCCTCGACAAGGACGTCTCGCTCGCCATCGCCGCCCAGCTCCAGCGGCTCGGGATCAAGACCAACGTCGTGGTCAACGAGTGGGGCACGCACCTGGACAAGATCAAGAACCGGAACACCGGCGACATGTTCTTTCTCGGCTGGGGCCCGGCGCTCTACGGCCAGGCGACGATGCACCCGCTCTTCCTCGCCGACCAGACCTACTCGTCCTACGGCAACAACAAGACCATCGACGACAAGATCGCGCGCGCCCAGACCCTCCTCGAGCCCAAGGCGCGCGCCGAGGCGTACGCCGAGCTGCAGCGCCTGCTTCGCGACGAGGCGCCGTGGGTCTTTCTGTGGCAGCAGCACGACCTCTACGGCGTGACGAGCCAGGTCGAGTGGACGCCGCGCGCCGACGAGAAGGTGTGGATGTACGACGCGAAGGTGACGCCGCGATGAGCCTGACCGTCTTCACCAACGCCGTGCTCATCGACTGCACGGGCGCCGACCCGATGCCGGGCGCCGCGGTCGTCGTCGAGGACGATCGCATCAGAGAGGTCGTCCCGAACGGGAAGGTCGGCCCGCTCCCGGGCTCGGTGACGACACTCGACTGCCGGGGCGCGACGCTCATGCCCGGGCTCACCGACGCCCACGTCCACATCTGCGCCGTCGAGGGCAACATCACCGACCAGCATCGCTACCTGCCGCCGAGCCTCCTGGCCGCCAAGGCGCTCCGCCGCGCCGAGGAGTGCCTCATGCAGGGGTTCACGACGGTGCGCGACGCCGGCGGCGCCGACTACGGATTCCGCGAGGCCATCAACGACGGGATCTATCCGGGACCGCGGATGCTCGTCTCGGGCAACTACATCTCCCAGACCGGCGGTCACGGCGACAAGCGCCGGCGCGCCGAGTGGAACGACCCGATCGATTGCTGCATCGGCATGATCGGCTCGATCGCCGACGGCGAGGCCGAGGTGCGCAAGGCCGTCCGCGAGCAGCTCCGGCGCGACGTCGACCAGATCAAGATCATGGCCTCGGGCGGCGCCATGTCGCCCTCCGACGAGCTCGACACCACCCAGTTCACGATCGGCGAGATGCGCGCCGCCGCCGAGGAAGCGTGCGCGGTCGGCAAGTACGTCCTCGCCCACGCGTACTCGGACACGGCCGTGCGCAACGCCATCGAGGCGGGCGTGCGCTCGATCGAGCACGGCAACCTCATCCGCGAGGCCGCCGCCAAGGCGATCAAGGACGCGGGCGCGTTTCTGGTGCCCACGATGATCACCTACGAGATGATCTATCGCGAGGGCAAGCGGTACGGCATCGGCGACCACCAGATCCAGAAGATCAACCTGGCCCGTGAGCAATCCGTCCAGGGTCTGACCTACGCGTATCGCGCGGGCTGTCAGATCGGCTCCGGCTCCGATCTGCTCGGCGACATGATGGTCCAGCGGGCGGTCGAGTTCGAGCTGAAGGCGCAGGTGATGAAGCCGATGGAGGTGCTGCTCTCGGCCACCAAGGTCAACGCCGCGCTGTTCCGGATGTCGGACCGGATCGGCACCGTCGAGCCCGGCAAGTACGCGGACCTGATCGTCGTCGCCGGTGACCCGCTCAGGAATCTCCGCGTGTTCCAGATCCAGGACAATCTGAAGCTCATCATGAAAGGCGGTCATGCCTACAAGCAGACCCTCTGAGCACCAGCACGAGATCCTCGATCAGTTCACGCGCCAGGCGACGCCCTTCGCCACGGCGCCGGGCATTCGCGACGAGACGGCGCTCCGGCTGATCGTCGAGTGCAGCGGCGCCGGACCTGACGACACGGTGCTCGACGTCGCGTGTGGTCCCGGCCTCGTCGTCGCCGCCTTCGCGCGGGTCGTCCGCCACGCGACCGGCATCGACATCACACCGGCCATGCTCGAGCGCGCGCGGGCCCACGCCGCCGAGCAGGGCCTGACGAACGTCACCTGGCATCAGGGCGACGTGCTGCCGCTCCCGTGGCCCGACGCGTCGTTCTCGATCGTCACCTCGCGCTTCGCCTTCCACCATTTCCTCGACCCGCTGGCGGTGCTGCGCGAGATGACGCGCGTCGCTGCCCCCGGCGGCCGGGTCGTCGTCATCGACAGCACTCCCGCGCCGACCCGCGCGGATGCGTTCAACCGGATGGAGCGCCTGCGCGATCCCTCGCACGTGCGCTCCCTACCGGTCGACGAGCATCGCGAGCTCTACGCCAAGGTCGGCCTGCCCGAGCCGCGCGTGACGTCGTACCGCCTCGAGGGTGAGCTCGAGTCGCTGATCGGGCGCTCGTTCCCGCATCCCGGCGACGACGCGAAGATCCGCGAGCTCTTCCGCCAGGCACTCGCCGACGACGCGCCCGACATCCAGCCGAGACTCGAGGACGGGCAGATCCGCTACGGCTTCCCGGTCTCGGTCCTCGTCGCCGAGCGGTGACCGCCATGCGTATCGTCGACCTGAGCTTCCCGATCCGGCCGCACTTCCGCTGGAAAGTCGCGCCCGAGCTGGTGGCCGCGCACGCCACCGGCCATCCGTTGCAGAGCACCGTGCTGACGATCAGCTGTCACGCCTACACGCACGTCGACGCGCCGCTCCACTACCTGGTCGACGGGCGCGACATGGCCTCGATGCCCGTGGATCAGTGGGTCGGCGACGCGGCGGTGATCGACCTCACGCACCTCGGGGCCAACGGCGAGGTCACCGCGGCCGACCTCGAGCGTCGCGCCGGCCACGTACAGAGGGGCGACATCGTGCTGCTGCGCACGGACTGGCCCAGGCGCATGGGTGTCGACAAGGAGCGGTTCTGGAAAGAGGGCCCGTGGACCGGCCCGAGCGCCTGCGAATGGCTGGTCACCCGCGGCGTCAAGGCCGTCGGCTACGACTATCCACCCGACCATTGCATCCGCGACACGATCGCCGAGCCGCGACGGCGTCCGGGTCGTTCAGAGTACACGACCCACGCGATCTTCTTCCCGGCCGGCATCACGGTGATCGAGTATCTGACCAACCTCGACCAGATCGGCGCCGCGCGCTGCCGGTTTCTCGCGCTGCCGCTCAAGCTCGAGGGCGCCGACGGCTCGCCCGTGCGCGCCGTCGCCCTCGTGGAGTGAGCCCGGCCCTTCGTGAGATGCTGGACGGCATGATCGATCTGCGTCTGGCGCCGATGGCCGCCGTCACCAACGCGCCCTTCAGGCTGATCGCGCGCGAGTGCGGCGCCGGCCGCCTCACCAGCGAGGAGATCGACGCCCGTGGGCTCGTGGAAGGCAGCGGGCGCACGGCGGAGCTGGCGAGCTTCCTGCCCGAGGAGCACCCGATCGCGCTCCAGTTGCTCGGCGCCGACCCCGACGTCCTCGCCGAGGCGGCGCGGCGGCTCGAGGCCACCGGCGCCGACGCGATCGACCTGAACATGGGCTGCCCGGTGGCGAAGATCGTCGCCAAGGGCCAGGGCTCGGCACTGATGCGCGATCCACTCGGTGCAGCCGTCCTGTTCCGGACGATGCGCAAGGCGATCGGCGTCGACCTCACGATCAAGATCCGCGGCGGCTGGGACGACCGGACCGTGAACGCGGTGGAGATCGCCCGCATCGCGGAGGGCGAGGGCGTCGACGCGATCACGGTGCACCCGCGCACGCGGTCGCAGCAATACAGCGGCCGGGCACCGTGGGAGATCATCGCGAGCGTCGTCGACGCGGTCACGATCCCGGTGATCGGCAACGGCGACGTGAGGGGCCTCGCCGACGCGCGGGCGATGGTCGAGGCCACCGGCTGCGCGGCTGTCATGATCGGGCGCGGCGCCCTCGGCGCGCCGTGGATCTTCCGGGGGGCCGAGACACCGCGAGATGATCGGGCGCGGATCATCCGTCGACACGACGAGTGGATCCAGGCGCTCCTGCCGCCGCGGACGGCGGCCATTCAGCTGAAGAAGCACCTGGCGTGGTACGCCTCGGGATTTCCGCACGCCGCGCGCCTGCGGGAGGAGCTGTTCCGCGCCCAGGAGCCCGCGGAGGTCCGCGAGATCTTCTGGGCCGCCTGGTGATCCAGCGCCACGGTGTCCTGCTTGCTTCACGCTGACGGGCTCATACGCGCCCCACGTCCGCACCTGTAGGCGTGCTTCGGACTCAAGAAAAACCACCGACTATAGGGGTTTTACTTAGAAGAAAGTCGGGGAATTTCCTTCTTGTCTGGTACAGACTGCCTCTGGCATATATCACTGAATGAGGGCCTGTTCGCCAGGGTCGGGAGGCCGCGCGCGCCAGCCGACAGGTCGCCCCGCGCGGTTCAGCGTTTCCGCCTTCCGTCTCTCTGGTCGTGGAGTTTTCTGACCGCTCAGCTTCTCACTGCCCTGGCGCCGAGCGCCCGGCGTCGTATCCGTCGGAGACGATCATGGCCGACTTGCTCTTCATCGTGTCGCGCACCGAGCCAAGACAATACCTGTATCTCAAGCATGTATTCGGGGACGAGAGCAGGGACGTGGTTCTCGACCGTCGCATCGGCGAACGGCGCCAAAGCCTGACCCCGCCGCCGGTCGAAAGACGCCACATCGACCGGCGCCAGCGCGACATCACGAGAGAGCTCCAGTCAACAGGCTGGGCCTTGGTAAGGCGCCCGGCATCGTACACAGCCGGCCGATAACGTCCCGTATCGCGTCTGCGTCAGGTGATTACCCGATGCCACTTATAGGGAAAGACACTATTTCATCGGGGAATCCGATTATGCAAAGCTTTTCCAGAGCATGGACGCGACTCTTCTCCGGGATGTAATTCGACAACGACTCAACGATGGCCGCCTGCCACGAGCCCACCTCATCGAACTCGGGCACGGACATGGCATCGGAAAAGCCTGCGACGGATGCGGATCGACCATTACGCGGAACCAGAGGGTGACAGTGCGAATTAGCACGGCTGACTGGCGAACGCTTCGGCTCCACGACGATTGCTTTCAGATATGGGACACCGAGAAACACACGGGGAACGGGCGAGGGGCCTAGTCGGACACCAGCAGCACCACAGGGGTCGTGACCGGGTTTACTGATGGACGATAGCATCCTCCGCGACAAGGCCCGCGAAGCGATCCAGAATGGGAAGCTGCCGGCGCGAACTCCTGACCGCATCATGGGTGGTCCCGGGTGCGGTGAGGTGTGCGCGATCTGTGGCGAAACACTGCGGCGGAATCAGATGGAGCTTGAGCCTGAGTTCAGGGCCGAGGGCGAAATACCCGAATTGCACAAATACCATCTCCACCCCCATTGCTTCATGGCGTTGGAGTGCGAGCGGGAGGCGTCCTCGCCGTATGTAAGTGCTTCTCGAATTCTCGACGCTGGCTGAGCGCGTGGGATAGTCCGCTCGGCCTCGCCTGCCACAGCAGCTTGTCTGACGGTAGTAGTCGACTGCGCCTCGCCGGAGTAACAAGCTGAACCCCATCCTCGCCCTCTCCCCTGCCGCCCTTGTAGCGGCGCTCTGTGGCAGGAGAGCAGCCAGGAATTCAGATAATCTGAGGGCTGACGAGGGTACGACGCGATGACGACCCAGCGCTACTTCGAGGACTTCGCGGTCGGCGACCAGTTCAAGAGCCCGTCGCGCACCTTGACCGATGCCCACTTCCTGTTCTTCGCGGGCATGACGGGCGACAACCATCCGATTCACTACGACGTCGAGTACGCGAAGAAGACGCGCTTCGGCGGTCGTCTCGCCCACGGCCTTCTCCTCGCCTCGCTCACCGCGATCGGGGCCTCGACCCTCGGCCCCTTGCTCGAAGACTCGATCGTGGCCTTCGTCGAGCAGACCACACGCTTTCGCGCGCCGGTGTTCGTCGGCGACACGATCTACCCCGAGCACGAAGTGATCGCCCTGGAGCGCAAGCGGTCAGCCGGACTCCTGACGTTGCGTGTCGCGCTCAGAAACCAGCGAAACGAGGTCGTGCTCGAAGGCGAGCACCGCTACCTGATCGCCTACCGCCCCGCGGCCTGAGCCGCCCGACTCCCATGGAAACTAATCGCTACGGCCGCGCGCGGCGATGTCCCACACGGCCTCGACCTTGTCGCCGCGCATCGCGTAGATCCGGTCGTAGAGATTGATCGTCGGATCGCAGTGCGGTGGGAAGAACTCGATGCGCTCGCCGAGCCGCGGCGCGCGCGACGGGTCCGTGATCGTCAGCCGCCCGTGCTCGTCGCCCGCGAAAGAAAACTCGACACCCGGCCGCTCCACCGACTCCGGCGGAAACGTCTTGTCGGTCGAGAAAGCCTTGAGCCCGCCGTCGACCATCGCGCGCTCGGTCGTGGGCACGCTGACGACCGTCGTGATCACGGTCAGCGCCATCTCGAAATCGCCGTTCACCGCGCCGGCCTTGGCCCCGATGCGCCGGTAGTCGATGTCCATCACGCAGTAGGAGCCGGCCTGGAGCTCGGTGAGCCCAGGCAGCTCGACGTCGATGTCCCAGGTGCCGGTCGAGCCGCCGGCGACGATCTCCACCGGCAAACCCGCTCGCTCGATCAGCTCGCGCGTCTCCATCAGCGGCTTCAGCGCCGCCCGCGAGGCCTCGCGCCGCGCCTCCCAGCCCATGACGTGCGCGCAGTGGCCCGCGTAGCCCTGGAGCCCGCGGAAGCGGAGCGCCGGCTGCGCGACGACCGCGCGAGCGAGCGCCAGCGCGGGCTCGCCCGGAGTGATGCCGGTGCGTCGAGTGCCGACGTCGACATCGACCAGCACGTTGACCACCACGCCGTCGGCCTCCGCCTCGCGGCCGAGATCGGCGACGTTCGCGGCATTGTCGACGACGAGCAAGGTGTCGGGCGCCGCGGAGACCAGGCGCGTGAGCCGCCGGATCGCCGCCGGCGCGACGACCTCGGTCGTGATGAGGATCCCGCGCACGCCGGCGCGCGCCATCACCTCGGCCTCGCCGAGCTTGGCGCAGGCGACCCCGAGCGCGCCGGCGCTCACCTGGCGGCGCGCGATCTCGGGGCAGCGATGCGTCTTCGCGTGGGGTCTGAGATTTTTTCCGGACGCGCGCGCGTGCGCGGCCATGCGACGCAGGTTGCGCTCGAAACGGTCGAGATCGAGCAGCAGCGCGGGCGTCGGGATGTCGTCGCGCGTCATCGACGCTGGATGTTGCGCTGCTGGATGCTCCCGGTCACGTCGTAGCCGAGGTCCGGGCGCTTGACCGTGGGTCGGGTCTGCTCGCGCATCAGCGCCTCGTCCCGCTGCTTCTGCTCGTATTCGGCGGCGGCGTTCGCGGCGTCACGCACGGCCTGCTCACGGTTGGCCTCGGGACGAACGATCGGGCGCGGCGGCTTGCCCTCGCGCTGGATCTCCAGGGGCGCCGGGCTCTGGCCCGCTCCAGGCGCTTGCGCGCTCGCATACGACAGCGCCAGGAACACGCCGGCGGCTGCGACGACCAGGACACGCGCGACCATGCCCGTACAGTACACCCGCCGCGCCGCTCACGACACGCTGACCTCGTCGCTCAGCTCGTTCTTGTCGTCGGGCCGGCGCGGATAGTGCTCGGCCAGCGCGCGGCCGAGCTCCTCGACGCCGCGCTCGATGGCCTCGCGCGGCGCGTTCGCCCGAAGCTTGTCGACCATCAGGTCGCGCACGCGGTGCCAGTGGGGATCGCCGACGCGGCCGTGGATGCCCTCGTCGCCGACGACGGCGAAACGCCGATCCTCGACGGCGAGATAGATCAGCACGCCGTGGCGCTCGGTCGTCTTGTGCATGCCGAGGCGCCGGAACACGCGGCGCGCTCGCGTCATGACATCCGGAACGCTCCCCAGCACGAGCCGGCGTGGCACGCGACGCTCGAGGTGCACGCGGATCTCGGCGGAAGTGCGCGCCTCGGCGGTCTTGATCGCGCGGGTGACCGCGTCGAAATCCGCTTCGCTCAGGAATTGTCGCGTCCAGCTCGGATGCTTCGCCATCACCAGTCTCCGCTCGCGCCGCCGCCGCCAGAGCTGCCGCCGCCCCCTGAGAAGCCGCCACCGCCGGAGAAGCCGCCGCCCGAGGACCCTCCGCCGCCCCACCCGCCTCCGTACCAGCCGCCGCCCGACGAGGTCCAGCCCCGCCGCCCGGCGGTGTAGCCGCGCTGGTGCGACGCTTCCCACGCGAGGCCGCCGACGGTCAGCGCCACGAACGCGAGGAGGAGCAGCACGTAGAGGTTCGGGCCACTCGCGCCCCGCTGTCGCGACGAGTCGGCCTGGCGCTGGAGCTCGGCGGGCGTCGAGCCCGGCTTGATCCGCTCGTACACCGCGATCACGGCGGCCTCGAGCCCGGCCGCGTAGCGCTGCTCGCGAAAGCGCGGCGCGATGGCGCCGCGGATGATCTGCGCGGCTTCGGCGTCGGGCAACGCCCCCTCGAGCCCGTATCCGACCTCGAGCCTGAGCTTGCGGTCCTCGACGAACACGACGAGGAGCACGCCGTTGTCGAGACGCTTTTGCCCCAGGCGCCACTTCTGGAAGAGCCTGTTCGCGACGTCCTCCAGGTTCTCGCCCTCGAGCGATCGAAACACCGCGATCGCCATCTGGGTTCCGGTGGCGCGCTCGCGCTCGGTCAGGAGCGTTTCGAGGCGCTCGCGCTCGGCGGATGTCAGGAGGCCGGCGTAGTCGTTCAGCCGGGCGGTCGGCGCTGGCGGCAGGACGAGGGCGACGGCGAGGACCGCTGCGAGAAACAGACTAGAACTTCACCTTGGGGACGGTCGCCGCGTCGGGCGCCGCCTCGAAGAACGCCTTGGGTTGATAGCCCGAGAACCGGGCGACCAGCGAGCCCGGGAAGAGTCGCAGGCGCGTGTTGTACTCGCGGACGGCCTCGTTGAATCGCCGGCGCTCGACGGTGATGCGGTTCTCGGTGCCCTCGAGCTGGCTCTGCAGGGCCAGGAAATTCTGGTTCGACTTGAGCTCGGGGTAGCGCTCGACCGTGACCAGGAGTCGTGACAGCGCCCCCGAGAGCTGGTTCTGCGCGGCCTGGAACCGCTCGAGCGCCTTGGGATCGTTGAGCGCCTCGGGGGTGAGCTGGATCGAGGAGGCGCTCGCGCGCGCGCGGGTGACCTCCTCCAGCACCGTGCGCTCCTGCGTCGCGAAGCCCTTCACGGTCTCGACGAGATTCGGAATGAGATCGGCGCGGCGCTGATAGACGTTCTGCACCTGGGCCCACTTCTCGCCGACGTTTTGGTCGAGGACGACGAGCTGGTTGTTGACGGAGACGGCCCAGGCGCCGATGCCGACGACCAGAAGCGCGATCACGACCAAGGCGATGAGGAGCCCGCGCGACATGACCGGGATAATTATATACTTGCGGCCCGTGGTGCGCGCTTGCCGGCCGTCGCGGGGCTGGGCCGCCGGCCGAGGCGCGGCCAGTACGCGCCAGTAAATGAAGGAGGCTCATACGGACAGTCAGGAGCGCCTGCCCGAGTATCACGTCAAGGCTCGTAACACGTCCTCGAGCTCCGAGAACAAGATCCACGACGAGCAGATCGCGCGCCAGTACGGCTTCCGCGGGGCGCTCGTTCCCGGCGTCACCGTGTACGCCTACCTGACGCATCCGCTCGTCGAGGCGTTCGGCGCCGCCTGGCTCGAGCGTGGGACCGCGAACGTGCGATTCCTCAAGCCCATCCACGACGGCGAAGAAGTCCGCCTGGCCGGCGCAGTGACCGCGCGCGACGCCAAGGGTCTCAGCGCCACGGTCACGGCGACCACCACCGCCGGCGGCGAGTGCGCGACCCTCATCGCGACCTTGCCGGCGGGCTCGCCGGTGCCGGTGAACCTGGCCGTCTACCCGACAGCGCCGCTGCCGGCCGAACGGCCGCCGGCGACCCGCGAGCACCTCGCCGGGCTCGCCGCCCTCGGCACCCCGATCAATCCCTACGACGATGAGCGCGCCGCCGAATATCTCGAGCGTGTCAGCGACGGGCTCGCGCTCTATCGCGGAACGCGTGGCTGGGTCCATCCTGGATTCTTCCTCGACCAGGCCAACAAGGCGCTCTCGCTGAACGTCCGCATGAGCCCGTGGATCCACGTGGGAAGCGTCGTGCGCCACCTCGGGGGCGCTCGGGTCGGCGAGACCCTGTCGACCCGCGGCCGAGTGCGCTCGCTGTTCGAGAAAAAGGGCCGCGAGTTCGTCGAAGCCGACCTGGTCCTGGTTGCCGGCGAGCGTCGCCCGATCGCCCATGTGTTCCACACCGCGATCTACCGCCTGCCGCCGCCCGCGCGTTGATTCGCGCCGGCCGGCGTGCTAGAAACGTGCATCCCAGGAGGCCGACCCGATGGACCTGAACTACTCGCCCGAAGACCGTCAGTTCCGCACCACGACGCGCCGCTGGCTCGAGGCCAACGTTCCCCAGCAAGACCTGAAAACGCTCGACGAGCGGAAGGCGTGGCACCGGAAGCTCTACGAGGCCGGGTACGTCGGGATGCTGTGGCCCAAGGAGTACGGGGGCTGGGGCGCCACGCCGATGCAGCAGGCGATCGTCCAGGACGAGATGGCGCGCGTGAGCGCGCCGCCGGCCATCAACGGCCTCGGCATCGGCTTCATCGGCCCGACGATCATCGTCCACGGCACCGAGGCGCAGAAGCAGCGCTATCTGAAGAAGATGCTGACCGCCGAGGAGATCTGGTGCCAGCTCTATTCCGAGCCGAACGCGGGCTCCGACCTGGCGAGTCTCAAGACGCGGGCCGAGGACCAGGGCGATCACTTCGTCGTCAACGGTCAGAAGATCTGGACGTCGAGCGGCCCGATCGCCGACTGGGGCATCCTGCTCGCCCGCACGGATCCGAAGGTCGCCAAGCACCGCGGCATCTCGTGCGTGCTCCTCAACATGCGCCAGCCCGGCGTCGAGGTGCGGCCACTCAAGCAGATCACCGGCAGCTCGCTCTTCTCCGAAGTCTTCATGACCAACGCGCGCGCCGAGAAGTCGGACCTGATCGGCAACCTCAACCAGGGATGGGAGATCGCGCAGACCACGCTCGGCTACGAGCGGGGCGCCAACTCGCTTGGACGAGTCACCCGGCACGCCATCGCCTTCACCCAGCTGGTGAAGGCCACCCGCGAGCTCAAGCGCGGCGGCCGGCCCCTGATCGACGACCCCGCCGTCCGCGCGAAGCTGGGGCGGGTCTACGCGGACCTTGAAGTACAACGCTATGCTGCCCTGCGCGTCCTGTCAGCGCTCCAGAAGAGTGACTCGCCGGGAGCCGCTTCGTCGATCACCAAACTGTCTTATACCGAGTTCGAGAAGCGCTACTACGAGACGGCGCTCGAGATTCTCGGGCCGTACGGCCAGCTCATGGTCGCGCGCGAAGAGTTCGAGGAGGTCGACACCTCCTCCGGCGAGCCCGGCACGTTCGCGACCGCGTTCCTGTGGTCGCGCGCCGGCACCATCTACTCGGGCTCGTCCGAGATCCAGAAGAACATCATCGGAGAGCGCGTGCTCGGCCTGCCGAAGGAAGTGCGCGCCGACCGCCTGAAGGCCTGACGCCATGGATTTCTCGTTCACGTCCGACCAGCAGCTCCTGAAGAATTCCGCCCGCGCGTTTCTGGACGAGCACTGCAAGCCCGCCGCTGTCCGTCTGTTGTGGGACGATCCGCGGGGCGAGAGCGACACGATGTGGAAGGAGATGGCCCAGCTCGGCTGGCTCGGCCTCTCCCTGCCCGAGGCGTACGGCGGCAGCGGGCTCGGCATGGTCGAGTCGGCGATCCTGCTCGAGGAGCTGGGCCGCGCCGCGTATCCCGGACCCTACTGGCCGACCATGCTGGCCGCCGCGGCCGTCGAGGCCGCCGGCACCGACGCACACAAGAAGCGCTGGCTCGCCGCCATCGCCACCGGCGACGCCCGCGCAACGCTCGCGTTTCTCGACGCCGATCTCGACTGGGACCCGGCGGCGATGACGACGCGGGCGGAGAAGACGCCGAAGGGCTGGGCGCTTTCCGGGACGAAGCGGTTCGTTCCCTGGGCCCACGTCGCCAACGTGCTGCTGATTCCCGCGCAGGCACCCGAAGGACCGACCCTGTTCCTCGTCGAGCCCGCGGCCTCAGGCCTCAGCATGTCGCCGGTCCAGGGCATGGACCTGGCGACGCGCTGGGTACAGGTCGACCTCGACAAAGCTCCGGTGCCGGCCGACGGCGTGCTCGGCGCGGCCGGCCAGGCAGCGCCCCTGCTGACGAGCCTGCTCCGTCGCGGCGCCGTCGGCGCGGCGGCCGAGATGCTCGGGGCGGCGCGCCGCTGCCTGGACATGGCGGTCGGCTACGCCAAGGTCCGCGAGCAGTTCGGGCAGCCGATCGGCTCGTTCCAGGCGATCCGCCACAAGTGCTCGGAGATGCTCCTGGAAGTGGAGAACTCGCACTCCGCCGTCTACTACGCGGCGTGGACCCAGGACGCGAAGGCCGAGGACGAGGCGCTCGCCGCGTCCGTCGCGAAGGCGTACGTGGGCGACGCCGCGCGCAAGGTGTGCGGCGAAGCGATCCAGGTGCACGGCGGCATCGGCTTCACCTGGGAGTACGACCTGCACATCTACTTCAAGCGCGCCAAGGCGCTCGAGCCGATGTACGGCGACGTCGATTACCATCGCGAGCAGATCGTCCGGTACGTCGCGCGGTAGCCGGCCAGCCCCGTGCCCCCGTCTCCGCCGCCGCTCGACGGAATCCGCGTCGTCGACCTGACCAGCTACATCGCCGGCTCGTACGCGGCGATGCAGCTCGCCGATCTCGGGGCGGCCGTCATCAAGGTCGAGGCGCTCGAGGGCGACTCGTTTCGCGAGCTGCCGGGCTTCTTCGGCTGGAACCGCGGCAAGCGCTCGATCGCGGTCAACCTCAAGAATCCCGAGGGGAGCCGGATCGTCCACCGGCTCGCCGAGCGCGCCGACGTCGTCATGGAGAACATGCGCCCGGGCGTCGCCGAGCGGCTCGGCGTCGGCTACGAGCGCCTCAGCGCCATCAACCCTCGCCTGGTCTATTCCTCGGTCACGGCCTTCGGCTCGACCGGTCCCGACGCCGACCGTCCCGGCTTCGATCCGATCTTCCAGGCGCTCGGCGGCTTGATGACGCTCCAGGGCTTCGGCGGCCCACCGGTGTATCTCCGGACCGCGCCGACCGACTACTACACGGCGGCGCTCGCGACCCAGGGCATTCTCTCGGCGCTCTTCGCGCGCGAGCGCACGGGGCGCGGCCAGCGCGTCGAGACGTCGCTGCTCCGCGGCGCGCTGGCGCTCCAGGCGGGCGTTGCCATCGACTATCCGACCAAGCCGACGCTGATGCGCGACAACCCGACCTATCGTCTCTACCAGGCGGGCGACAGCAGCTGGTTCTTCCTCGCCGTGGGCAACCAGACCTTCTGGCTGAAGCTGTGCAAGGCGCTCGAGCTCGAGCACCTGGCCGACGACCCGCGCTTCGGGTCGTGGCTCGCGCGCCTCGAGAACAACCAGGCGCTCCTGCCGCTCATCGAGAGCAAGTTCAAGTCCAGGCCCCGCGACCACTGGCTCGAGCTGCTCGCGCAGCACGACATTCCGGCGGCGCCGGTCCAGACGGTCATGGAGTTCATGCGCCATCCGGCGATCCGCCACCACGACATGATCCGCGAGTACGAGCACCCGGAAGTCGGGCGGCTGCGCGTGATGGGTCAGCCCATCGCCTTCACCGGGACGCCCACGCGCGACCCGGGACCACCGCCGACGCTCGGCGAGCACACGGACGCGGTCCTGCGCGAGATCGGCTACACCGACGAGGAGATCGCCGGGCTCGTCGCGCGGGGCGTGTGCCGCGGGCCGGCGCGGACCTGAGGAGGCATCGATCGATGGCGTACGAGGCGATCCGCTACGAGCTGGCCGACGGCATCGCGACGATCACGCTCAACCGTCCCGCCGTGCACAACGCGATGAACGAGCGCATGCGCGAAGAGCTGACCGCCTGCTTCGGCGAGCTGGCACGGGCCGAGGATGCGCGCGTCATCATCGTGACCGGAACGGGCGAGCGCGCCTTCTCCGCCGGCGCCGACATCCGCGAGTTCGTCGCGCCCCAGGTGCCGGTCCGGTTCCGCGACAGCCGCCGCCGGGTCGACTTCCGCGCCGCGATGGACCGCTGCCCTCAGCCGATCATCGCCGCGATCCGCGGCTTCGCGCTGGGGGGCGGGCTCGAGCTGGCGCTGGCGTGCGACATCCGGATCGCCAGCGAGGACTCCCAGCTCGGCCTCACCGAGGTCAACCTCGCGATCATCCCGGGCGGCGGCGGGACGCAGCGGCTGCCGCGGCTCGTGGGTCGCGGCAAGGCGCTCGAGATGATCCTGACCGGGGCCCGGGTCGACGCGCGCGAGGCCCTCCGCATCGGCCTCGTGGAGCGCGTGGTACCGGCGACCGAGGTCCTGTCCTCGGCGCAGGCGCTCGCCCGGACACTCGCCGAGAAGGCGCCGGTGGCGCTCCGCTACGCGAAGGAGGCGGTCGTGAAGGGCCTCGGGGTGCCGCTCGAGGACGGGCTCCGTCTTGAGAACGACCTCGCGACCCTCCTGCGCACGACCGACGACCGCGTCGAAGGCGCCAAGGCGTTCCTCGAGAAGAGAAAGCCCCGCTTCACCGGCCAATAGCGGTGCCGTTCGCGTACTACGCGCGGCTCACGCGTTCGCAGCAGGCCGTCTATCGCAAGAGCGACGCGCTCATCGAGATCCGCCTCGAGAACCCGGCGGCGCTCCGCCCGCGCGTGGCGGCGCTCGAGCTCGCGCTCAATACCGAGGAGCGGGCCGCGACCGAGCGGGCCAGCCGCGAGCTGGTCGACGGGCTCACCGACGCCATGGGGCTTCCGAACGTGCGGGTCGACGTGCTGGCGGCGCGCCCCCATTCACACTGGGGCGAGCTGCACGGGCTCTACACTCGCGAGCGCGGCCGGCAGCCGAAGATCCAGCTCTGGATGCGCACGGCGAAGCGCAAGCGTGTCGTCGCGTTCCGCACGTATCTCCGGACCTTGCTCCACGAGGTGGGCCACCACGTGGACTATGCCGGGCTCCGCCTGGCGGAGTCGTATCATACCGACGGGTTCTACAAGCGGGAGTCGAGCCTGTTCCACCAGCTCGTGCCCGAAGTCGCGGGGAGGATCACGATGCCGACCATGGAAGAGTACGCGAAGCTGCCGGCCGCCGACCGCCTGAAGCGTCTGACGCGCACCGCCGACGAGCTCGCCGCCGCCGTCCGCGGCCGCGACGACGCGATCCTGTCGCGCCGGCCCGACGGCAAGAACTGGGCGGCGAAGGAGATCGTCTGCCACCTGCGCGACATCGAGGAGATGTTCATGGGACGCTTCGGGCTGATCCTGGCCATGGACGACCCGAAGCTGGCCTTCGACCCGACGATGCCGGATCGGTGGGCGGAGGAGCGTCAGTACCTCCGTAACGACGGAGAGCACGCCCTCGCGGCCTTCCGCAAGCGCCGCGACGAGTCGCTCGCGTTGCTCCGGACGCTCACGCCCGAGCAGTGGAAGCGCGCCGGCGTTCACGCCACGCGCGGTCCCCTCACCATCAACGACTTCGTCACGCTCATGGCGTGGCACGACGACAACCACCTCGACCAGCTCCGGCGCGCGCTGGAGGGCAAAGCCTGAGGGCCGGCGCTACCGAACCCGGGTAAGCTCCACGCCGTCGACGACCATCTTCCACGCTCCCGCCTCCTGGTAGGGCGGCTTCGACACCTCGAACGTAGTGGACAGAATGGGAACGCCGACGATGAAGTTGTCGCCCTCGAACCGGCGCAGCGGGCCGTTGACCCTGGTCGTGACGCCGCCCTTGAGCCGCTTGTAGGCGACGGTCCCGTCCTGCGTGAGCAGGAGGGCCATCGTCTGGGCGCGCCACTCCCCGACGTACGCGGCCTTCTCCTGCGGCACCGGCTGCCCGCACGCCGACAGGATCAGCAGAACCGGCAAAATCACCAATAGGGTGCGCTTTCGCATGACGGCCTTCTCCCGTTCGCTCGCCCGACGGCCTCAGGTGGCCACCTAAAATTCAATCACGGCGCCATCGCGGGACCTCAGGATTCTCGGGCTCGACGGGCGGCACCACCGGATGTGGAGCGATCGAGGGGGAGAACAACTCGTCGCGCGGGCTCGCCGGCCGGGCGTTACGCCGGCGGCTATCCCTGGCGCTGGCACGGGGGCCGGCATCCCCGCCTTACGGCGCTGGCCGCAACGCCACGGCTTCACCCGCCACCTCGGCGGCGGCGCGGCGAGCCCTCCTTGAAACGTACTACTCCGCGCGCCCGAGCGGAAGTGCCGCCGGAGTCGCGGGAGCGAGCGCCTACCGCTCGCCGCTCTGCTGGAGAAGCTTGGCGACGAGCCCCGTCCACCCGGTCTGGTGGCTCGCGCCGATACCGGCGCCGTCGTCGCCGTGGAAGTATTCGTAGAACAGGACGAGGTCCCGCCAGAGCGGATCCCGCTGGAACGTCTCCGTGCCTCCGTAGACCGGCCGCCGCCCGTCCGCGTCGCGCAGGAAGATGCGCGTGAGCCGCCGCGACAGCTCCGCGGCCACCTGCCACAGATTGAGCGTCGTCGCCGAGCCCGTCGGAAACGGAATCTTGAACGCGTCGCCGTAGAAGTAGTGGAACTTCTGGAGTGACTCGATCAGCAGGTAATTGACCGGGAACCAGACCGGGCCGCGCCAGTTCGAGTTGCCGCCGAAGAGCGCGCTCGAGGACTCGGCCGGCTCGTAGTCGACGCGATGCTCGATCCCGTCGAGCCGGAGCGAGTAGGGATGATCCTGGTGGTAGCGCGACACGCCGCGGATGCCGTGCGGCGAGAGGAACTCCGTCTCGTCCAGCATCAGCCGGAGGACGCGCGGGAGCTGCGCGCGTCCGACGATGGCCAGGAGCCGGCGCACGCCGACGCCGGGCCGGGTCGCCATCTCGACGTGGTCGCGAAACTCCGGATGATTGTCGATGAACCACTGCATCCGTCGCTTGAAGCCGGGGAGCTTGTCCACCACATCCGGCTCGAGCGTCTCCACCGCGAAGAGCGGGATCAGCCCGACCATCGAGCGCACCTTCACGGGATAGGCGGTGCCGTTGCCGTGGAGCACGTCGTAGTAGAACCCGTCCGCCTCGTCCCAGAGGTTGATGCCGGTCCCCGGGCTATCCACCGCGTGCGCGATGTAGACGAAGTGCTCGAAGAACTTCGACGCGACGTCCGCGTAGGCCGGATTCTGCTTCGCGAGCTCGAGCGCGATCGCCAGCATGTTGAGGCAATACATGCCCATCCACGAGGTTGCGTCCGACTGCTCGAGGCGGTCCCCCGTCGGCAGCGGGGCCGAGCGGTCGAAGACGCCGATGTTGTCGAGACCGAGGAAGCCGCCCTGGAACACGTTCCGGCCCTCGGCGTCCTTCCGGTTCACCCACCAGGTGAAGTTCAGCAAGAGCTTGTGAAAGACCTTTTCGAGGAACTCGCGGTCGCCCCGGCCCCGCAGGCGTCGCTCGATGCGGTACACGCGCAGCGCCGCCCACGCGTGGACGGGCGGATTCACGTCGCCGAGCGACCACTCGTACGCCGGAATCTGGCCGTTCGGATGCATGTACCACTCGCGCAGGAACAGGACGAGCTGCGCCTTGGCGAAGTCCGGGTCGACGAGCGCGAGCGGAATCGTGTGGAAGGCGAGATCCCACGCCGCGTACCACGGGTATTCCCACTTGTCCGGCATCGAAACGACGTCTTCGTTGTAGAGGTGCCGCCACTCGTGATTCCGGCCTTGGAGCCGCTCCACCGGAGGCGGAGGACCCGCCGGGTCACCCTCCAGCCAGCGCCGGACGTCGTAGTGATAGAACTGCTTGGACCACAGAAGCCCGGCGAACGCCTGTCGCATGACGTTCCTGGCGTCGTCCGATAGCTTCTTCGGGATGACCGTCGCGTAGAACAGGTCCGCCTCCTGCGCCCGCTGACCGAAGACGACGTCGAACTCCTTGCCGAACGGGTCGCCCGGAATCGGCGTGTTGGAGAGCCGGAGCCGCGTGACCGCGCCCTGGCCGGGGGCGAGCGTCTGCCGGTAGTAGGCCGCGGCCTTCGTGCCCACCCCGTCGGGATTGACGGCGTCCTTCCGGCCCTCCACGACGAATGCGTTGATCGAGTCCTTCACGTACGGACCCGCGTTCGGCCGGCCGTAGAGGCGCTCGACGTTCGTGTCGTTCTCGGTGAAGAGCCGCTGCGGCGCGCCCTCGCAGTAGAGCCACCGGGCGCCGAGCGAGGCGTGGTCGCCCTCGATCACCGCGTAGCCGCCGGCGGCGGCGCCCGCGCGCAGCGTGGGCCGCTCGGGGCCGCCCGTGTCCCACGACCAGGTGTTGCGATACCAGAGGGTCGGCAGCACGTGCAGATCGGCCGCCTCGGGGCCGCGATTCGTCGCGGTGATGCGGACGAGGATGTCGTCGGGCGCCACCTTCGCGTACTCGACGACCACGTCGAAATACCGGTCGGCCGCGAAGACGCCGGTATCGATCAGCTCGAACTCCGGCACCCGACGGTCGCGCCGACGGCTCTCCGTCACGAGGGCCGCGTAAGGGAACTCCGCCTGCGGGTATTTGTAGAGGTACTTCATGTAGGAGTGGGTCGGCGTCGAGTCCAGGTAGAAGTAGTACTCCTTGACGTCCTCGCCGTGATTGCCCTCGTTGCCGCTGAGACCGAAAAGGCGCTCCTTCAGGATGGGGTCGCGGCCGTTCCAGAGCGCCAGGGCGAGGCAGAGCCGTCCGTGGTTGTCGGTGATTCCGGCGATCCCGTCCTCGCCCCACCGGTACGCCCGCGACCGCGCGTGATCGTGCGGAACGTATTCCCAGACGGTGCCGTGCGGGCTGTAGTCCTCGCGGACGGTTCCCCACTGACGCTCGGCCAGATACGGGCCCCACCGCTTCCAGTGGGCCGTGCGATCCTGGGATTCCTGGAGTCTCAGCTCCTCTCGGGTCGCGCCTCTTCGACGGCTCGAGGCCGGGGAGCTATCGGGTGCCTTGGGCACGGCGCGCTCGAGGGACAGCCCGGGATCGCAGCGATCTGGCGATAGCGGCCGCCCCGAGGAGCGCCGCCCGCGGCTCGAGGACCAGACGCACGGGAATCGAGGCCAGCATTCCGCTCAGCCGACCCTTGTCGCGGAACGCGGTAATGAACGCTCCGTCCTCGAGCTTGGCCCGGATCTTCGGCGCGATGCCGCCCGCGACGAAGACGCCACCGACCGCGAGCGCCTTGAGGGCGAGATTGCCGGCTTCGGCGCCGTAGACGGACACGAAGATCTCGAGCGCCTGGACGGAGCGAGGGTCACGGTGCTCGAGGGCTGCCTCGGCGACGACCGCGCTCGGATCGCCGCTCTCCATCCGCGAGCGCAGCCATTCCGGCTCCGGCGTGCCGTCGCTGGCCACGAGGAACCGGTAGATGTTGTAGAGCCCGGGTCCGGAGACGACACGCTCGTAGCTGACGCGCCCGAACTCGCGCTGCAGGAATTTGAGGAGATCGATCTCGAGATCGGTGCGCGGGGCGAAGTCGGTGTGGCCGCCCTCGGAGCTCACCACGCGGTGGCGGCGGCCGTCCCAGGCGAGCACGACTTCACCGAGCCCCGTGCCCGCCGCGATCAGCGCCATGTTCGCCCTGTGCCCCACGCCCGCCTGCAGCGTCGCCAGCGCCGACGGTCCGAGGCCCAGGACCCCCTGGGCGGTGGCCTCCAGATCGTTCACGAGCTTCACTCGCGGCGTCCCGACGCTCGCCGCGAGCGATTCCTCGTCCACCGCCCACGGGAGATTCGTCGCCGTGCATCGCCCGTCGATCACCGGGCCGGCGACCCCGACGCAGGCGGCGTCGATCGAGACTGACGGGCCCTCCAGGAGAAATTGCCGGATCGCGTTCTCGAGCGCCGCGTAGCCGTGGCTCGCCAGCACGGTTTCCCGGACGACCGCCTGGCCGCGCCCTCGCTCCTCGAAGAGGGACAGCGCCGTCTTCGTACCGCCGACGTCGCCGGCGAGGATCACCCGGTCGTCTGCTCGACGTGACCGCCGAACTTCTGCCGCATGGCCGAGAGCACTTTCTCGGCGAAGGTGTGATCCTGGCGGGAGCGGAACCGTGCGTAGAGCGACGCGGAGAGCACGTCGGCCGGCACGCCTTCCTCGACCGCCGCCATGACGGTCCACCGCCCCTCGCCGGAATCGGCGACGACGCCCGTGTAGTTCGACAGCGTCGGATTCTCGGCGAGCGCCTGCGCCGTCAGGTCGAGGAGCCACGAGCTCACCACCGAGCCGCGGCGCCACACCTCGGCGATGTCCCGGATGCTCAGCTCGTATCGCAGGTCGGGCTCGAGGGTCTTCGCGCCGGCGTTCTTGAGGATGTCGAGCCCTTCCGCGTAGGCCTGCATGAGCCCGTACTCGATACCGTTGTGGATCATCTTCACGAAGTGCCCCGCGCCCGCGGGGCCGCAGTGCAGATATCCCTGCTCGGCCGTGCCGCCCGCCGTCTCCCGTCCGGGGGTGCGCGGGATGCTTCCCGACCCGGGGGCGAGCGTCTTGAAGACCGGCTCGAGCCGCTCGACGATCTCCCGCTCGCCGCCGATCATCAGACAGTATCCGCGCTCCAGCCCCCACACACCGCCGCTGGTGCCGACGTCGACGTAGTGGATCCCGTTCGGCCGCAGCATCTTCATCCGCCGCACGTCGTCCTTGTAGAACGAGTTACCGCCATCGACGAGCGTGTCCCCGGACGACATGCGCTTGGCCAGATCCGTCACGACCTGCTCGGTGGCCGCGCCCGCCGGCACCATCACCCACACGACGCGCGGCGGCCGAAGCGCCCGGACCAGGTCGTCGAGCGTCGTCGTGCCGGTCCCGCCGTCCGCCGCGATCGCCTTGACCCCAGCCGGGTCCGAGGCGTAGCCGACGATCTCGTGGCCGTCCCGCATCAAGCGGCGCGCCATGTTCCCGCCCATCCGGCCCAGCCCTACCATTCCGACTTGCATGCGATCCTCCGATTCTTCGTTGCCGCGCCGTCGCGCGTCACGCCTCGATGGCCTGGCGGAACCGGGCCAATCCGTTCTTCACATCGGTCCCGAGATGCACGCGCAGCGCGCGGCGCCCGCGCTCGCGCAGCACCTGGAAGTCGCCGAGCGCCTGAGCCGCCTTCACGACGCCGAACGAGTATCGGCGACCCGGCACCGGGAGATCGTCGGCATCGTCGCAGGTAACCTACCGCCGCCTCGAGGCCGTCCGGCAGCCGGAACGTCGTCTCGCCGCTCACGGCGATCTCCGGCGGACAAGCTCGCGAACGGAATTGCCCTCGGCGACGACGACCGTGTCGGCGGTGCCGAGAAACAGGCCGGTGTCGATGACGCCGGGGATCGCGCGGATCGCCTGCTCGAGGGCCGCCGGGTCCTCGATGGGGCCCACCGCGCAGTCGAGGACCACGTTGAAGTTGTCGGTCACGAACGGGCCGTCCTCGTGAGCTCTGAGGGTCGGCTTCAGCTCGAGGTCCCCCAGACGTCGCCGGCAGAGCGAGAGCGCGAACGGCAGCACCTCGACCGGGAGGCGGCCGTGACTGCCGAGGGTCTCGACCAGCTTGTCGGCGGTCACGAGGATGACCTGCCGCCGCGACGCCACGGCGACGATCCGCTCCCGCACGAAGGCGCCGCCGTAGCCCTTGATGAGGTTCAGCTCGCCGTCGACCTCGTCGGCGCCGTCCACGGTGAGGTCGATGTCGGCCTCGAGGCCCACGAGCTCGATGCCGAGCTCGCGCGCGAGGCGCGCCGTTTCTTCCGACGTCGCGACGCCTCGGACCCGGAAGCCGTCATGCACGCGGGCGGCAAGGGCGCGCACGAACGCGCTGGCGGCCCGGCCCGAGCCGAGCCCGACGACGGCGCCGTCCCTGACGAAGCCGAGGGCGTGTGTCGCCAGTGCTACGAGCGGATCGCCGGTCGTTGCCGCCATGCCTGGGCAGGCCTCGTCACCAAGGATACCGCCAAGCGCGCAAGCGTCCCCGTCCGATTTAGATCCGCCGGGCATCGCCGGCGATTCAGAATCCCCGAGGGCCGATCGGGCGTCGCAATGGCCGGAGGCGATGACCATGTTGACGATGCTGCTGCCGACCATCCTGCTGCTCGCCCTGGTCGTGTCGCCGCTGGCCTGGCGAATCCGCGCCGACCGGCGTCGCGACCGGGCCGATATCCTGCGCGCCGACATCCACAGCGCCATCAATCGACGGCTCCACGGTGAGTCCTTGCTCACGGTCGAGGTCGTCCCGAAGACGCTCTGGCATCCTGGTCGCGTCGTCCTCTGGACGCCGGCCGGACACGAAGACCTGGCCGAGACCGTGTGGCGGGACGTCGCGGGGCGCATGCCGGTGGACTACGAGCTCGTCGTCAGGCCCGGGCACCCCGAGGTGCAGGTGGGGCGCGCGGCCTGACACCGCGCGCCCGGCGCCCCGAGTCGCGTCGACTGCTGGCACACTGTCCGCGAATGATCTAACATCCCGGGCGTGGCACGGGCAACCGTCCCGCCGCGGTTCGCGTTCAGTGAGCGTGGCCCCCGGTTCCTGATCTACCCGCAGTCGCGAGTCGTCCCGGGATTCGAATTACCCCGTATCGTCCGTCTGAATTCACGACCGGGCGCCATCGGGCCCGGGCCCCAGGACGGGCGGATGTACGTCATCGACGCCCTTCGCAAGGTGCCGTATCGCGACACGGACGGGACCTACATCTGGCATCCTCCTTCCCCGAAGAGCCAGGCTCGAGAAGTTCCCACCCGCTCGGATCCGCGCGGTCAATTCGATCACGTCACGCCGGGAACTCGGCCATTCTCCGCCGCCGCGGTCTACGCGACGGTGCGCTGCGTCCTGGAGATCTGGGAGTACTACCTCGGCCGGCGCTTGCCGCTCGTGCTCAAAGGCCGCCAGAAACGGCTCGAGATCGTCCCGCGCGTGACGGCAGTCGGCGACAACGCCTGGTCGGGTGAGGGATTCTTCGAGTTCGGCTTCGGCGGCGGCGACCCGCGGCAGCCCAACTGCGAAAACTTCGACATCGTGGCGCACGAGGTCGGTCACCTGATTCTCAGGCGTGTGATCGGCACGGCGCGCAAAGGCCCGCTCGAATTCGAGCGGCGATCGCACGACGAAGCCGGCGCCGATCTGATCTCCCTCGTATCCATTCTTCACCTCGACCGTGTTCGCACCACCGTGCTCGAGGAGACGCGCGGAAAGCTCTTCTCCGTGAACATCCTGTCGAGGATCGGCGAGTATCGGCTCGGGCGTGGTGGACGACGCGCCGGCCGGCTGTTGCTCCAGAACAAGACGATGCGTTCGGTCAGGGGCCTCCTGCGCCGGAAGATCGACAAGTTCGGCTACGCCAAGCCTCTGCTCGGCGCCGCCTTCGACATCCTGATCGAGATCTACGAGGCGCGGCTCGTCCAGCGCGAGCTCATCCGGCCGGAGCTGGCGAAGCGCTCGACCGCCGCCACCGCCCGGGGCCACCCCGGCATCCGTCGGGAATTCGCCAAGCGATACCGGGCGAACCCTGACGGCTTCGATGAAGCCCTGCGCGACGCGACCGCCGACTTTGCGCGAATCCTCGCGCTGGCGTGGCGGAAGGCGCGCCACTCCGGCGTAACCTTCTCGACGGTGGCCTCTCACATGGTCACCGCCGACCTGCAGCTCAACCACGGTCTCTACGGCCCGATCATTCGACGCGCCTTCGCCAAACGGCGGATCGCCGTGAGGGTGCGACGCCGGTGAAGCGGCGCCTGCTCCTCACCGGAGCCGGGACGACCGCGGCCAGCAATCTGATCCGGAGCCTGAGGGCAGACGCTCGCTCCCCGACCATCATCGGCTGTCATGGCGATCGGTTCGTCCTCAAGAAATCGGACGCTGACCGGAACTACCTGATGCCCGCCCTCGACCACCCCGAGTTCTTCCGGGCCCTCTCCCGCGTCATCAAGAAGGAGCGGATCGACCTGCTCATCCCGACGAGCGACGCGGAGGTTCGCGCCTTTGCCCGCCGGCGAGCCAGGATTCCGTGTCGGCTCTTTCTTCCGCGGACGTGCATCATCGAGCTGTGTCAGGACAAGTACCAGCTCAACATCTTCCTGCGGGAGCGCGGCGTGCCGGTCCCGCTGACCTATCCGGTGACCAGCCTCGCCACGATCGCGAAGACCTTCGCCCGGCTGCCGCGGCGCTCGCTCGTCTGGTGCCGGGCCCGTGTGGGGAGCGGCGCGCTGGCCGCGCTCCCCGTGAGATCGCCGGCCCAGGCGCGAAGCTGGATCGAGTACTGGCGGGACATGCGAAATGTCCCGCCGAGGGCCTTCACGCTCTCCGAATACCTCCCCGGGCGGGACTTCTCCTGCCTGTCCCTCTGGGACCGGGGTGCCCTCATCCTGCTCAAGACCTGCCAGCGCCTGTCGTACTTCACCGGCGGTGGCAATCCCAGCGGGATCTCCTCGGTATCCCATCTCGCGAAAACCGTGGCCGAGCCAGAAGTGGCGCGCGTATGCGGCCAGGCCATCCGTGCCCTCGACCGCAGAGCGACCGGAACGTTCAACCTCGACATCAGAGAAAACGGCGACGGGGTGCCGTGTATCACGGAGATCAACGCTGGCCGCTTTCCCTCCGGCAACCTGATTCACGCTCTCACGGGCAAGCACAATCTCAGCACGACGTTCGTTCGTGTGGCGCTCGGCGAACGGGTCGGGCTACGCAACGAGTACGACGCCGATGAGGGCTGGTACACGGTCAGAGATCTCGACACGCCGATGGGCATCTTCCATGTGGAGGACTTGTTCGATAAGATCGAGGACGCGCGCGGGTAACGCGCGTGTCGGGTCGGATCACCATTCACCTCAGGAGGACTTGATGCCATTCAAGATGCCGCCTCCAAAGCGGGGTAAAAGGCGCAGGGTCGTTCTCGAGTTCGGCTCAATGACCGAAAGCGCGCTGAAGAGGCTCGCCAAGGCCGTAAAGGCCGTCGCCAAGAAGCACAAGATGCGCGTCGTCAGGCGCAAGCGTAAGTAGCAGGCGTCTACGAAGCGCGGCGAACGGAAGCGGTTCGGGCGTATGCGCATCCACCGGATCGAGATGGTGGGCGACCTCGACATCCACGCTGCCGAGGAGTTCGCGCTCGAGATCCAGCGGTTAGCGAAGCTGCATCGAATCGAGATCCGTCACGTGACGACCGCGGCCCCGGCGGGCCGGAAAGTCGACTACCGCAGGCCCGCCAGGGTCGCCTCGACCTCGTGCAGCCAGAACGTCATGCCCAGCTCACGGAAGAGCGTCGCGGCCCCGGTGAGGTAACGCTGGGCGTCCTCCCGCTCGCCGGCGCGCCGGTGAAGGCGCCCGAGCGCCGCGCGGCAGTGCGCCACCAGCGGGCGCATCTCGAGATCGTTCGCGCGCGCCATAGCCTCCTGTAAGCGCTCGCCGGCCGCCGCGAACTCACCCCCGTCGGTCCGCAGCGCGATCTCACCCTCCAGACGTAGCGCCCAGACCTCGTGGCCGGCCTCACCGTGCTCACGGGCAAGCTCCCGGGCGCCGCGCGCGTTCTCGACGGCATTGTCGCGGCGGCCGGCCGCCAGATACGCTTCAGCGAGACAGGTCAATAGCGGACCACGTCCGCGGACGACCCGCATCGTCTGCGACTGCCGCTCCGCCTGCTCGAGCAGCATGACCGCCTCGTCCGCGCGACCCGCCAGAACGAAGGCCTCGCCGAGCGCGGTCGCCACGCGCGGAAACCAGAGCGAGAGTGTCCAGCTCCGGCAGAGCTCGAGGCCTCGTTCAAGGACCGGGATCGCCGCGGCCAGATCACCCCGCCGCACGTACGCGCCGCCGATTCCCGCGCACGCGTTGGCGAGCGTATACGGGTGGTCTACCGACTCGGCGATCAGTATCCCTTCCTGGCCCCGCCGCGCCGCGGCCTCGAACTCGCCCAGCTCGGCGTAGCACCACGCAAGGTTCGTCCGCGCGTGTACCGAGGGGAGCTGGGAGTGGCCGAGGAACTCGCGCTCCCTTCCACCCTCGAGTGCCGCGACATTCCACTCGAGGAACCTGATGGCCGTGCGGTAGTCGCCACGCGCGTAGTGGATCTGCCCGAGGTAGAGGTTGCTCCGCAATCGGAGCGAGAGGTCGTCGAGAGGCTCGGCGATCGCAAGCGCCTGTCGGCCGTACTCCAGCGCCCGGTCGTGGTCACCCATACGGCACGAGTAGTCGGCCAGGAACGAAACCACGCGGCCGAGCCGCGGCTGGTCCCCGAGCCTTCGCGCGAGGGCCTCGGCGTTGCCCAGGGTTTCCAGGATGCGGCCGAACTCGCCGAGCGGCTGGAGGGCGCTCCGCAGATTCAGCTGGAGATCGATGACCCGGATGGCCTTTTCCCGCGCATCCGGCATGCGGTCGAGCGCGACCAGCGCGCGCTCGTAGCAGACCGCGGCCTCCCGATGAGCGCAGCGCAGAAACGCCTTCGTCCCGGCCTGGTGCAGGTACGCGTGCGCCTTCTCCCACGCCCCGCCCTCGAAGGCATGGTGCGCGAGACGCTCGACATTGTCGCTGACCCGCTCCGGCGAAAGGCGCTCGATGGCGTCGGCGATCTGGGCGTGCAGTGCGCGGCGCTGCGACACCAGAAGCCGGCCGTACGCGACCTCGTGGGTGAGCGTGTGCTTGAAGGTGTACTCGGCCTCCGGGCCGAGGCTCGTCTCGTACAGGAACTCGGCGCTCTTGAGCCGTTCGAACGTCCGGCGGAGCGCGTCGATCGGCGTTCCCGCGACGGCGTGGACGATCGAGAACGTCACGTCCTTTCCGACGACCGCAGCGACTTCGAGCAGCCGCCGATCCTCGGCGGCAAGCCGGTCGATCCGGCCGCCGAGCACATCCTCGATCGTATCCGGAACCGCCATCGGCGTTACCAGTCCGGCTTGCTCGCGAACGGTCCGCGCCAGCTCTTCGACGAACAGCGGGTTGCCCTCGGCCTTGACGACGATCACCGCGTCGAGCTCGTCGCGCGACCGCTCCGTGCCCAGGACCGACCGTAGTATGCGCAGGCTCTCCTCGGGAGCGAGCGGCTGGAGGGCGACCTGCGTCGCGTAGGACTTGTCCATCCATGGCGGGCGATATCCGTCTCGATAGGTGCACGCGAGCAGCACGCGCGCGCCCGGAACCGTTTCCGCGAGCGAGGCGAGAAACTCCTCCGACGTGCGGTCGATCCAGTGCAGGTCCTCGATGACGAGGACGAGTGGAGTGTGACGGCTCTTCTTCAGCACCATCTGCCGGAGAATATCGAAGATGCGCGCCTTGGCCACGTCCGGCGCCAGGGCGGCGAATCGCTCGCTGTCCGGTTCGATGTCGAGCAGATGCAGGAGGTACGGTGCAGTCTCGAGGAGGTCCATGCCCGCTTCGAGCAGATTCGTGCGCGCCTTGTCCGCCATCGCGCCCGGTGAATCGTCGTCCGTGATGCCACAGCTGGCCCTGAGCACGTCGAGTACCGGAAGGTAAGGAATCGAGGCGCCATGGGAATGGCACAGTCCTTCGAGGTATGTCACCGGCTTGCCGGTGAGGCTCTCGCGAAACTCGTAGACCAGGCGAGACTTGCCAATACCGGCCTCGCCGCTGATGCCCAGGATCTGGCCCTGGCCACGCACCGCGGACTCGAGACGGCTCGAGAGGAACTCGAGCTCGCGGTGGCGGCCGACGAATGGCGAGGCCCGACCCCCCTGACCCGGCCCGGTCCGGCCGCTGCCCACCAGAGCAAAGGCGCGGCCGTCCGCGTATGCGTCCTCCTTGAGCTCCTCGAACTCGAACCCTCGCGTCAGGAACGGGGCCGTGCCATCACTGACGGTCACCGTGTCGACCGCGCCGCGATTGATCAGTGCCGCGAGCGCGTGGAGCGATGTCTGCCGGCCCTCTAGATCGAGCTCGCAGACGGCGGGACCCTGGCCGACCAGCATCTGGCTCGTGTGCACCGCAACCTTGATCTCGGGTCCGGCCCCGACATCCTGGCGGGCGCGCACAAGAGCTTTCACCATGGCCATCGCGGCGTGCGCCGCGCGGCTCGGAGCGTCCTCGGTCGGATCGAGCCCAAATGCCGCCGCGATCCCGGTCGGGCTTCTCCCCTCGATCCATCCGCCGAAGCTTCGAGCCTTGTCCAGGAGAAGCTCGAGCGAGCGACTGGTCTCGAGGAAAGACTCTGGCGCCGAGGGTGTGACCAGCACCGCACGCAGCATCGTGACGCGCCGGCGCTCCCACAGGAGCGGCGGCGGGACGGACGGGGCGATGATCTGGACCGGAGGGGCCGGCGAAGGCGCGTCCGGCGACGGCGCCGGGGCCCTTGCCGGACGCGGCGCAGCCCGCGGTGGAGGAGCTGGTGTGGGCGCCGGCGACACCGCGTGACCGGCCGGCGCCGGCGCCTCGCCGGACCTGAGCCCGTACTTCTCGATGCGGGCGCGCAGCGTGTTTCGTGAGATCCCGAGCACGGCAGCCGTGCGGGAAATATTCCAGCTCGTCTGGCGCAGGACCTCGGCGACACGGTCTCGCACGGCGTCGTCGAGCGAGCTAGCCCCACCGGCCGCGCCGCCGGCCGGCGGCGGCGCCGAGGGCTCCGGCTCGGCGACCGGCGTCAGCCCGAGCGCGTCGGCCGTCACCTCCGGATCGCTCGACAGAAGCACGACCCGCTCCATCAGGTTGGCGAGCTCGCGAACGTTGCCCGGCCACGGGTACGCGCGCAGGGCCGCGCGCGCGTCGGCCGACAGGCTCTTGGCCGACACGCTGTAGTCGGCGCACGCGCGCCCGAGGTAGTGCTCGGCGAGCAGCAGGATGTCGTCGCCTCGCGAGCGGAGGGGCGGCAGCGTGAGAGTCAGGACCGCGAGGCGATGATAGAGATCCTCGCGAAAGCGTCGCGCGGGAATCGCTGCCTTGAGATCCTCGTTCGTCGCGGTCAGGATCCACACGTCGATCGGCTCGTCGCGGGTGCTGCCGAGACGCCGCACCGACCGCTCCTCGAGCACCTTGAGCAGCTTCGCCTGGAGTCCCTCGGACAGGAGCGCCACTTCGTCGAGGAAGATCGTCCCGCGGTTCGCCGCCTGGAAGAGGCCCGGCTTCGCCCGGCGCGCGTCGGTGAACGCGCCGCGCTCGAACCCGAACATCTCGGCCTCGAGCAGCGTCTCGGGAATCGCCGCGCAGTTGACGTCGACGAACGGCCCCTGGGGCCGCGGGCCCGCCCGGTGAATCAGCCGAGCCAGGAGGCCCTTGCCCGTCCCCGTCTCGCCCTCGATGAGCACCGGAGGTAGCCGGCGCGTGTCCTGCTGACGCGCCAGGAGCCGCACGATCTTGTCCCGGATCGCGTTCATCCCGGAACTCTCGCCCAGGAGGTCGGCCAGCTGCTTCATCAGGCCTGCAATCTTAGCCGCCGGTCACGATGGTGTTCAACTCTTGAGCACCGACCATCTGGGCCTCCGCTGTGGTCCATTACAACACTGTGTTTTATCGAAGATTCCCAGATGGTATCCCGCTTGCGATATGAACGACGACATGGAGATAGCCATGAGAGAGCCCGGGGCGCACCGCTGGTCTTACACGTTGGCCCTGGCCGCCGTTGCGATGCTCGTGCTGACGATCCTGGCGCTTCTGGGCGTCGAGTTCCTGGCTGACAACGTCCTCGGCGCCGACCCCGAGGTCGCCTGGCAGGCTCAGCTCGAGCGCGTCGAAGCCGCGCTGGCGCGGAATGACCTCGCCGGCGCCGAGATGCTGTGGAGCGAGGCGTACGTCGCCGCCATCAAGAGCCGCCACTGGGAGGGCATGGTGGCGGCCGGCGACATCTACCGACGGCTGGGCGAGCTCGGCGGCTTCCGGAAAATCTCCGACGCGAAGGCGCGCGAGGCGTACCTCGCAGCGCTCTTCCGCGCGCGGAGTCGCGGGTCGCTCGAGGGAGTCCTGCGCGCGGCCCAGGGCTTCGCCGAGCTCGGCGACCAGGAGGTCGTCGACCAGTGCATCCGCGTGGCGCGGAGCGTCGCCGCACGGTCGTGGAATCCGCGCGCCGAGGAGCTCGTGCGGATCTTCGCGGAGCGCTGGCACGCGCGGGCGCGCGAGGCCGATCATCTCGGGCTCATGCCCTAGGAGGATACGTCGATGGGAACCGTACTGGCCTTTTGTGAGGGGGAAACGATGATGCAGCCCTTTGGTGAGATCGAAGCGCTCGGTCCCTGGACCGCGCACATTCAGGCGATGGACCAGGCGGTGGCGGACGACGCACCCGGCGAATCCGTCCGCGCGTGGCGACAGGCATACTCGGCCGCGCTGAGCCACCCGGGCTGGCTCGGGCTTCTCGCCGTCGCTGCCGCCTCGCTCCGGCTCGGCGTGTTCCCGGGCCTCGCCCGAGGTGCCGTTGCGCGGGCGCGCGAAACCTACTGGATCGCGTTCTTCCGCGCGCGCCAGCAGCATTCGCTCACCGGCATTCTTCACGCGGCCGAGGCGTTCAGCACGCTCGGCGATCGCGCGACGGTCGAGCAATGCCTGCGGGTCGCCGAGGGGCTCGCGACGCGTAGCGGCGACAGCGACGACGTGGACCGCGTACGACTGACCGCGGCCCGGCTTGCCGAACGGGCGCCGGCCGAGGAGAGAAGCAGCGCGCGCTAGACGAGAGCGGACGGGCCCGGCGGGACTTCGACGGCTCGGAGGCGCGCGGTCAGTACTTGCCGCGCCCGCCTCGACCCGAGGGCGTGAGCGGATCGTCCTTCTTCTGCTCGGCCTTCGGCGGGGCGACCGAGACCCAGCCCCGCGCTTTCATGCATTCCTCGTCGAGCGCTCCCTTGACGGTGCACTCGGACAGGTCGCGACGGAATTCCTGGATGGTGTACTTCTCATTGAGCTTCATCCACTCGCGCTCGTCGCTGCCGCATCCGTACGCGACGATCGCGATCGCGAGAGCGCTCAGGGTCACTGCGCGGCGCATGTGGGCCGCATTGTACCCCAGCGGGTCACCCCGACCGGACGTCAGAGCCCGCTCGAAGGGCGATTTCCGGATCGGACCGGCGCGAACAGCACGTAGCCGACGCCGGTACGCCCGAGCCAGACTCGGCGAAGCTCCTCGAGCCGGTAGCGTCGAGCGACCGCGTCGGCTCGCGGCGCCGCCGGATCGTTGACGAGTACGTCGTCGCCCTCGTAGCCCGTCAGCACCAGGAGGTGCCCGGAGGTCTCGGCGATGGCCGCATCGGTCAGCTCTCCCGGACCATACCGGACCGACGCGATGATCGGCATCCCCTGCTCGAGGCACCACGCGGCGGTGGACCAGTCGGGAAAGCGCAGAAGATAGCCGGCCACGCCGCGCCGGCCCGCGGCGCGAACCGCCGCCGGCCACACCCCGTAGAGGTCGAGCTCCGGCTGGAAGATCTCGCGCGCGAGATCGGCCACGGCGATCGGCGCCCCGTAGTAGGCCAGCACCATCGCCACGCTCGAGGGCGAGCAGATGCGGTTCCGGATCGCCGCGTCCTCCTCCATCTGGCTGAGCGGCGGCACGGCGAGCCGCACGCCGGATCCCGGAACTTGTCCCGGCGGAGCAGTTGGGCTCCACGCCGAGAGCGAGACGAACCACGGCGCGGCAAGCGGCGCATCCGGATCGGCTGGGTTCACGCGCAGGATCAGACGCACGCGCTCGGCCGGCGCTGAAGCGATGAACTCGTCGACCTCGCAGGCGAAGGTGTCGGACCGGGTCGCGGCGGCGGGAAAGCTCCCGCGCCCGACGGTAGCGCCGGCGAGCCAAGGCGACCACGCGCCCGATGAACAGACCGACATCTCGAAGCGAAAGCCGGCGACGCCATCGCCGAGCACGCTGAGCGCCGGCACCAGGCGATGGGCGGGCTCCCGCGGGCGCCACTCCGGGAGCCTCACGATCAGATCGTGGCGGTCGCGCTCCGGAGGCGGGGCGCGATCGATGCCGCGATCGCACGACGGCGGCACCGCCCGGGCGAGCGCACCCGAGGACCATGCGGAGGCAGCTAGGAAGAGGTCAGTCGCCACGCCGCTGTGTATTCGGGGGCGTGGGCGAGGTAGCTCGCCCACGGCATCCCCTGTTCAGAGTGCGCAGACCGCGCTGCGCTTCCCGGCTTGCGTCGGGAAAGGGCTGTAACTGCTCGCTGGGCGCCGCTCGGAGCCGCTAGCAGGCCCCGAGGGGCGCAGCTATCAAGTCCGGTGGTGTCATCTCCATCCACACCTCCTGGAATTGAGTGGGCCCTCGACGGTGGGCGACCTCGGTCGCGTCACCGTAATTCCTCTGTACTCCGCTCCCCGGAACTCGTCAAGGCCGTCGTCGGGCGCTCACCTCGCGCCGCGGAGCCTCGGGTCGAGGACGTCGCGGAGCGCGTCGCCGAGCATGTTGAAGCCGAACACGGCCAGCGAGATCGCGACGCCCGGCCAGATGGCCATCCAGGGCGCGCGGAACATGTAGGTACGGCCGGAGCCCGACAGCATCGCGCCCCACGCCGGATACGGCGGCGGCACGCCGAAGCCGAGGAACGAGAGCGCCGACTCCGCGAGGATCGCGGTGCCCAGGCCGATGGTCGCGAGAATGATGACCGTCGCCGCGACGTTCGGCAGGATGTGGCGCAGGATGATCCGCCGGTGCCCGCAGCCGAGCGCGCGCGCCGCCTCGACGTACGTGGTCTGGGTGACGCCGATCGTCGCGCCGCGGATCACGCGGGAATTGACCGCGGCGATGATGACCGCGAGCGACAGCACGACGTTCAGGAGCCCGGGGCCGAGCACCGCCATCACCGAGAGCACGATCACGAGATACGGAAAGGAGAGCCAGGCGTCGACCACGCGCTGCACGATCAGATCGTAGACGCCGCCGAAGTACCCGCTCGAGACGCCCACCGCGGTGGCCAGCAGCACCGCGAGGCCGACGGTCGCGACGCCCACCGTGACCGAGACGCGCGCGCCGTACACGATGCGGCTCCACATGTCGCGCGAGAGGTTGTCGGTGCCGAGCCAGTGGGCGGCCGACGGCGGCTTCATGCGGGCGCCGCGAATCGACTCGTCGTAGTCGTACGGCGCGAGCCGCTCGGCGAACACCGCCATCACCAGGAGCGCGACGACGATGACGGCCCCCAGCGCCCCGAGCGGCTTGCGGCGCACGAAGCGGGCGCAGGCCAGCAGAACCTGCGCGCCGGCGGACGCCCGGGCCCGCTCGATCGCCGGCTTCGCCTGCGACACACCGTGCGGCGCCTCGACCTGAATGCTCACGCGCGCAATAGTACGCCGAGGTGGGCCGGCGAGCCCGCCTGAGCGACGGCCGCCGAGGACGGCGATGCGGCCCGGTCAGTAGCGAATCCGGGGATCGAGAACCGCGTAGAGCGCGTCGACCGCGAGGTTGACGAGCACGATGAGCGAGACGACGACCAGGTTGACGCCCTGGATCACCGGATAGTCGCGCTGGTTGATCGCGTCGAACAGGAAGCGGCTCATGCCCGGCAGGCCGAAGACGGTCTCGATGATGACGGTACCGCCGATGATCTGCGGCAGCTGCGTGCCGAGGAGCGTCACGACGGGAATCACCGCGTTGCGGAGCGCGTGCTTCATGAGGATCACGCGCTCGCCGAGCCCCTTGGCCCACGCCGTACGGACGTAGTCCTGGCGCAGCACCTCCAGCAGCATGCCGCGGGTGAGGCGCATCAGCGCCGCGCCGACGGCGATGCCGAGGATGGCGGCCGGCAGGAGCAGCTGCGCGACGTGGCCGATCGGATCCCGGGAGAACTCCACGAACCCCGTGACCGGGCGCCAGCCCCACCAGATCGCCGGCAGCACGATCAGGAGCGTCGCGAGCCAGAACGCCGGCACCGAGAGGCCGAGGATCGCGACGCTGCGCGCGACGTAGTCCGCGATCGTGTCCTGACGCGCGGCCGAGATGACGCCGACCGGAATCGCGATGATAAGCGCGACGGCGAGGCCCAGCAGGGCGAGCTCGGAGGTGATGGGCAGCCGCTGGCCGATCTCCTCCACCACCGGGCGCTTCGTCCACAGCGACTCGCCGAGGTCGCCGCGCGCGACCTTCCCCAGCCACTCGACGTACTGGACCGGCAGCGGGCGGTCGAGGCCGAGCTTTGCGCGCAGCTCGTCGATATCCTTGGCGTAGGCCTTCTCGGCCAGCATCAGAACGACCACGTCGCCGGGGATGAGCCGCGGCAGCGTGAAGACGATCAGCGACGCGATCAGGAGCGACGGGACCGCGACCAGAAGGCGCTTAGCGAGATAGCGCCTCAGCACGGGCCGCTTGGGCGGGGGCCGACCGGCGAGGGCGCGATGCCCCTCACCGGTCGAGCCACGCGGCCATGAGCCGGCCGCCGTAATCGTAGCCCATGTTCGGCGCGTAGTTCTTGAGCGCGCCCTCCCAGACCGCGACGTAGACCGCCGACGGCATCTGCACGTAGTACTGCTGCTGGGCGAGATGGCGCTGGATGTCGTAGATGATCTCGCGGCGCTTGGCGGGCTCGAGCGTCCGCCGCTGGCGCACGAGCATGTCGGCCACCACCGGATCGTTGATGTGGCTCTGGTTCTTCAGCTCCTCGGGGTAGTACTGGCCGAACAGGAAGTTGTCCGGCTCGAGGAATCCCGTCTGCGGGCCGAAGGTCATCGACTCGAACTTGCCGTAGAAGCACGTCGCGATGTAGGCGCCGTACTCCTTCTGGTCGATCTTGACGTCGATGCCGACCGCCTTGAGGTCTTTTTGCACGAGCTGCATGATGTCGACCAGCACCGGCGTGCCATACGTCGTGAAGCACATGGTGCCGGGGAAGCCGTTGGGATACCCGGCGGCGGCGAGCAGCCGCTTGGCCTCGGCCGGATCGTACTTGTAGTACTTCGCGCCCTCGCCGAGCTTGTCGAACGGGATCGCCCACTCCTTGAGCGCGGCCGCCACCGGCGGGTTCAGCACGCCGACACCTTCGTACGCGGAGTCGATGATGGCCTTGCGATCGATGGCCAGCGACATGGCACGACGCACGCGCACGTCGCTGAACGGCTTCTGGTCGGTTCGCATCGAGATGTGGTTCATAACGGGCGACGGGAACTCGACGGTCTTCAGATTGGGCCGCCTCTGCGCGAGCGTCCCCTTGATCTGCACCCAATCGACTCTCGCGATCGAGCCCACGAACTCCCAGCCGAGGTCGTACTTGCCACTGAGGAACGCCGCCATCCGCGACGCGTTGTCCTCGTCCACCGTCGCCTCGATGCGGTCGATGTACGGCAGGCCCGGCAGGAAGTAGCTCGGATTGCGGACGTAGGTGAGACCGACGTTCGGCCGGTAGGAGTCGAGCATCCACGGACCGGTGCCGATGACCGTCTCGTGCTTCTTGAAGTCGCCGTGCTTGTCCAGGACTTCCTTGGCGACGATGGCGACCGCGTGTGGATTGGACAGCATGTCCAGGAACCAGACGAACGGCTCCTTCAGCGTGAACTTCACCGTGTACTTGTCGGGCGCCTCCACCTTGTCGACCGCCTTGAGCATGTAGGCGTTGGCGTTGCCCTTCACGGTGAGGAAGTGGTTCACGCTGAACACGACGTCGTCGGCCGTCAGCTCACGCCCGTTCACCGGCGGCTTGTTGTGCCATCGCACGCCCTTGCGCAGCTTGAAGACGTAGGTCGTCTCGTTGGGCTGTGTCCACGACTCGGCCAGATCGCCCTCGAGCGGGAACGTGCCGGGAGCCACGCCCGGCCCGGCCTTGTGCTTGAGCAGCCGGCTGTGGGTGAAGCTCAGCGCGATGTGGGTCTTGTACGAGATGGTCTGGAACGGATCGAAGTTCGGAGGGTCCCACGTCCGGATCGACAGGGTCCCGCCCCGCTTCGGCGTCTGCGCGAGCACGGCGGACGGTGTCAGGGATGCTCCGGCGAGCACGGCGCCGCCGAGCCGCAGCACGTCGCGTCGGCTGAGACTCATCAAAGGTCCTCCCGGGATCAGGCGCCCGCGGCGATCGCCGCCAGGGCCTGGTCGAAGATCTCGAGGGTTTCGTTCACGTCCTGGTCCGAGTGAGCGAGCGAGACGTAGATCTTGTTGACGGCCTTCACCATGCCGCGGGCGACCAGCTCCTGGTTGAAGCGCTTGATCCGGTCGCGGTCGGCGGTGAGCGTCGCGCGATAGTCGACCACCGGACGATCGGTGAAGAAGATGTCGAAGACCGGGGGCTCGCCGCTGACCTGCGCGGCGAGGCCGTGCTTGCGCGCCGCGGCGGCCAGCCCGTCGCGCAGCCGCGTGCCGGTCCGGAAGAGGCGCTGATACATGCCGGGCTTCCGCAGCTCGGTGAGGGTCGCCAGGCCCGCGGCGCACGCGATGGCGTTGCCGTTGAAGGTTCCCGCCTGCCACACGTACTCGGGCGTGCCTTCCAGGGCGGCGTCGAAGTGGCGCATGATGACCCGCGGCCCGGCGATGCACGCCAGCGGAAACCCGCCGGCCACGACCTTGCCGTACGCCGCCAGGTCCGGGACGACGCCGTAGTACTCCTGGGCGCCGCCGTAGGCGAAGCGAAAGCCGGTGACGATCTCGTCGAAGATGAGCGGCACGTCGTAGCGTCGCGTCGCCGCCCGCAGCCCGGCCAGGAAGCCCGGGGCCGGGACGATGGTGCGCTGGTAGGGCTCGATGAGCACCGCCGCCAGCTCCTCGTGATGGGCAGCGATCAGCGCCTCGGCGGTCGCGAGGTCGTTGTAGGGCGCGATCAGCACCTCGCCCTCGAGCGCGTGCGGGACCCCGGCCGAGTCGGTCATGGGCGCCGGAAACGCCTTGGGCGAGCGGGGCACGACGCTCATGAGCGCGTAGTCGTGCGTGCCGTGGAAGCCGCCCTCGAACTTCATGATCTTCTCGCGCTGGCGGAACGCGCGCGCCACGCGCAGCGCGAAGAACGTCGCCTCCGAGCCGCTCGACGTGTACCGCACCTGCTCGGCGCACGGCACCGCCTTCACGATCTCCTCGGCGAGCTGGATCGCCGGCTCGTTCAGGAGAAAATACGAGGTCCCGCGCGCTATCTGACGCTCGACGGCCTCGACGACGGCCGGATGGGCGTGGCCCAGCAGCATCGGGCCCGAGCCCAGCAGGTAGTCGAGATACCGCCGCCCGTTCATGTCCCAGAGGTACGCGCCGCGACCTTCCTTGACGACGAACTCCAGCCCGGGACCACTGCGGTGGCTGCCCAGGATTCCGCCCGGGAGCACCTGCTCCGCGCGTCGCAACAGATCGGCCTGATCGCTCATGTGTAAGCCTCCGTCAAAAACCGCTCCGAGATCATACGCGAGAACCCTCACCGGTCAAGAGCACGCCGGCGCCCGCGAATCCTCCGCGCTTGAGGAGCGCGAGCGCCCGGTTCGCGTCCTCGAGCGGGAACGTCGTCGTCGCCGGGCGAATGGGGATCCGCGCCGCCTCCGCCAGGAGCTCCTCGCCGTCGGCCCGCGTGTTGGCGGTGACGCTCCGCACGTTCCGCTCGTAGAAGAGATCGCGCTCGTAGTCGAGCGGCGGCACCGGGGTCATGTAGATGCCGGCGAGCGCCAGCGTGCCGCCGCGCGCCAGGTTGCGGAGCGCGACCGGCACCAGATCGCCCACCGGCGCGAAGAGGATCGTGCCGTCCGCCTTCGCGGGCATCGCCTCGCCAATGTCGCCGACCCACGTCGCGCCGAGCCTCCGGGCCAGCTCCCGGTGAGACGCCTCGCGCGTGCACACGAACACCTCGCACCCGCGGGCCCGCGCGACCTGGAGCGTCACGTGGGCCGAGGCGCCGAAGCCGTAGATGCCGAGCCGACCGCCCGGCGGGACGTCGCTGCGCTTGAGCGCGCGGTACCCGATGATCCCCGCGCAGAGCAGCGGCGCCGCCTCGGCGTCGCCGAAGAGCGGCGGAACCGCGTACGCGAACGCCTCCGGGACCACCGCGTAGTCGGCGAAGCCGCCGTCGGCATGGTAGCCGGTGAACTCGGAGCTCTCGCAGAGGTTCTCGCGCCCGCGCCGGCACGCGTCGCAGGCCCCGCACGTCCGGCGGAGCCAGGCGATACCGACGCGGTCTCCCGGCCGGAAGCGGCGCGCGCCGGACCCCGCTCCCTCGACCCGCCCGACGACCTGGTGACCCGGCACGATGGGCGAGCGAACGAGGGGTAGGTCGCCCTCGACGATGTGCAGGTCGGTGCGGCACACGCCGCACGCGATCACCCGGACCAGGATCTCGTCCGGACCCGGCGACGGCGCGGGACGGGAGTCGAGGCGGAGCGGGTCGCTCTCGACGGGCGCCGGGCCGGCCAGGGACATCGCTCTCATCGGGTGCCGGGCTCCCCGGCCGCTCGCAAGAGGCGGCCGGAGTCCCTACTCGGCCCCGGCGCGGGCGAGAAGCTTCTTGGCGCGGTTGAGGTGCGGCGCGTCCACCATCTGGCCCTTGAACGTGAACGCGTAGATGCCGTGCCGGGCGTTGACCTCGAAGAGCGCGATCAGCTCGCGGGCCTCGTCGACCGCGTCCTTCGCCGGCGTGAAGACGTCGTTGATCACCGGGATCTGGGAGGGATGGATGGAGATCTTGCCGGTGAAGCCCATCGCCACCCCCTCCTCGCACTCGCGCCGGAGACCGTCGAGGTCCGCGATGTCGGTGAAGACCGTATCGATCGCCTCCACGCCGGCGGCCGACGCGACCACCGAGCACATGACGCGCGCGTACCGCGGGATGTCGAGGTACCGCCCCGCGCCGTCGCGAACGCGGGCGAGCCCCATCGCCGCGCCCAGATCCTCGACGCCCCAGGAGATCGCCACCGTGCGCGGCGAGGCGGTCGAGATCTCGCGGATGTTCAGGAGCCCTTCGGGCGTCTCCGTCGCGATCACCGTGAGCCGCGTGGCGCCGTTCGGGATTGCGTGCTGCTGCTCGAGCCGGTCCAGGATGCGGGCGATCTCGCGGATGTCGGCGGCGCGGCCGGGCTTCGGCACCACGTAGCCGTCGGGGCGCCCGGCGATCGTCTCCGCGAGATCCGCCTCGCCGAGGCCCGTGGCGATCGGATTCATCCGCACCCAGCGCTCGCGGCCGCCGAAATCCTTCTGCGCCAGCCACTCGCGAACCACGCCGCGGGTCGCCGCCTTGCGGTCGGGCGCCACCGCGTCCTCGAGGTCGAGGATGAGGCCGTCGGCCGGCAGGGTGATCGCTCTGGTGAACATCCGGTCGTTACCGCCGGGCACGAAGTGGAGCGAGCGCCGCCGCCGCGCCACCCTCAGGCCCCCTTCTTGCGCATCATGGCGTTGCGGCGCGCCACCATCACCACCTCGCCGTGCTGATTGAGCGCGCGGTGCAGGAACGTCACGATGCCCCACTGCGGGCGCGAGCGAGACTCACGCTTGTCGACCACCTCGGTCTCCGAGTAGATCGTGTCGCCGTGGAAGACGGGCTTCGGGAACTCCACCTTCTCGAACCCGAGGTTCCCCACGGTCGTGCCGAGCGTCGTCTCCCCCACCGAGAGGCCGACGGCGACGCCGAGCGTGAAGAGGCTGTTGACCAGCGGCTTGCCGAACTCGGCCTTGGCCGCCGCGTGGAAGTCGACGTGCAGCGGCTGCGGGTTCATCGTCAGGCACGAGAACCACACGTTGTCGGCCTCGGTGACGGTCCGCCCCGGCTGGTGCCGGAACGTCTGTCCGATCGCGAGCTCCTCGAAGTACTTTCCGGCCACGAGTTCCCTCCCCCTTTGGCGTCGGCGGCCAGGCTTGACAGCGGCCGTGCCAGATTCTATCAATGGTGGGCCATGGAAAACTCCTACGACATCGCGGTCATCGGCGGTGGCATCATCGGGCTCGCCACCGCGCGCGCCCTCAGCGAGCGCGCACCGCGCGCGCGTATCGTGATCCTCGAGAAGGAAGCCAAGCTCGCCACGCACCAGACCGGCAACAACTCGGGCGTCATCCACTCCGGCATCTACTACAAGCCGGGCTCCTACAAGGCCAAGCTCTGCGTCGAGGGCAAGGGGCTGATGCTCGAGTTCTGCCAGAAGCACGGGATCCGCGTCGATCACGTGGGCAAAGTGATCGTCGCGACCGAGCAGGCGGAGCTGCCGCGGCTGCAGACCCTCTACGAGCGCGGAATCGCCAACGGCGTGCCGGTCGAGATGCTGGATCCGGCCCAGCTCCGCGAGATCGAGCCCCACGCCCAGGCGCTCCGGGCGATCCGGTCTCCCTCGACCGCGATCGTCGACTACAAGGAAGTCTGCGCGGCGATGACGCGCGAGCTGACCGCCCGCGGCGTCGTGATCGAGACGGGCGCCCGCGTGACGTCGATCGCGCGGAGCGCCGGGGCGATCGACGTGGCCACCTCACGAACGGCCGTGCGCGCGCGGCGCATCGTGAACTGCGCCGGTCTCTACTCGGACGTGGTGGCGCGGATGGCCGGCGCGCGTGTCGACCTGCGCATCATCCCGTTCCGCGGCGAGTACTACATGATCCGGCCGGAGCGCCAGGACATCGTCCGCGGGCTCATCTATCCGGTGCCCGACCCGGAGTTTCCGTTCCTCGGTGTTCACCTCACGCGTACAGTCCACGGCGAGGTCGAGGCGGGCCCCAACGCGGTCCTCGCCTTCGCGCGCGAGGGCTATCGCTTCGGCCGCGTGAGCCCGGGCGAGCTGGCGGGCACGCTCGCGTACCGCGGATTCTGGAACATGACCCGCCGCTACTGGCGCATGGGCAGCTACGAGATGTACCGCTCGCTCAGCAAGACCGCGTTCGTCTCGGCGCTGCAGCGGCTCGTCCCGGCCCTGCGCTCCGAGGACGTCACGCGCGGCGGCGCCGGCGTGCGGGCCCAGGCCGTCAATCCCGACGGCACGATGGTCGACGACTTTCGCATCATCGCCGAGGCGGACGCGGTCCACGTGCTCAACGCGCCGTCTCCCGGCGCCACCGCCTCGATCGCGATCGGACGCCACATCGCCGGGCTGGCCGTGAACACCTTCGGCCTGTCGTAGCGCCGATCGCGGCGAGCCGCGCCAGAGGACCCCAGCCTTGTGAGCGGCGAGCGCAGCAAGCGGGTCGCCGCCTACTACGCCGCCCGCTACGGCGATCGCGGCGCCGGCGGGCTCAACCGGTCAGCCCGGATTCGCGCCGAGCTCTTCGCGTCGTGGATCGGCACCGGCAAGCGTCTGCTGGAGCTCGGGTGCGGCAGCGGCTCGCTGCTCGCGGCGTACGCGAAGGGCAATCGCGTCACGGCGATGGACATCGACACGCCGGCGCTGGACGCCTGTCGTCAGCGGCTCGGCGTGGAGACGGTCTGGGGCGACTTCGCGACGGAGCTGCCGTTCGCCGCCGCCAGCGTCGACGTCGTCGTCGCCGGCGAGACGCTCGAGCACATGCCGTATCCGTCGGTTTTCCTCGGCGAAGTTCGACGCGTGCTGACCGCGGGCGGCCTCTTCGTCGGCTCCGTCCCCAACGCCTACCGCTATCGGAACCGGCTCAGGGTCCTGTCGGGCAAGCCGATCGACACCGATCCGACGCACCTGCAGTTCTTCTCGCTGGCCTCCCTGGGCGCGCTGCTCTCGAGTCACTTCACGATCGAGGCGATCGTGCCGATCAGGGGACGATGGTCGGGCCGCTGGCCGTCCCTCTTCGCCCATCGCTTCGCCTGGCGCTGTCGCCGCTGAGGCGCGGCGTCACTCGCGCGCGAGCGCGACGCAGACCACACCGGCGAGCACGACCGAGGCCCCGGCGAGCCGGGGCGCCAGACGGCCCTCGGCGAGCCAGAGGCTGCCGATGAACGCCGAGAACAGGATGGACAGCTCGCGCGACGCCACGACGTAGCCGACCTTCGAGAGCCGGAAGGCGAAGAGCACGAGCAGGTAGCTCGTCAGGTTCATCGCCGAGGCCACGAGGATCGTCCGCCAGTGACGACGCCATTCCCGGCCGAGGGCGGGACGATCCGCGAGCACGACAGGAGCGAGCACCACGCTCAGACCGACGCCCATGAGCGCGATGTAGGGCATCGGATGCAGCCGTGCGACTCCCGCCTTGTCGACGAGCGAGTAGGCGGCGATGGTCAGGCCGGTCAGGAGCGCCCACGCGGTTCCGGCGCCGGCGCCAGCCCGCGCCATCGACCTCGGCGTCGCCGCGGGCAGGGCGCTGAGTGCGACGATCCCCAGCACGACGAAGCCGACGCCGAGCGAGCCGAGCCACGATAGCCGCTCGCCGAAGAGGGGCAGCGCGACGAGCGGAACGAGCGCCACGCCGAGCCCGCGGGCCACCGGATAGACCCGCGAGAAGTCGCCGTGCCGGTACGCGCGGCCGAGCGCCCAGAAGTAGAGCGCGTGGATGCCCACGCTAGCCGCCACGAACGGGAGGCCGCTCGCCGGTGCAGGCTCGGCGGACAGGCGCAGGAGGCCCAGCGGGAGCAGGAGCGCAGTGGCCAGCGACACGGAGCACCAGAGGAAGACGAACTGGTTGTCCGCCCGCTTGGCCAGGGCGTTCCAGACGGCGTGCAGGATGGCGGCGCAGACGACGAGAGCGAGAGCCGGGCCGCTCACGAGGCGATCTTACCGAACTTCAGGTGCGGATATCGACGAAAACCCCTCTATTGACAGGGGTTTGCCGATCAATTACACTCTATCGTCCATGATTACCGTCCCGACTCGACGCGTGAAGCAGTTCGGCGTGGAGTTCTACCAGGCCGGTCTTTCCGCCAAGGATATCGACCGGTTGGTGAAGTTTGAGGTCCTGGGCTACTCGGGCGGGCCGAAGAACGAGCCGCCGAAGAAAACCCGGATGAACCGCTCGCGCGTCAACTGGGACAGCCTCGAGAAGCGGATCGGGGAGAGCGAGGCGGCCTACCAGCGACCGGTCATCCGCCGCAAGATCGACGAGCTGGTCGCCTACTACCGCGAGTGCAAGGACGCGGCGACCCTCCCCGCCATTCCCGGTGCCGTCATCATCACCTCGGAGAAGCGCTTCACCTTCACGCCGGTCGCGGGGCAGCACGACCTCGGCCTGCTGCAGATTCCCGAGGAGCACGGAGTCCTGCGAGTGCTGGACGGCCAGCACCGGCTCCTGGCGCTTCATGCGCTCTCCCAGGCGGGCGAGAACTTGACGATCGAGGTGCCGGCGGTGCTCTTCGACTCGCTCGACGCCCGCCAGATCGTCGAGCTCTTCGTCACCATCAACGCGAAGCACACCCGGCTGAACCCGTCGCACATCATCAGCCTCGCCGGCCGCAAGCTCTATCCCGACGCGAACCAGGCGCTCGCCCACGACGTCATCCGCTCGCTCAACGAGGACGACACCTCGCCGCTCCACGGTGAGATCAAGATGCTCGGCACCGGGCAGGGCCGCGTGAGCCAGGCGCCCCTGGCCGAGGAGATCGTCGACTTCTTCGAGACCGTTGAGAAGGTCGGCAGCGCCGGCAAGCTCCAGGAGCTGCGGGGCGGCGCCAAGCGCTTCTTCCTGAACTACATCAAGGCGCTCTCGACGACCTTCCCGAACGCGTGGGCGGGGCGCAAGTACTCGATCAAGACGGGCGCGGCGCTCCGCGCCTTCATCCGGGCGGCGCCCGACGTGATGGCGCGCGCCCGTGAGCTCCGGCGCGATCCGTTCGATCTCAACGCGATCCGCGAGGCGATCAAGCCCTGGGGCGAGCGGCTGCGCGACCGGCGCTTCGAGACGGAAGGCGAGTGGAAGCTGAAGCTCGCCGGCGGCACGCGCGGAACCGTCGAGGTTCTCACGCGCGAGCTGCGCGACGCGCTCCGCTGAGCGGCGGCGCCGCAGCTCGAAGCGGCGACGCGGTCGTCGGCCCGATCTCGCTACTTCTTGAGCGTCACGTCCTCGTAAGGCGCCGACCAGGGGTACGGGTCGATCTTCATCAAGGCCGGGTCCCCCACGCGCGGCCCGATCCCGCTCGGCCAGATATATTCCCAGATCGGGCCGAACCGCACCCGCTCGTGGAGGAGCTGCTGGATCTGGTGAAGCATCGCCTCGCGCTTCTTCCGGTCCGTCTCCCGCGCCTGCTGCCTGTAGAGCGCCTCGACGTCGGGATCGGCGCCGCGCGCGAACGATCCTTCGATCGGCACGAACTCGGCCATCCGCGAGGCCGCGTTGCCGTACGGCGCGTGGACGCAGAAACAGACTCCCTTCAGCTTCTTCGACAGCCACGCCTTCTGGAACGCTCCGCGCTCCATCGTGAGGATCCTCGTCTTGATGCCCACCGCCGCGAGATTAGTGGCGACCGCCTCCCCCATCGAGAAATAGGGGGGATAGGGATAGAAATCCCCGGCGTCGAAGCCGTTCGGGTAACCCGCCTCGGTCAGCAGCTGCTTCGCCTTCGCCGGATCGTAGGGATAGGGCTCCAGCGCCAGCGCGAACTCGAACTTCCGGGGGACCATCCCACCGGTGAGTCGCGAGGCGCCGAGGTTCTCGGCCTCGTTCAGTGAGCGGCGATCGATCGCATAGTTGGCGGCGAGCCTCACCCGGCGGTCGTGCCACGGCGACTTCGGGTCCCACTGATCGAAGAAGTCGAGGAAGTGGATGCCGATCGCACCGGAAAACACTATCTTGAGGTTGGGATCCCGCTTCAGCTCCATCGCCGCCGGCGTGTCCAGGAGGTAGGCGATATCCACTTCGCCCTTCTTCAGCATCGCCGCCCGCGTGGTCGGCTCCGGCACGCTCTTGAAGACGAGACGCTTCACCGAGGGCATCTTGCGCCAGTAGCTCTCGTTGGCTTCCATCACGATCTCGATGCCAGGGTTGTTGCTCACGAACTTGTAAGGCCCGAGGCCCACCGGCTGCTTCATGAACCCGTCGTCGCCGACCCTCTCCACGTACTTCTTGGGCACCACCCAGCTCGACGCGGTGGCCAGGGTCCCGTAGAAGGCCATGAAGTCGGGGAACGGCTCGTGGAGATGGAAGCGGACCCGGAAGGGATCGACGATCTCGACGTCGCGGACCTTCTCCTTGAGGACGCGCGAGCTCTTGGCGCGCAGGAAGCTGAACTTCACGTCCTCGGCGGTGAAGGGATCCCCGTTGTGGAACTTCACGCCCTGGCGCAGCTTGAACTCGTAGGTGCGCTGATCGGGGCTGAGCGTCCACGACTCGGCGAGGCTCGGCGTCATGATGTTGCCGGGCATCGGCTTCACGAGGGCGTCGTGGAGCGCGTACTGGATCCAGAACGGCGTGATGAAGCCCAGTACCTCTCCGGGATCGAGCCATGCCGGGGCGACCGTCACGTAGAGCGCCCAGCGCATCTCGCCCTCGGGCTTGGGCTGCGCCTCCACCGGGCCGACGAGGCCGCCCGCCAGCAGGACGCCCAGCGCCACACCGAAAACGGCCCGCAGGATACGGCGGGCTCGGCTCCGTTCGTTGTCCATGGTGTCTTCCTCGCTCGTTGTGATCGACGCTTCTAGACCGCGCCGTCCTTCCGGAGGGCGGCGATCTCCTCGGCGCTGTAGCCGATCTCGCGCAAGATCTCGTCGGTGTGCTCGCCGTGGGTGGGCGCGGCGCGGCGAATCGCGCCGGGCGTGCGCGACAGCGTGGCCGGCAGCCCCTGCACCAGCATCTCGCCGCGCTCGGGATGGCGCACGGGCTGGGCCATCCCGAGGTGCTTGATCTGCTCGTTCTGGAACACTTCCTTCACGTTCAGGATCGGCCCCGACGGTACCCCGGCGCGGTTGAGCGCCTCGATCCACTCGGCGCTGGGCTTCTTCGCGAGAATCTTGTCGAGCTCGGCGTTCATGTGCTTGCGGTTCTTCGACCGGTCGGCCAGGCTCTTGAAGCGCGGATCGTCGATCAGCTCGGGCGCGCCGATCGCGGTGCAGAGCCGCCGGTACATCGTCTGGCCGGACGCGGCGATGTTGAT
>Ga0137403_10000542_pt1 | contig 48848 bp, 45 predicted proteins | sample CZOMad2_1_16fung_FD_122057 | JGI IMG/M metagenome (GOLD analysis project Ga0137403, IMG submission 122057) | Vadose zone soil fungal communities from Angelo Coast Range Reserve, California, USA - CZOMad2_1_16fungal (Hybrid Assembly) | ecosystem: Environmental > Terrestrial > Soil > Vadose zone... | reverse complement strand
CCGCGATCACAGTGCCCTTGCTTGCGTTCGGCGGCGGCACCCGCGCGGCGTCGGCCGGCGGCCCCGTGAGCGTCCTTCGCCCCGACCGGGTGCGGAGCCGGGTGTCAACGGCACGCTCTGGCAGCAGATCCGGCCGAAGGGCGTCGAGCTCGTCCGCCGCGATGTGCACACCGGCCGGATCGAGCAAACGATCTCGCTCCCCTCCGACGCAGTCGAGTTCGCCGTCGGCTTTGGCTCGATTTGGGTGCTCAGCTCGGTCGGCCCGGATGCCCAGAACCCCGGCGCGTTCGTCATCAGAGTCGACCAGCTGAGCGCATGCGGTCCTCGCCGGCGTGGTCAAGAAGCGCACTGAGACGCTCTGGCTACTCGACTCCGAGGGCGCGACACTCTCTCTGATGAATCCCAGCTCAGGCGCGACCGGCCGGCCTCTCGGGCTCAGCGGACAGCCGCAACAAGGCGTGATCGCCTTCGGCGCGATCTGGGCGGCTGCTGGTCGCGTCGTCGACCGCATCGACCTCAAAAACCCGTGCGCGCAGCACCATCCCGATGCCCGTGGGCGTCTGGGCGGGGAGCATCGCGGCCGACCCGGGCAGTGGTGCGCTCTGGATCGGCACCGACGCCGGCCCGCCGGTGCACGGCGCCCGTAACGGGCGATAGCCCGCCTCGCGGAGGCGGGCATCGCCGCTGTTGCGCCTACGGGTGGTACTGCTCGTCGATCGAGCGGACGGTGTCGATTCGGACGCTGATCCAGAACCGACGGCGCGGGGTAGTCGAGCTCGCGAGCTTGGCAACCGTGGTTCGGGTCGAGCAGGTCGCGTGGGTGAGAACCGTGACGTGCGCGCTTGCGGGGACGAGATAGGTCAACAGCTTGTGCGTCTCGTCGCGGGTATAGGTGTCGTTCGGCACGTCCGCCGATCCGGTGTCTTCGAGCGCGGCTCGGCTTGCGGTCACACCGCTGAGGAGCCAAGCGGGATCGAAGCGGAGCACGTAGCGATTGCCTCTGCGCGTGAGGGAGCTGATGTGCCCGTACAGCGACTGCTGACCCGCAGGCGTGGAACGCGGAAGGGTCGCGAACGTACAGCTCTGCTTGGCCGCCGGTGCAGCCGCGGATCGGGACGGCGCCGAAGCGACCGAGACCACGCCGACCACCGCAACGGGCACGGCGAGGGCGATAAGCGATGACTTCATGACGACTCCTTTCGGTTTGGGTGGTCGACTCGAGCATCGACGGCTGCGGTCAAGCCGGACCAAAGCGGTGGTAAAGAGGGGAGTATTTAGGGTGAGCCGGCCTGTCTCAGCGGCTGTGAAGACGGAGCTAACCGGCAGATCGCTAACCGGCTGTCCGTCCGCATCTGAACGTCGGGTGGTGGCGCGATCACCATCAACGTTGGCGCCGGCGGAGCCGGACACAGTTCATCCTCGGCTTCGACTAATAGGCTCCGACATGTGACTGACGACGCTCGGGCCGTGACCGCGGTCGTCCTGGGCGGAGGGGGCTGACTGGTCTCGCGGTCCTGCGTGAGCTCGGCAGGGCGGGCGTCCCCGTTTTGGCAACGGCTGACGGCGACGACTTGGTCACGGCGTCCAGGTACTTTCGCCCGCTCCCTGCCCGTGTGGCTGCTCAGGACCAGGACGGCATCGAGGCGTCCTTCCGCTCGCTCGAGCTCGAGCGCGCTGTGCGCTTTCCCTGCAGCGACTCCTGGGCGCGCGCGGTCTCCGGCTTCCCCTCTGAGCTCCAGCAGCGCTTCCCGTCCGTCTCGGCTCCGGCCCAACTGGTCGAGCAGTTTGCCGACAAGGCCGCGTTTCTGGATCTCGTCCAGCGCTCGTCGGTCCCGCACCCCCGCACAGTGGCTTTGGGCGATGCCCGGGACCTGGAGACGATCGCCGACTCTGAGCTGGCCCGGTACTTCCTGAAGCCCTGCGACTCCCAGGCGTTCTCGGCGCGCTTCGGCCTGAAGGGATTTCCGATCGCCGACCGCCGACACGCGAACGTGTCGATCGAACGGGCCACGAGGGAGGGCCTGTCGCTGCTGGCGCAGGAGATGATCCCCGGGCCTACTACGAACCACGTCTTCCTCGACGGCTACGTCGCGCGCGAAGGGACGTTCGCGGCGCTGCTGGCCCGCCGGCGGCTGCGGATGTTCCCCTTGGACTTCGGCAATAGCACGATGACCGTGTCGATCCCACTCTCCAAGGCCGAAGGCGCGGTTGATTCGCTGCGCCGTCTATTCGAAGACGTCGGCTACACGGGTCTCTTCGATGCGGAGTACACGAGTTCCGCGATCCTCGTGCCTGGCTGGGCGAGAGAGGTCGCCGGCTGAATCCCCTGGTGTCCTGGCGCGGCTGCGAATACGCGATCTTCAGCCGGGACGACAGGAAGCCTTTCCTGCTCGCGGCGCGACGCGATGCGCTCCTTGCTCGCCTTCGCGAGCTCGTTTAGACCCGGCCAGTGGCTGGCTTCCAGGCGCTGAAAGTGGCAGACCTTGTGCGTCTGCTCGCGGGGCTAGCCACCAGCGGAGTGATGGCCGAGCCCGCGCCTGACGTCTTGCTTATCGGGTATCCAATCCTCGAGCCGAGGCGTTTCCTGGACTCCAGGGCTGTATCATCAGGACTGCGGTCCGAGCGGGTCGCGTGTTTTTGCGGTTGCGGCAGTCTTCAAGCAAGGGGAGGAACATGCCAGCAGCCCAGAACGCAACCCACGCCGCGCCCGCTAACGACGCCGAGGCGGGGACCTCGAACAACGCCGTGCCCACTGCACCAGGACCTCTCGTGCGGCGCATCACGCGCGAGGCGACCATGCAAATGAGAAGGCAACTGGGTCTGACTGAGAGGGCGAGACTCCCCGATGGCATCAAGCACCTGATCGATGCGGCAGCCAGGGACATCGTCGAAAACGCCCTCGAGGCAGCCGTTGCCCGAGAAGTGACGGGAACCGCCGAGCGCGTGGCTCGTTCTGCGCGTCGGGGATCCAACAGCGTCTCACCTCCGTCCGACTTGTCGCTTCTGGAGGCAGGCCTGAGCCTTCGTCCGTCCGACTTTTCGCGTCCCCTTCTGGAGAAAGCCAAGGCCCTCGCAGCCAACAAGAATGCACTCGAAGCCGCAGGCTTCTCGAGGGAGGAGGCAATGCAGATCGTCGTAGCTGAAATCGCCGCCGGTTTGCATTAGCTCGCCGCGAGGAAGAGCGGTCACGTGCTCGGAGACGAGCGGACGACCGGCCCCGGAGGCGGTTTTTAGCCGCAGAAACCGCTAGCCGAAGCCGAGAATGAACTTCGCGTCGTCGGACATCTTCTCCGGCGACCACGGCGGGTCCCAGGTCAGCTCGACCTCGACGTCCTCGACCTCGGGCATCGAGCGCGCGATCTGGTCGATGTTCTCCTGGATCATCGGCCCGACCGGGCAGCCCATCGAGGTCAGCGTGTGGATCACTTTGACCTTCGGGCCCTCGACCTCGACGTCATAGAGCAGGCCGAGCTCGACGATGTCCATCCCGAGCTCGGGGTCCTCGACCGCCCGGAGTGCGTCGACGACTTGTTCCTTCGTAGGCATCGGGTCCAGCCTAGCCTAGGAGGCGCACTTCCTCCCGGCGCTCGCGCGCGAAGAAGTGGATGCCGTCTACGAAGCGAACCCAGTTGCAGCGGGTGCACATGACGAGCGAGTGTGTGCGTGCGGAATCGGCGAGGAAGCGAACACCCCGGAGCAGGTCGCCGTTGGAGACGCCGGTCGCGGCAACGATCACCTCGCCGGGCGAGAGATCGTCGATCGTGAAGATCTTCTCCAGGTCCTCGATCCCGTACTCGCGCGCCTCCTCGATCTCGGTTCGGGTCGTCGGCCAGAGCTGAGCCTGCAGCTCGCCGCCGAGACAGCGGAGCGCGGCCGCTGCCATCACGGCCTGGCGCGTGCCGCCGATCCCGATCGCGAGGTGGTCGTTGGTGCCGCGGATCGCCGCCGAGATCGACGCCGTCACGTCTCCGTCCTGGATCAGCTTGATCCGGGCGCCCGCGGCGCGGATCTCCTCGATCAGGTCGTGGTGGCGAGGACGGTCGAGGACGATCGTCGTGACGTCGTTGACGCTGCGCCCAAAAGCCTCGGCGATCCCGCGGATGTTCTCGGCCACCGGGCGGCGCAGATCGATCGCGGCGCGGGCCCGCGGGCCGACCGCCAGCTTGCGCATGTACATGTCGGGCAGCGTCTGCAGCGAGCCGGGCTCGCCGACCGCGATCATCGACATCGCCCCTCCCCCGCCCCGCGCGACCACGCCACGTCCTTCCAGGGGGTCGAGCGCCAGATCGACCTGCTCGCCGCCGGCTCCCACGCGCTGGCCCCGCGCGAGGGTCTCGTCCTCGTCCGCACCGGCGCCGATCACGACGTGACCGTCGATCGGCAGGTGCTCGAGCGCGGACCGCATCGCTTCCGCAGAGTCGCGCTCGGCGCCCTCCTGGTCGGCCCGCCCCAGCCAGCGCGCCCCCGCCAGCGCCGCTCGCTCCGTCGCCCGCGCGTAGCTCTCACAGAGGCAGTACCGGTCGAGTGCCGAGCCTTCGCGCTGCCGGATCGGTGCGGTCTCCGTCATCCGACCTTCTCGAACTGCTCGGCGCTCTCGAGCACGAGCTCCATCGCCTGCGCGATCGCAAGCTCGATGTTGCCGTTCTCGATCACGGGCACGCCCGCCTTCTCGGCCCGCCCGACGATGTAGTCCTGGATCTCGCGAATGTCCCCTAGCGAGTCGAGATACCGCTCGAACGGACGCGCGCTGCCCGAGGCGGAATCGCGCAGCCAGAAGTGGCTCGCGTGCGCCTCGACGTCGTCGATCGCGAGCACGAACTGGACGACGAGCGCGCCTTCGATGTCGGCCGAGACCATGCCGGGGACGAGGTGGACGCCCTCGAGCACCATCGACCAGCCCTCCTGCATGACCCGTTCGATCGCGGCTCGGACGCCCACGAGCACGTTGCGGGTCTGGGCGAGGAAGCCGTGCAGGACTCGATCCTCGTCGTCCTCGTCCTGCGAGGTCCCCGCCTCGAAGCTGGAGTAGTGGATTGCCGGCATGAAGTCCTTCGAGAAGAAGGCGCGCATCGTCTGTCGGACGAAGTCGGTGGAGGTGACGCGCGTGATGCCGAGCCGGTAGGCGATCTCGGTTGCGACGGTGGACTTGCCGGTACCGGTCGCGCCGCCGATCAGCAGGACGACGGGCAGGTCGAGGTCGTCGAGGCGACCGAAGAGGCGCAGCCGCCTGATCACCTGGGCGCCCTCTTCTTCCCCCCACATTCCGACCGCCAGCTCCTGCAGCCGTTCGAGCGAGGAGGCGCGGCTTCCGGCGGCCGCCAGATCGGCCTCAGCCGTCAACGCTAGCTCGTACGCCTTCTCGGCCGGCACGCCGCTCGCGATCACGGCCCGTGCGAGTAGGCCCTTCGAGAACGGCAGCCCGTCCTCTCCGCCGAGCGGCAGCGGCTCGCGGTGGCGCTTCTCACTCACGTTCCGACCGCCGCGCGTTCAACTTGAGCGAGGGCCAGCAGGGCCGGGTCGAGCTCCGGCTGCCCCGGACACTGGACGAGGTCGTTCGCGGCAAGGACGATCTCGACGCCGCGCTTCGCGCCAGCCTCGGCGACCATGTCGATCCCGGCCGCCTTGATCTCCGTCAGGTAGACGTCCGCGTTGGCGGTCTCCAGCTCACGCTGGAGAGCCGGCCGGTCGGCGAGGTTCCCCGAGACGTGGACGACCTCGGCCCCGTACGCGGACAGATCCGCGGCGAGGCGCCCGTGCGCCGAGGGCTCCGCGGTCGTGAAGTACGCGACACGCTTGCCGTCGATCGGCGCGAGCGGCCGCGGCCGGAAGCCGACTGCAATCACGGTGACCTCGGGTTTCACCTCGCGGATCGCGTCCGCGAGCGCCTCGTGCGGGGTCGACGCATCCGCCATCGTCACGAGCACGAGGTCGGCGAGCAGGATCCGGTAGGCGTTCAGGTAGCCGGTCACGAGGGCAGGTGGGTCGAAGGTGCTCGTGACGAGCACGCGCTTGCCGGTCGCGACCGGCGGAATCGCCGCGCCACTGCCGTCGAAGACGACGAAGTCGGCCCCCCGCTGCAACGCCAGCTCTGCCCCGGCCTGAACGTTCGAGGTTGCAACAGCCCCGGCCAGCCCGCCGCCGCAGCGCCGGCAGCCGATCGTGACGACGTCGGCGACGGCGGCGATCTCGAGATAGTCGGACGCCGCGTGATTGCCTGCGCGGGAGAGCGCCAGCAGCTGGTCGAGGCTCGGCGGCGACTCGGCGACGTCGGGCGTCGCAGGCCCGCCTCGGCCCATCGCCACCGCAATGACATCGCGATCGCGAGAGAGCAGCCGTCCGATGTGCGCAGACACGGCGGTCTTGCCGACGCGCTTGCCGGTCGCGAACACCGCCAGCGAGGGCAGCGGAAAGGCTTCGAGCTCGGGCGGCTCGAACCGGAAGTCCGCCCCCGCGTAAGTGATCCCGGCCGCGAGCACGCGGCTGACGAGCTGGAACCGCGCCGCGGGGCCCAACACGGGCTCATCCGACAGATCGAGCACGAGCTCCGGCTCCAGCGCGCGCAGCGCCTCCTCGAGTTCGTCGTAGAGCGGGACGCCGTAGTCAGACTCGCCGCGGAGCTTCTCTGTCCCGCCAGCCATGAACGCGCCGACGAACTCGTAGGGCAGCTCGGCCAGCGCGTCCCGCACCGTCGAGGCGTAGTGCTCGCCGTCGATCACGGCCAACGCTCTCACCGCGACGAAGTCACCTCGCCCTCGATTCGCGCCGTGTACTTCTCGAACGAACGCGTCTCCGTCGAGAACTGGATGATCCTCTCCTGCCCGTGGAACGGGTACTTGCGCCAGACGTCGACGTGGTGGTCGGTGATCTCGATCAGGTTGTAACAGGGGCGAGTCCTGCCGCGGAGGCGCTGCGAGGAGACCGTGCCTGCGTTGATCACGAACAGGTCCTCGAGCCGCCACGCGTAGGGGACGTGCTTGTGGCCGGAGAGGACGATGTCGACCCCGGAACGCTGCAGACACTCGATCGCGTCGCCGGCGTCGTAGACGATGTTGCGCTCGCGCCCGGTGCCTGGGATCGGCAGCAGGTGGTGGTGCAGGACAAAGATCCGCAACTCGGCGTCGCCCTCGGCGAACTTCTCCTCGATCCAGGGGTAGCGGCCGCGGCCGATCTGGCCGTGGTCGAGGTCCGGCTCGGTCGAGTCGACCGCGACGATCGTGACCCCCTCACGCTGGACGACGTGGTTGCGCGAACCGAACAGGTCTTCGAAGTGGATGTAGCCGACGTTGCGGGAGTCGTGGTTGCCTGGAATGACGACCACGGTGTCGCACTCGAGGCGATCGAGATACGCCTTCGCCTGCACGTACTCGTGCTTGAACCCCATCGCCGTCAGGTCACCCGAGCAGACGACGATGTCCGGCTGCTGGTCGTTGATCTCGTTGATCGCCCGTTCCATCAGCCCGGGCACGAAATGCACCTCGCCGCAGTGGATGTCCGAGATGTGGGCGATCTTCATCGCCGGAAGTGTAGAACCGCGCTAGAAGACGGCTTCCACCGGCCAGTAGAGCGCCGCGGCGACGAGCGCCGCTGCAGGGATCGTCAGCACCCATGCGAAAACGATGTTGCCGGCGACGCCCCACCGCACGGCCGAGAGGCGCTTCGTCGCCCCGGCGCCCATCACCGAGCCCGAGACGACATGTGTCGTCGAGACCGGGTACCCGAAATGCGTGGCGAAGTAGATCACCGTGCCGCCAGAAACCTGGGCCGCAAATCCGCTAACCGGTTCAATCGAGAAGATTCGCTGTCCGAGCGTGCGCATGATCCGCCAGCCGCCGACATACGTTCCAGCGCCGATCGCGAGGCCGGACGAGACGATCACCCAGGCCGGAATGTAGAAATGGTCGATCTTGTGAGCCTCGAAGAGCGCGAGCGCGATCACGCCCATCGTCTTTTGCGCGTCGTTGGCGCCGTGCGTGAACGCGACCCAGGTCCCCGAGGCGAGTTGGCCGATCCGAAAGCCGCGGTTGGCGACTCCGGGCGTGAGCCAGACGAAGACCCGGTAGATGACTAGCAATAGGACGAAGGCGCCGGCAAAGCCAAGCACAGGGGAGGCGAGAGCCGGGAACGCGACCTTGTGCACGACGCCGTGCCATTCGACCCCCTTCGGACCCGACTGGACCAGCGCGGCGCCGATCAGGCCGCCGATCAGCGCATGTGAAGAGCTCGACGGCAGGCCAAGCCACCATGTGAGGAGGTTCCACGCGATCGCGCCGAGCAGAGCTGCCAGCACGGTCTTCTCGGTCGCAAGACCCGTGTCGATGATCCCTTCTCCGACTGTTTTGGCGACCGCGGTCGTGACAAAGGCACCGGCGAGATTCGCGACCGCGGCTACGAAGACGGCCGTACGGGGGGAGAGCGCGCGGGTCGAGACCGAGGTCGCGACGGCATTGGCGGTGTCGTGAAACCCGTTCGTGAAGTCAAAGCCAAGCGCAACGACCACGACGACCCACACCAAGATTGAGTTCACCGGGAGCTAGCGGTTCTTGACGAGAATCGCCTCCAGCACGTCTGCCGCGTTCTCGAGCGCGTCGACGGCGTGTTCCAGCCGCTCGTGGATGTCTTTCCAACGGATGATGACGATTGGGTCCTTGACTGTGTTGAAGAGCTCCGCCACGGCGTCCCGGACCAGGCGATCGCCCTCGTCTTCGAGACGGCGGAGCTCGATCAGCTGCGCTTGCGAGTCCTTGAAACCCTCCAGACGCTGGACTGCGGCGTCAAGGTTTCGCGACGCCTCGTGAATCACTCGCGCCTGCTCGACTGCTTTCTCGGGAACCCGCTCGATCCCGTAGGTGCCGAGGTTGTCCGCTGCTTCGTCGACGTGATCGCAGACATCGTCGATCGCGCCCGCGAGCCGGTACATGTCGTCGCGATCGAACGGCGTCACGAAGGTGCGGTTAAGCAGATCGACCACCTCGTGGGTCAGGTCGTCGCCCTCGTGCTCGCGCTCCTTGATTTGCGCGATCAGGCTGCCGTCCTCGCTTGGGAACCGCTCGAGCAGTTCGACGAGGAGACGCGAGATCTCGACAGCGTTCGCGGAGGCGCGGGAGTAGAGGTCGAAGAACTCGCGTTTTTGCGGAGTGAGTCGCAGGCGCCCCATCGGTCGGCGCTCGTATAGCAGGTCGCCCGCCCGTTCCGCGCGGCATCCGCTCTCGTTGCTACTTTCGGTCGAGTGGCGGCCGAGCCAGCCCGAAGCGCGGAGACACCCCGCTTCGCGAACGACGCGGAGCGCGAATGTGCCCGTCTGCTGGACTTTTACGGGGTTCCGTGGGAGTACGAACCTCGAACCTTCGCGCTCGAAGAAGCCGAGGACGGCCGCGTCACCGTGGCCTTCACGCCCGACTTCTACCTGCCGGAGCAGGACCTCTACGTCGAGGTGACGGTGATGAAGCAGGCGCTCGTGACCCGAAAGAACCGCAAGTTGCGCAAACTCCGTGAGCGCTACCCGGACGTCCGGATCAAGCTCTTCTACCGGCGCGACATCGAGCGCCTGGCCCAGAGATTCAGGCTCGACCTCGCCCGCTAGCCGACGACCTGCGCGTCGGCGAGACCTACCTCTCCGCCGAGGAGATCCAGACGCGCGTCGGCGAAATGGGCGCCCAGATCGCCGCCGACTACGCCGGCCTCGACCTCCTGCTCGTCGCGCCGCTCAAAGGCTCCCTGTTCTTCCTCGCCGACCTCTCGCGAGCGATCCCGTCGCTCCACGAACTCGATTTCGTCGAGCTCGCCGGCTATGACGGCGCCGTCCCGGGGGGGCACGAGCGGGTGAGGTTGCTGAAGGACCTGAACGGGCCGATCGAGGGCCGCCACGTGCTCATCGTCGAGGACGTGGTCGACACCGGCTTGACGCTGAACTACCTGCGCAAGCTGCTCACGCTGCGTCGGCCGGCCTCCCTCTCGATCGCGACGCTGCTCGACCGTCCCTACCGGCGGCTCGTCGACGATCTCCCGGTCCGGTACATCGGCTTCGTTGTCCCGGACGAGTACTTCGTCGGCTACGGCTTCGATCTGGACGAACGCCACCGCAACCTGCCGGAGCTGCGCGTGGCGAAGTTTAGGCGCACCTAACTCTCTCGCTAGACTCAGCTCGATGAACGCCACGGCGCGCACTGCGTACGACGCCGGCCGCGTGTTGCGAGGTGAGCGCCGCGGCAGCTTCCGCATCCTCCCTTTCCTCGGCCCCGCGTTCGTCGCCTGCGTCGCCTACATCGACCCGGGCAACTTCGCCACGAACATCGCCGGCGGGTCGAAGTTCGGCTACACGCTGGTCTGGGTGATCGTCGCCGCGAACCTGATGGCGATGCTCATTCAGACCCTCTCGGCGAAGCTCGGGATCGCCACCGGCCACAACCTGCCCGAGGTCTGCCGCGAGCAATTCTCCAGGCGGACGTCCTTCGCGCTCTGGATCCAAGCCGAGTTGATCGCGATGGCGACCGACCTCGCGGAGTTCCTCGGCGCGGCGCTCGGCTTTCACCTGCTGCTCGGGATTGACCTCTTCCCGGCGGCGATCCTCACGGCGATCGCGGCCTTCCTGATCCTCGGTCTACAGCGATTCGGCTTCCGGCCGTTCGAGGCGGTGATCGCGGCGATCGTCGGCATGATCGGCGTCTGCTACCTCGGTGAGCTCTTCTATGCGAAGCCTCCGCTCGGCACCGTCGCCAAGCACGCGTTCGTGCCCCAGTTCGCGGGCAGCGAGTCCGTCCTGCTGGCGGTCGGAATCCTCGGCGCGACCGTGATGCCGCACGTGATCTACCTGCACTCGGCGCTGCTGCAGGATCGGGTGCTGCCGAAGTCCGAGGAGCAGGCGCGGCGCCTCTTCCGGTTCACGCGCATCGACGTCGTGATCGCGATGACGATCGCAGGGCTGATCAACATCGCGATGCTCGTCGTCGCGGCGAGCACGTTTTTCAACAGCGGCCTCACGGACGTCTCATCGCTCGAGACCGCGCACAAGACCCTGTCCGGGCTGCTCGGCGGCTACTCGAGCACGCTCTTTGCCCTGGCACTGCTCGGCTCGGGTCTCTCGAGCTCAACAGTCGGCACGCTCGCCGGACAGGTGGTGATGCAGGGCTTCATCCGCCGCCGGATCCCCGTCTGGGTGCGCCGGCTAGTGACGATGCTGCCGGCGCTGATCGTGATCGGCATTGGAGCCGACCCTTCGCGAACGCTCGTACTCAGCCAGGTCGTGCTCTCGTTCGGGATCCCCTTCGCGCTGATCCCGCTAGTGATCTTCACCGCGAACCGGAAGATCATGGGGCCGCTCGTCAACCACCGGGCGACGACGATCATCGCCACGCTCGTCGCCGCACTGATCTCCGGCCTGAACGTCTTCCTGCTCTACCAAACCCTCTTGTAGGTGCACCGGCCGCCCCGGGGGAGACGGCCGGTGCCGTCGGGAGACGTGTAGGCGTAAGCGCGAGCCTAACTCCCCTCCGCTTACGCCTTCTAAGTCACAAACGTATGAGTCGAGAAACTGGTTACGGCTACAGGTAGCCGAGCGGGTCGACCGGCGTCCCGTTCACGCGCACTTCGAAGTGGAGGTGCGGCCCGAAGCAGTGGCCGGTACAGCCCACATGGCCGATCACCTGTCCCTGCGTGACGGCCTGCCCGTTCGAGACAGCGATGCTGGACTGGTGTGCATAGCCCGTCGAGATGCCGCGGCCGTGGTCGATGAAGACGAGATTGCCGTACCCGTCCATCCAACCGGCGTAGATGACCTGGCCCGATGCGGCGGCGTGGATCGGCGTGCCGTAGGCGACCCCGATGTCGATGCCGGTGTGCATCCGGCCCCAGCGCATCCCGAACGGGCTCGTCACCGGGCCGCTGACCGGCCAGATGAATCCGCTCGACGATCTCGAGGCCGGCGGGCTGTAGGACGAGGCCGACTGGGCCGCCTGGATCTGCGCGCCGAGAGAGGCGCTCACCTGCTCGAGCGCCTGTGCCTCGCTGGCCTCCTGGCGCTCGCTCGCTCTGACCTTGGTGAGGCTGACCCGTTTCGTCGAGCGAGCGGCGACGAGCTCACGCCGGTTCGACACCAGCTGGTCGCGGACTGCGCGCACCTGCTCGGTACGGGCCTGGACGGCTCGCGTCGCAGCGGCGACGAACCTGCGAAGCTTCCGCGTTTCTGCGCGCGCCGCTCGCGCCGCGCCCTTCGCGTGGCCGACGCTCGTCGCGATTCGCTCGTCCGCCGCCCCGACCTGGTTGACGTAGTCGAGCCCGTCGACCAAGTCGGAGAGGGTGCTGGCGCCGAGGATCACGTCGACCGAGTCGACGTCGCCCTGCTCGTAGACCTCGACGAGCCTGGCGTTCAGGCGTTCCAGCGCGAGCGAATACTCACGCCGGAGAAAGAGGTACCGCTTCGTCTCGACCCGGTAGAGGGCCGTCAGGCGGTCGAGCTTGCGCTGGTGCAGCGCCAGGTCGTTCTCGAGCGTCGCCAGGCGAGCAGAGACGTCGCCGACCCGGCCTGCGAGGCTCTGGATCTGTGAGCTGACCGAGTCGATCTGGTCCGAGAGTTGCTGCGCCTGCCGCTGCGCCCCGGCGATGCGAGCGTGCAGCGCCGACAGCCGGGCGTCGACGGAATGCTTGCGGCTGTAGACGTCTCCGGACGCCGGCGCCGCGATGACAGCCGCGAGGACTGCCAGCGCCACCAGGGTTGTACGCCTCATCTGCGGGACTTTCGCGAAGCCTCCGGGCGTCCCTGCACCCGTTTCTACCTCAGCTGGGCTGCTCGGGTTGTGGAGGCGAGGGTTCCGGCGACGGCTCCGGCGAGGGCACGGGCATCGGCGGCTCCGAGGGCACCGGCGACGGCTCCGGGACGATGACGGGTTGCGGCGGCTCGGACGGAGCCGGCATCGGCTCGGGCACCTCCGGTGGCTCGACCACCTCGGTCGGCTGGACCTGGAGCTGCGCGCGCTGAATGCGCTCGTTCGCTGCTGCTGTCACTCTCGTCATCTCCCCCTCCTTGTCTGCGAGCGCCTGCTCGATCTCGCTCATCCGGTTGCGGCCGGCTTCGATCTCGTCTTCGGCGCCAACGTACACAGCCTCGCCGAGCGCCCGGGCGGCTTCGGCGCGTTCGGCGACAAGCTCTGAGAGCTCGCGGCGAAGCCGGAAGAGCTCCACCCGGGTAGTCGAGTGAACGCTGACGGCCTCGACCGCGAACCCGGTCCGGTCCCGGGCCGTCGCAAAGACGCGGCGGCCCACCCTCGCGACGGCGTTCTCGGGCAGCCGCTTGGACGCTGTGACGAAGAGCACCGAGAAGAGCGCGGCGGCGGCCAGCAGCAGCGCCCCCGCGATCGCCTTGCCGGCCACGAGGACGACGATCGCGGCGGCGAGCGCTGCGACTGCGATCGCGAACAGCGCGAGCGGCGGCGCGATGCCGAAATACCGCGGAGTCACGGAGACCGTGTGCACAGGGACGCGTCCGGTCTCGTCAGGCGGAATCTCCTCGACGGCGGTGGCGTCGTTCTCGACCGAGGTTCGAACGCCGCACTCGGGGCAGAAGCGCCCGTCCTTCGGCAGCCGGGCGCCGCAGTTGGCGCAGTTAGCCACGGGCATGGACCTTCGCTTCGGCTTCGCCCGAACGCGGCTCTAGGGCGCGCAGCGCTTCGGCCGCCCTCCTGCGCAGCGGTCCGACCAACTCGCGGTAGTCCTCGTCGGAGACCTTGCCGGTGCGATGGTCGAACTCGAGCTCCTTCAGGGCTGCCAGCGCGCGGTCGCGCTCCTCCGCGAGCTCCAGCCTGCGGCGCTCGAGCTCATCAGGCTCGCCGAGCCGGTCTTCCGCGGCCGTGATCCCGGGCCGCCGGAGAAACGGCAGCGCGACCACGACGACAGCGGCGACAGCGAGCACAACGCCGAGCGAGAGCCAGACACTCACGCGCCAAATGCTAGTGGCGGGTCAGGCTTCGGGTGTCGCCGTGGCCCGCCGCGCGGGCACCCGGTAGCCGTGCTCTTCGCAGAGGCTGCCGGGCGAATCTTCGGTCAGCGCGTCGCAGTAGCCCTTCCCGTAGGCGGCGCGCATGAAGGCCGCGACGACATCGAGGTTCCACTCGTCGATCTCGGCGGCCTCACGCCAGAGGTCGGCGAGGCGGAGGTCGATATCGAGTTCCAGCAGATCGATGCGGCTCGGGCGTTTCGGCATGGAAAAAGCGTAAGAAAAGGGTCGGACGGCACTGACGCTCAGCTAGCGTTGGCCGGATGGGAGCGCTCCATTTCGGGCCGGCTCGAGTTCCCTCGCGTGAGAGCCCGGAGGCAGCGATCGAATTGCTCCAGGAGCGCGGCTACACCGCCTGCGAGATCGACTTCGAGGGCAAGTTCTGGATGGACTACCCGTGGGCGGAACGCTTCGGTGAGCTTGCGCGCGAGGCGGGAATCGTGCTCTCCGTCCATGCACCGATTGCGGGCTTCATGGGTCACGTCGAGCGCGACAAGAAGCAGCGCATGGCCGTCGGGATGCTCGACCACTCTGCCGGGATCGCGAAATCGGCCGGCGCCGAGCTCGTCGTCTTCCACCCCGGCTTCCTGCTCGGCCGCGAGCGGTCGGACGCGATCGACTCGGTTGTCGAGCAGCTCGGCGAGCTCCGGGAGCGGCTCGAGGGCAAAGACCGCGCGGTGCCGTTCGGGGTCGAGATCATGGGCCGCGTCCGCGAGCTCGGGACGGCGGAAGACGTGTTCACGATCGCCGCTCGCACCGGCTGGGTCCGCCCCGTCGTCGATTTCGCCCACCTGCACGCCGTCACCGACGGCGGCTTCACCGAGACCGAGGCCTTCGCCGAGATTCTCGAGGGCGCCGACGACGTGCTCGAGCCCGGCGCGCCCTTCCACGTCCACTTCTCGGACATCGCCTACGCGAACCGAAACGAGACGAAGCACCTGCCGTACGGCGAGGGGACACTGCGCGCCGAGCCGCTGGGCGAGGCGCTGGCGCGTTTCGAGCGGCCCGCGACGGTGATCAGCGAGTCGCCAGACGAGGCTTCACATCAGGCGATTCAGGCTGCGCTGGAGGCGACTCTGATGCCCTCGAGCCGCCGCTCGAAGACCTCGGCCTCGTCCTCGCGGCCGCGGTCACGCAGCAGCTGAGCCAGGGCCTGCAGCGTCTCCGAACCGAACGCGCAGTATTCGGTCTCGTCGATGATGCCCACCGCCTCGCGTAGCAGCTTCTCGGCTTCGTCAAACCGCCCCTGAGCGCTCCGCACGCGGGCGAGAGTGGAGCGTGTCGAAGCCCTCGAGGTCATGTCCTGGGGGCCGACCGTGTCGAGAGCCGCCTCTGCGTAACGCTCGGCCTCGTCCACTTTGCCCTTCTCGAGCAGAACTTCGGCGAGCCGACGCTGCGCCTCGCAAAGGGTGCCGCGGTCCTCGAGCGGCGCGAGCGTCCTGATCGAGTCGCGGCTCAGGCGTTCGGCGCGGTCGAGGTCGCCCTGGTGCCAGGCTACGACCGCGAGGCGGTAGAGGACGCGGCCGAGCGCCGAGGCGACTCCGGCCTCCTCGTACAAGGCTCGAGCCTCCTCGAGCTGCCGCTGAGCCTCGTCGTAGTCCTCGCGATAGACCGCAAAGTCTCCCGAGGACGCCAGGGCATGTCCGCGCGCGACGATCGAGCCGCTCTGCTCGGCCAGCTCGAGCGCACGCGCGTAGAGCGGCGCCGCCAGCTCGTAATCCTTCCGCGCGTTGTACACGCCGGCCAGATCGATGGCGGCCCGGCTCTCCAGATCTCCGCGCCCGGCCTCCTGGGCGAGCGCGAGCTGGTCGCGCGCGTAGCGTTCGGAATCGGTCAACCGGCCGCGCCACCATGCACCCGTGTTGAGCACGTGGAGAGCATCGAAGCGCGGCTCGTAGTCGTTGGCGTCGGCCACATCGACGGCGAGCGCCGCCAGCCGACTCGCCTCGTCCACGTCGGCGTCGCGGTTCAACGCGACCTCGGACAGCGCCGCGAGCGCGCGGGCTTCGCACCAGCGGTCGCCCTCCTCCGCGGCCTCCGCCCGGACACGCTCCATCTCCTTCGAGACGGCCGGCAGGTCGCCGAGCCGCCACGCCGCCCGCGCCGCCTGATACCGGCGCTCCAGGGTCGGTTCCAGCTCGAGCGCCCGCAGCAGCTGCTTACGGGCTGACCGATGCGCCTCGCGCGCGAGCGAGCGCCGTCCGGCCGTCTCGAGCGCCTCTGCAGCCTCGTGGGCCAGCTCGGGCGGCGGGCCGCCGTCGAGCTCGGCGATCAACGCCGCGGCCTGGTCGAGGTGGTAGGCGCGGATCTCGAGCAGCTCCTCGCCGGCGCGCTCGCGCAGCCAGTGGGCGAAGCGCTCGTGCAGGTCGGCTCGCGCGGACTTCGAGAGACCCGAATACGCCACTTCGCGGATCAGCACGTGCTTGAAGCGGTAGGCGGTTTCGCCTGAGATCGACGACCGCACCTCGGGGACGAGGAACTCCCGCAGAAGCAGCGTGTCGAGCACCGAGTCGAGCTCCTCGACCTCGGTTGCAAGCTCCTTGATCGCTCCGCCCCAGAAGGTCCGGCCGATCACCGATGCGCGCTGGAGCACGGTCTTCTCCTCCGGCGGGAGACGGTCGATGCGGGCAGCGATCAGCGCCTGGAGGGTGTCAGGGATCCGCTCGGCGAACTCGGAGAGCGGCCGCCCTTCGCATTCGGCAAGCATCCGCACCGTCTCCTCGACGAACAGCGGGTTCCCCTCGGTCTTTTCCAGCAACGCCTCGAGGGCGTCGGCGTCGAGGGGTCCGTCCGCCGCAAGCGCCTCGACGAGCTGCTCGCTTTCCTCTCGCCCCAGCGGCTCGAGCTCGATCGCAGTCGCCCGGAGCCTGCCGCCGCCCCAGCCGGGGCGCACATCGAGGAGCTCCGCTCGGGCAAGGCCGATGATCAGAAGCGGGGCGTCACGCACCCACTCTGCGAGGTGCTCGATCAGGTCGAGCAATGCGTCCTCGGCCCAGTGGATGTCTTCGAAGGCGAGCACGAGCGGCTGGTTCTCGGCCATGCGCTCGACCCACTCGCGCGCCGCCCAGGCGATCTCCTGCTGACTCCGCTCACCCTTGACCGCCTCGAGCACGCCGGAGGCGAGCCCGAGCAGGTCGGCGATCGCCTCGTTCTCGCAGGATTCGCGCAGTTTCTCGACCGCCACTTCGAGCGGGTCGTCGTCGGTGATCCCTGCGGCGGACTTGACCATCTCGGCAAGCGGCCAGTACGTGACGCTCTCGCCATAGGGCAGCGCGCGGCCCACGAGCACGGTTGCGCCTTCGAGGCCTTCCACGAACTCCTGCGCGAGCCGGCTCTTGCCGACGCCGGGGTCGCCGTAAAGCGTGAACAGGTGGGCGCGGCGATTGCGGACGGCGCGTTCGTACGTGTTCTGCAGCAGCTCGAGCTCGGCCTCGCGCCCGACGAGGGGTGCCGCGACGCCGCCGCGCTTCAGTGCGCCGTCGAGCACCGCCTCGGCCCTCCACGTCCAGATCCGGTCGCCGAAGCCCTTGACGTCGAGCGGACCGACATCCTCGGTCTGCAGCCGCCCACTCGTCAGCCGGTACGCGTGCGGCCCGATCAGCACCTCGCCTGCGCCGGCCGCCTGTTGGAGCCTCGCGGCCAGGGTCACGGCCTCGCCCGTCGCGAAGGTCGAGTCGGCCTCGTCGACGACGACCTCGCCCGACTCGACGCCGACGCGGGCCTCGAGCCCTAGCTCGGCGACGGAGTCCAGCATCGCCAGCGCCGCGCGGACCGCGCGCTCGGCGTCATCCTCGTGGGCCTGCGGAATTCCGAACGCAGCCAGGACGGCGTCGCCCGCGAACTTCTCGACGATGCCCCCGTGCGTGGTCACGCAGTGCGAGACCCGGTCGAAGAACTGCGTCACCCGCCGGCGCGCGACCTCCGGGTCGGCACCGGCAACGAGCGCCGTCGAATCGACGAGGTCGACGAACAGAACGGTTGCGAGCTTTCGTTCCACGAGCCTAAGTCTATGAACGACCGCGCAGCCGTCAAAAGTCCTGAAAATCCAGGTTTCAAGCCAAAAAACACGGCCGGTGCGGACCTCCGGCGTCGGCGAGCTTTCACGCTCGTCGGCGCGCAGCACGCGATCCGGTGGAAAACTGCTGCGTTTCGACCAGAAACACCGAAAACTGACGAAAAGACACGCAAACTGCGAGACCCTTATTTGACAGCGGCGACGTACGGCGCGAATGTCTCCTGCTTGTCGGGTTGAGTGCCTGCAACAGGCCGCGATCGGCATCTCCCCTCCCCTCGGGCCGCGCGGCCGACCGCATACCACGCAGCCCTGGCGCAGCAAGCGCAACGCTCAGCGGCGCCCCGGTCGGCCTTTGCCGCAGAGTCCGCCGGAGCGCCGTTGGACGCAGGCGTCGCGGTTAGCATCCCGGCCGGTGCTCGATCCCAAGGTCTTCAAGGCGTATGACGTCCGTGGCATCTATCCCGCGGAGATCGACGAGGAGGGCGCCTACGCGATCGGCCGCGCCTTCGTCGAGCAGTTCGAGCCGCAGCGGATCGCGGTGGGACACGACATGCGCGTGTCGAGCCCGGGGCTGACCGAAGCCGTGACCGACGGAGCCGCGGACGCGGGGGCCGATGTGCTCCAGCTCGGCCTCATCGGCACTGAGATGCTGTATTTCGCGGTTGGCGACCTGGGGCTTGACGGCGGCGTCGCCGTCACCGCCTCGCACAACCCGAAGGAGTACACGGGCATGAAGATCGTGCGCCGTGGCGCGCTTCCCGTCGGCGGGGAGTCGGGGCTGCTTGACATTCGCGACCGGGCCGTGGAGATCAAGGGCCGCTCGGAGACAGGCAAGCGCGGCCGCGTCGAGCCGTACGACATCTGGCCCGCCTATGTCGACCGGGTGCTCTCCTTCGTCGACGTCCAGGCGATCAAGCCGCTGCGCGTTGTGATCGACGCTGCGAACGGGATGGCGGGCGCAATGCTGCCCCGTGTGCTCGACCGGCTTCCGATCGACGCAATCCGATTCTTCTTCGAGCCCGACGGGTCCTTTCCCAATCACCCGCCGAACCCGCTGCTGCCGGAGAATCGCGAGTTCATCGTCGCGAAGACGCTGGAGGAAGGCGCCGACCTGGGCGCCGCGTTCGACGGCGACGCCGACCGGTGCTTCTTCGTCGACGACACGGGCGAGTTCGTCCCCGGCGATTTCGTCACCGCCCTGCTGGCCGCGTCGCTGCTCGAGAAGGAGCCCGGCGCAAAGATCATCTACGACCTCCGCGCAAGCTGGGCCGTGCCGGAGACGATCGTGCGCGCCGGCGGCGTGCCACTGATCAACCGGGTCGGCCACGCGTTCATCAAGCAGCGGATGCGCGACGAAGGCGCTGCCTTCGGGGGCGAGGTCTCCGGGCACTACTACTTCCGCGACTTCTCGCAGGCGGACTCGGGGGTGGTTCCTTTCCTGCTGATGCTCGAACTGGTTTCGAAGGAGGGCCGCAAGCTGTCGGAGATCCTCGCCGACTATCGCGGTCGCTACTTCCTGACCGGCGAGCTCAACACCGAGGTCGCCGACGTGGCGGGGAAGCTGCAGGAGCTGGAGCAGCGCTTCGGGAGCGAGGGCGAGGTGAGCCACCTCGACGGGCTTTCGATCGACGCGGGTGACTGGCACATGAACGTGCGGCCGTCGAATACGGAACCCTTGCTACGGCTGAATCTCGAGGCACGGACGCCCGAGCTGATGGAGCGCAAGCGCGACGAAGTGCTGGCGGCCATCCGCTCGTGAACATCGAGCTCGGGCACGCCACGGATCGCAAGCCACCGTTCAAGTACGCCGCCTTCACCCGCGTGGGCTTCTCGGACACGGACGCTCAGGGCATCGTCTACTACGGCCGCTACCTGCCCTACTTCGACCAGGCGCGCGTCGAGTACCACCGCCACCTCGATCTGCTCGGCGAGGCGATGGGCGAAGAGCAGTTCGTCATGCGCGCCTCCTCGGTCGAGTACTTCGCCCCGGCGCAGTTCGACGATCTGATCGAGATCTTCATCCGGATGCGCAAGATCGGCCGGACGAGCGCCACGTACGAGTGCGCCGCCTATCGCGTCGATGACGACGTGTTGATGGTGACGGCGACACAGACGCTCGTGCTGGTCGACCTCGAGGAGCGCCGCGCTAGGACGATTCCCGGCTGGTACCGCGACGCGATCCGTGGGTTCGAGGACGGAGACTGCGAGATCGCGGCTGCGTGAGCAGCGGTGAGATCGACTATGGCGGGGCGCTCGAAGCGGTCGAGCGGATTCTTAACCGCGGCGGCGACGCCGAAGACGTTCTGCGGGAGGTGCTGGATGCGCTTGGCGCGCGAGGGATTTCGTTCGCACGGGTACAGCTCGCGGGTGGCGACGGGCTCGAAGTCGGTGAGCGCCGCGCATCGATCGCCGCGCCAGTTGCCTACGAAGGCTCGGAGATCGGCTCGCTCGAGGTAGCGGCAGACGATCGCGCGTTCGTGGAACGGGTGGCCACGTTGATCTCACACTATGTAGCCCGCCTCGAGACCGGCGGAGATGCGGCCAGCCTCTACCCGAGCGAAGCGGCGGGTCAAAACTAACCCCGCGGAAAGTGCGCAGCACTTCCGCGGCCGAGGCGCTCGCTTGCGACGCCGACTTGACGGACGTCCCGGCTTCGCCGGGGCGTCCGTCTGATACCGATTGCAACGCCCGCCCGTTCGCTCGTTCGAAAACAGGTCTGGGAGCGCGCCGGGCGCCCGCTGCCGTCCTCGAAGCGGCGGGCGCCACAGCTCTTGCGCTGACCTCTCCCCGCTCTTGTTGTAAGTGGGATCGGCCGAGCGCGCTATCCCTCGTTCCAGGTACCCCACACATTCGAGGGACGATCCCTCATTCGAGGGGTTCTCGCCCGGCGCGGCCGAATCGTGACATTTCCGCTGCAAACACTGCACATTTGCGGCGATAGAATCGCCGGTGGGTGGTGGGTTAGGGGTGCCCCGAGGGGGACGCCGCGGAGGACATGTCCCTCGGTTGGGTGCCCGGAACGAGGGGCTCGGCCCGACGGGTAGCTACGAGGGTGTGACGCGGTAGGCGTCGAAGACCGCGTCGACGTTTCGGAGCGCGGTCAGCAGCCCGCGCAGGGCCTTCACGTCCCCGACCTCGACCGTGTACCAGTTCTTCGCGAGCTGATCCTCGACGTGGCCGCCATACTCGACGATGTTCGCGCCGTGCTCGGCGAAGGTGCGCGCCACATCCTCGAGCAGCCGCGGCCGGTCCCAGGAGTCGACCGCGATCTGGACGAGGAAGCTGTGAGTGGCGCCACCGTCCCAGTCGACCGGGGTGAACCGCTCCGGGTTGCGGCGTAGGGCCTTGACGTTCGAGCAGTCGGCCCGGTGGATCGTGATGCCCTTGCCCATCGAGATGTAACCGACGATTTCGTCACCGGGGACGGGCGTGCAGCACTTGGCCAGCCGGACGAGCACGTCCTCGACGCCCTTGACCCGAATCCCGAGATCGCCGCCGGCGATCGCGCGGCCGGCCTTCGGGGCCTTGAGCGGGACCGCCTCCTCCTGGGCGACTTCCTCCGTCTTCAGCCGGTTCAGGACCTTGTTGACGATCTGGCCGACCGGCACCTTGCCCGAGCCCAGCGCGACGTAGAAGTCCTCGGCTTTCTTGAAGCCGGTCTCGCGAATCACCTGAGCGAGGACGGCGGAGCCGACGAGCTTCTTGTAGGGAAGACTTTGCTTCTTGAGCCCCTGCTCGAGCGCGTCGCGGCCCTTCTTCTCGGTCTCCTCACGCGTCTCGCGCGAGTACCACTGGCGGATCTTGTTGCGGGCGCGTGACGAGGCGGCCAGCGACAGCCAGTCGCGCGAGGGGCCGCGCCCCGTCTTCGTAGTCAGGATCTCGACGACGTCGCCGCTCTTCAGCCGGTAGTGCAGCGGCACGATCCGGCCGTTGATCTTGGCCCCGACTGTGCGGTGGCCGAGATCCGTGTGCACGGCATAGGCGAAATCGATCGGCGTCGCTTCGGCGGGCAGACTCTTCACCTCGCCCTGCGGCGTGAAGACATAGACCTCCTCGTCGAAGAGGTCGGTGCGGAACGTCTTCATGAACTCGCGCGGGTCGGCTTCGTCAGCCTGAGATTCCATCAGCTGCTTCGCCCAGGCCGTCCACTGCGGGTCGCGCTTGCCGCGCTTGTAGAGCCAGTGCGCCGCGACGCCGAGCTCGGCGATCTCGTGCATGTCGCGGGTCCGCACCTGGATCTCGAGGGGCCTGCCCTCCGGCCCGATCACGGTCGTGTGCAGCGAGCGATACGCGTTGAACTTCGGCATCGCGATGTAGTCCTTGAACCGCCCCGGCATCGGCTTCCAGAGCGAGTGGATCAGCCCGAGGGCGCCGTAGCAGTCGCGGGTTCCCTCGTCTCCCGACCGCTCCACGATCACGCGCATCGCGGTCAAGTCGTAGATCTCGTTGAACTCGCGGCCCTTCTTGGCCATCTTGTCGTAGATCGAGTAGAAGTGCTTCGCGCGGCCCGAGATCTCGGCCGGGATGTCGACCTTGTCGAGCTCCAACTGCAGGGTGCGCGACGCCTCGGAGACGTGCTCTTCACGGTCGGTCCGCCGCTCGGCGACCATCGTCTTGATCTCCTCGTACTTGCGGGGATGCAGCGTCTCGAAGGCGAGGTCCTCGAGCTCCCACTTGAGCTTGTGGATACCGAGACGGTGCGCGAGCGGCGCGTAGACCTCCAGCGTCTCGCGCGCTTTCTGCAGCTGCTTCTGCTTGCCGAGGTACTCGATCGTCCGCATGTTGTGGAGGCGGTCCGCGAGCTTGATCAGAATCACGCGCTCGTCCCCGACCATCGCGGCGATCATCTTCCGGTAGTTCTCCGCCTCCGCCTGCTCGCGGCTCTGGAAATGGATTCGCGTCAGCTTGGTGACGCCCTCGACCAGCTGCGCGATCTCGTCGCCGAACTCCGTCCGCACCTCGTCGATCTCCGTTTCGGTGTCCTCGACGACGTCGTGAAGAAGCGCGGCGGCGATCGTCTGCTCGTCCTGGCGCAGCTCCGCGAGAATCATCGCGGCGCCCCAGGGATGGCGGATGAACGCCTCGCCGGAGCGGCGCTGCTGTCCCTCGTGCGCGTCGGCGGCGAAGCGGAATGCCCGGGCGAGCAACTCCCGATCGACCTCGGGGTTGTAGGCCTCGATGTCCGAGAGAAGCTCGTCGAGGAGCTCTTGGTGTTTCTCGCCCGCTTCGAGGACCGTCATGGAAAAAGTGTACTCCCGCGGTTTGGCATCACCTCCTTTTGGTCAGGCGGCCTTGGCAAGCGTCGGTGGCGCCTCGAGCAAGGCGCGGAAAGCCGGCGATTCAAGGAGATGGCGGCGCCCGGACTCGTCGTCGCCGAGCTCGAGCTCGGCAAAGATCGTCGCCGCCTCGGGCGGCCATGCCTCGGCTCCTTCGCGCCAGAGCCCGGCCAGCCACTCGCGCAGCTCCCGATAGCGAGGCTCGCCGTCGAAGACTCGCTTGACCACGAGCTGCGGCGCCACCGTGCCGTTCCAGCGGTTCTCCTCGAGCCGAAAGGCAACGTCGAATCGCTCTTCCTGCCGGAAACGGTCGAGCTGGCGACCGAGGCCGAACGCGATCGCGCTGCCGGCATCGCGCGGCCCGTCCTTGACCCGGAAGCGCAGATGCTTGCCGTCTCCGACAGTGGAGACGTCGCTGAGCTCACAGCCCGCCACGAGCAGGGTGACGCCCGGATTTCCGAGTCCGAAGGGCGCAAGCCGCGCGAGCTCAGTGCAGAGGTCAAGCGTCAGCTCGGACCCGTGCACGAGCGCATCGATCACGGTCCGTGGTCGGAGCTGCTCTTCCGGAAGATTTGCATCGGCGTGCTCGGCGAAGGCCGCCGCGAACGCCTCCACCTGAGCGGGCTCGATCGAGAGCCCGGCCGCGGCGCGGTGTCCTCCGAAGCGGACGAGGTGGTCGGAGCAGGCGCCAAGGCCGCCATGGAGGTCGAAGCTGCCGCTGGTCCGGCCCGAGCCTTTCCACTCGCGCTCGCCGCCCGCGATCAGCACGACCGGGCGGTGGTAGCGCTCGACCAGCCGGGAGGCCACGATCCCGATCACGCCCTCGTGCCACTCCTGTCGCGCGAGCACGTAGCCCCGCCGCTGCTGCTTCGCCTCCGGCCACGACTCGACTTCCTCAACAGCCTCGCGGAGGATTCGTTCTTCGACCGTCTGCCGGTCGCGGTTCAGCTCGTCGAGACGATGAGCGAGCCTGGCCGCCTGGTCGCGGTCCTCCGTCAGCAGCAGCTCGAGCGCCGCCTCAGGATGGCCGAGCCGCCCGGCCGCGTTCAGCCGCGGCGCAAGACGAAAACCGACCGAGGCCGCGTCGACTGCGGCCGGATCGACCCGGGCGACCTTCATCAGCTCGCGCAGACCGGGTTTCTGCGTGCTCGCGAGCGCCCGCAGCCCCGCGATCGCCAGGCCGCGGTTCTCATCCACGAGCGGAACGACGTCGGCGATCGTCGCGATTCCAACCAGGTCGAGATGCCGCAGCAACGCCTCCGAGTCGGCGCCGAGGAGAGCCTGGCCGAGCTTGAAGACGACTCCGGTGCCGCAGAGCTCGCCGAACGGGTACGCGGACTCGCGATACGGCCCGACGAGCGGGCAGTCGGGGAGCTTCTCGGCCGGGCGGTGGTGATCGCTGACGACGATCTCGAGGCCGAGCGCCTTGGCCGCCGCGACTTCGGCGCTCGCCGTGATCCCGCAGTCGACGGTCACGACGAGACCGCAGCCGTCGCCGGCCAGGCGCGAGAGCGTCTCTTCTCGAACGCCGTAGCCCTCGTCGAAGCGGCTGGGCAGATGCCAGTCGACGTCGGCCCCGAGCTCGCGCAGGATCAGGACGGCCAGGGTGGTTGCGCAGATCCCGTCCGCGTCGTAGTCGCCGTGGACGCAGATGCGCCTGCCCTCGGCGACCGCGGCGCGAATCGCCTCACACGCAGCGGCCATGTCCCCGAGGCCGAACGGGTCGTGCGCCGGCAGCGCTCCCTCGAGGAACCTGCGCGCGCCGGCCACATCTTCGTAGCCACGCCGGACGAGCACGGCCGCCGTCGTCGGGCTGAGCGAGAGCTCACGAGCGAGCGTCGCGACGGCGTCGCGCTCACATGGTTCGATCGTCCAGGTGCCCTCGTTCATGGGCAGTCCACGCTAGGGAGCGCGCCGGACGGAACGAGGGCGGGATTCTCATCCTGCGGGCGGAATCGGTGCTGCCGCCAGCAAACGGCGCACTTTCGTTACGAAGGCGTCGCTTGCGACGCCGACCAGAAAAGGTCGCGCGATTCACTCGCGCGACCGCTAATCCCGGCCTCAAGGGCGGTTGCGGGACCTCATCGCGCCAGCGGAGCGTGAGAGCCGGCGCTTATTCGCGCGGAAGCTCGACGCCGAGCACCGTCAGCACGATCCCGACCGCCACGACGGCGGCGGCAGCACCCAGGATCATCCGCGGGTGTCTCGACTGGCGGAGCGAGTCTGCGGCGGCGCGGTACCAGAAGACCGCGAGCCCGGCGACCGACGCGGCGACGAGCACGACGACGGGGGCGAGCAGCGTGACATGGCTGACTGAGACGTCGAACAACCAGGCGACCGCGAGCACGAGCGCCCCGACCACGAGTCCTGAAATCGCCGCCGCTCTCGCGCTCATGAGTAACGACTCTAGCCACGGTTATCCTCTCTTTGTGCCGGAACCGAGCTACTCGTCGGGCGACGATTACGTCGTCGAGTTCCTTGGCTTTCGCTTCAGCTTCAACGCGTTCGACTTCGAGCAGCGCGTGACCGCGGCGGCGGTGAAGCTCGGGCTCGTCGAGGGAAACGACCTCGACGAGGACGAGACAGCCGACCTCGTTGAGCTGACCGCTGACGGCCGGATCGCGGAGCCGCGGAGCGGGCTCGGTATCTACCTCGTCCGCCACTGGGAGCAACTCTCGCTGGTAGGTGGGGAGTCACTCGTCTACTGGCTGCGCAAGCTCGTTTTCCGCGGCGCCTGGCTCGACCACTGGGTCAAGGACGGGCGGCTCGAGGTCGCCTGGGAGGACGAGACCGGCGAGTTCGCCTACGTCGACCCGCGCCGCGGCGACCGTGCCCTGCTCGAGGTGGCGCCGATCCCGTCCTGGCACGAGGTGCAGTTCAGGCGCTGATCAGCTCAGTTCTCGGTGTCGGCCACCGAGCGTGGAAACCGGATCGGCGAGAAGCTGATCGCACCGGCCGGCAGCATCCAGGGCATGACCTTGACGGAGAACCGACCGACCTGAACGGCCGGATCTTGCTCCTTGAGCTCTCGCGCCCGCTCGGGGTCGACATTCAGAATCGAGAGCCCGCGGAACTTCTCGTCCGCCAGGGGACCGGCCGCGAGCAGGTAACCCGCTTCGTGGAGGTCGGCAAGGTGCGCCAGGTGCGCGTCCTGGAGCGCCGCCGCCGCTTCCTCGTCGAGTTGCGGCGCGTCCGGCCGCAGGATCAGCAACGCGATCGTGTAGCGGTCGAATTCCAACCGGCTAGAAGAGCCGCTCGTCGTCCGCTTTGGCCGGCGCACCGACGTGGGCTCGTCCAAGCTTCGTCACGATCCGGCCGCGGGGCGTTCGCTGAATGAACCCGAGCTGGAGCAGGTAGGGCTCGTAGACGTCCTCGATCGTGTCCGGCTCCTCGCCGAGCGTCACCGCCAGGGTCGAGAGCCCGACCGGGCCGCCGTCGAACTTCTCGACGATCGCCTGCAGGAGGGCGCGGTCGGAGCGCTCGAGGCCGTTCCCGTCGACTTCCATCAGCTCGAGCGCCTCGCGCGCGATCTCCAGCGTGATCTTGCCCTGGTGGCGAACCTCGGCGACGTCGCGGACGCGCCTGAGGATCCGGTTCGCGATCCGTGGCGTCCCTCGCGCGCGGCCGGCGATCTCGGTTGAGGCGTCGCCGGAGATCTCGACGCCGAGAATTCGGGCCGAGCGCCGGACGATCAGTGCGAGCTCATCGGGCTCGTAGTGCTCGAGGCGGAAGGTCATGCCGAAGCGGTCGCGCAGCGGCGTCGTCAGCAATCCGGTTCGGGTGGTCGCCCCGATCAAGGTGAACGGCGGCAGGTCGAGCGTCAGCGTCCGGGCAGCGGGGCCTTGGCCGACAACGATGTCGAGCCGGTAGTCCTCGAGCGCCGGGTAGAGGATCTCCTCGACCGCGCTCGAGAGCCGGTGGATCTCGTCGACGAAGAGAACGTCGCGCTCCCCGAGCCCGGTCAGGATCGCCGCCACGTCGCCCTTCCGCTCCAGCGCCGGTCCCGCGACCGTGCGGAGCCCGACGCCGAGCTCCTCGCGAACGATGTAGGCGAGGCTCGTCTTTCCCAGGCCGGGCGGGCCGATCAGCAGGAGGTGGTCGAGCGCCTCCTTGCGGCCGCGCGCGGCTTCGAGCGTGATCGCGAGCTGCTCCTTGACGCGCTCCTGGCCGACGAATTCACCGAGGTTGCGCGGCCGCAGCGAGCGCTCGAGCTCGTCCTCCTCCGGCCGGATCGATGGGGCCAGGAACTGGGTCTCTTCCGCAGCGGCGCTCATCAGAACTCCTGCGATGCTCGTGAGCGAAATCTTTCCAACGGCCGGCGATGGAACGGCCGCGGCGGCAAAGCCACCACGGCCTCCAGGCGGCATCGCAAGCGACGCCTCACGCCGCCTTCCTCAGAGCCTCACGCACCCGTTCCTCCGGCGGCGCGTCCGGATCCGTGCCGGCAAGAGCCGTCTCCGCCTCCGCGAGCGAGTAGCCGAGCTCGACAAGCGCGTCGCGGGCGACGAGATGCGTCCTCGGCGCGAGCGCCGTCGCCGGCTGCGCTTCCCCGACCGAGCCGAGCCGCTCCTTCAACTCCAGCACGACGCGCTCGGCGGTCTTCTTGCCGATCCCCGGGATTGCCTGGAAGCGCGCCGTGTCCTCGAGCGCGATCGCACGGCGCAACTCGTCAGGCGAGGAGCCGGACACGATCGCCAGCGCGACCTTCGGCCCGACGCCCTGGACGGAGAGCAGCAGCTCGAAGAGCTCCCGCTCGGCCGTCTCCGCGAAGCCGAAGAGCTGCAAGGCGTCCTCGCGCACGTGGAGGTAGGTCTCGAGCACGACCTCTCCCCCGGGCTCGGCTTTCCGCCGGGCGCTGTCGGTGGGGTTGACGAGATAGCCGACACCGCCGACGTCGAGAACGACGCCGGTCGGCGAGCGCGTGACGACCTCCCCGCGAAGCCGCGAGATCATGAGGTCAGGTTAGGCGCGAGACCGGACGGTCCTGCCTAGGCAATCTTGAGCAGCGGCGGCGCCAGCGCGTGGCAGATTGCCACCGCCAGAGCGTCCGCGGCGTGGTGCGGCGTCGGCGGCTGCTTGAGACCCAGGATCGCCATCACCATCCGCTGCACCTGCGCCTTCTCGGCGCGGCCGTAGCCGCAGACGGTCTGCTTCACGCGCGCGGGCGCGTATTCAGCGCACTCGACCCCGGCGTCGGCGGCCGCGACCATGACGGCACCTCGCGCCTGGCCGACGGAGAGCGCGGTGCGGGCGTCGACGCCGACGAAGGACTCCTCGAGCACGACGGCGTCCGGCGCAAACTCCGCTATGAGCTCCTGAACGCCGTCGAAGATCGTCTTGAGGCGCAGCTCGGGGCGGCGACCCGCCGGCGTTCGCCAGCAGTCCCACTCCTCCGCCCGGAGGCGGCCTCCTTTTTCGTGGACGATTCCCCATCCGCATGCAGCTGTGCCCGGATCGATACCGAGAACTTTCACGCCGTGACTTTAGGCATCGGGCCGGACGTTCCTGCCCGACTAAGAAGCGACTGCTTCTAAGAGCTGCTCAGGGATATCGAAGTTCGCGTAGACCTCGTTGACGTCGTCGAGCTCTTCGAGCTCGTCGATCAGGCGCAAGGTCTTCCGAGCGGCTGCCTCCTGATCAAGCTCGATCGTCGTCTTCGGCACCATCGTCGTCTCGGCCGACTCGACCTCGATCCCGGCCTGCTCGAGCGCTTCCCGGACCGAGCTCAGGGCCTCGGGCGACGTCGTCACCTCGAAGCTGTCGCCGTCCTTGGTGATGTCGTCCGCCCCGCCCTCGGCCGCGGCGAGCATGACGCTGTCCTCGTCGATCCGGTCGGCGTCGACCATGACGATCCCGCGCCGCTCGAACAGCCAGGCCACGGCGCCCGTCGTCCCCAGGCTGCCCTCGTTCTTCGTGAACACATGCCGGACGTCGGCGGCCGTGCGATTACGGTTGTCTGTCAGCGCCTCGACGATGATCGCGACCCCGTTCGGGCCATAGCCCTCGTAGACGATCTGCTCGAAGGCCTCGCTGTCGGTGCCGGCCCCCGAGCCGCGTGCGATCGCCCGCTCGATGTTGTCCTTCGGCATCGAGTACGAGCGCGCCTTCTCGATCGCGTTCTGGAGCGCGAGGTTCGCGGCCGGGTCGGGTCCGCCCTCACGAGCGGCGACGATGATCGCGCGCGCGAGCTTCGAGAAGAGCTTGCCCCGCTTCGCGTCGGCTGCCCCCTTCTTGTGCTTGATCGAGCTCCACTTGCTATGCCCGGACATGGCTCTCCTCCCGAATCAGGTCAAGGAAGCGCTCGTGGACGCGCGTGTCGTTGGTCAGCTCGGGGTGGAACGAGGCGACGATGAAGCGTCCCTCGCACAGCAGCACCGGCTCGCCGTCGAGCTCGGCGAGTACCTCGACTTCCGGCCCGACTTCACGGACGCGGGGCGCGCGGATGAAGATGCCGCGCAGGGGCTCATCGTCGCCGGCGAGCGCGAGATCGGCCTCGAAGCTCGCGACCTGGCGGCCGTAGGCGTTCCGGTCGACCTCGATGTCGACGGCCCCCAGGTGCAGCCGGTCGAGCACGATCATCCCCGCGCAGGTGCCGAGCACGGGGCCTGTGAACTCGCGCACCGCCTCGTCGAGCCCGTAGAGGCGCATCAGCCGCATGAATGTCGTCGATTCGCCTCCCGGGATCACGAGCCCGTCCAGGCCCCCCAATTGCTCCGGCTTCCGGACCTCGACTGGTTCCGCGCCGAGCCGCCGCAGCATCGCCACGTGCTCGCGGAAGTTTCCCTGCACCGCCAGGACTCCAATCCTCATCAGGGTGATTGTAGTTTCGGGCTAGTGGCCCGGCCGGTGACGTTGCCCGCTTCCTGGGTCGCGAGCACCAAGCCAGAGGCCGCGATCGCCCGCAGGCAAGGCTTGCAGCCTTGACAAGGGCGAGCGTGGACTCTGGTGCAGCGTGATCGCGGGCCAGGGAGCATGGCCCCACGTTGCCGGTCAGGCCACTAAAAGAGCTCGGCGGCCGGGATCGCGCCACGGCGGCGCCGCGCAAGCAGCTGCGCGATCACGATGAAAACGAGGCCCAGGACGGCGTACACGAGCGGAGCGGCCCAGGTGTGCTGGTCGCCTGGCCCGCTGCTACTGAACCCGAAGAACGGGAAGAAGAAGAACCCCACCGGAAAGAACGCAAAGAATCGAACGTCGGCCCACCTCTCGGCGAAGTGCGTCGTTACCTGAAGGAGCCCCCAGGCAGCCAGGACGACCCAGCTCGAGCGCAGGAGGCGGTCGCCGAGCAAGATGTAAACGAGCGCCGCGACCCCGATCACGATCCAGTCGAAGTCGCCCTTGTGGAAGAACCAGAGGAGGCCGCCGCCGATCGTCACACCCGCCACGACGTGGAGCCAGAATCCGTAGATGCGCGAGCCCCCGCTGTCATAGCCAATCGCAACGGCGAGCAGGGCCAGCCCGTAGGCGATCGTCACGATCGCCGACCAGTCCCCGCCGCCCGAGACGAGGTCGGTCACGAAGAACCAGGCGGACGCGGCGACGAAGAGGACGAGCAGCGGGAAGCGGAAGATGCGCAGAGCGACCGTCGACGCAACGACCGCTGCGAGCTCCAGCACGAGCAGCCAGAAGCGAAAGCCCTCGAACGGGCCTCCGGCGGTGTTGGGCAGCCAACCGAACCAGTCCAGCAGCGACCCGAGGAAGACGACGAAGGTGACGACGGCGCTCAGAGCGTAGAGGCCCGCTGTGACCAGGCGGCCGTTCCGCCTGGACGCGAACGCGAGGACCGTGAGGACCGCGAACGCGAGCGCCGACCAGCCGACGAGCCCCGCCGCTCCATGTTCGCCCGACTCGACAGACAAGAAAACCGATACCGCGATCAAGATCGTGATCCCGCCGAGATAGGCCAGGAAGCTGGCGTGCGACCACGGCGCGCGAACCGCGTTCATTGCGCCGAACTGTGACGGGCGAGCCGGACGCCGACCTGGTTGCCGGCCTCGAGTCGCACTACGCTAGCGCCGTGCCGACCGAAACTCGCACCGTGGTCGAGGCGCTCGCCCAGCTGACGCTGTTCGCCGACCTCACCCGGCCACAACTCGAGGAGGTCGCGCACACTGTCGATGAGGAGATGTTCGCCGAGGGTCAACGCGTGTTGCGACAGGGCATGCAGGGCGGCGGCTTTTTCATCATCCTCGAAGGCGAGGCGCAGGTCATGATCGACGGTGAAGAGCGTGCGCGCCTTGCCCGCGGCGACTTCTTCGGAGAGATCGCCGCCCTCACCGGCGCTGCACCCACGGCGGACGTTGTCGCAACGACGCTCCTCCGCTGCCTGACGCTTTCAGGACCCGAGATCGAGCCGTTCCTGCTCGACCATCCGCGGGTGATGCTCCGGATGCTCAAGGCCGAAGCCCGGCGCGTGCGTTCAGCGAACGAGTGATCGCGCCGGAACGTCCGTATCCACCGGGGTCGTACGACGTCGTCGTCGTGGGGAGCGGACCGGGCGGCCTGCAGACGGCGTACTGTCTGGCACGCTCCCAAATCCCCAGCGTCGCCGTCCTTTCGCGTGACGACGAGCCTGGCGGGATGTTCCGTCGCTTCCCTGTGTTCCAGCGGCTGATCAGCTGGACGAAGCCGCAGGCGCCCGTCGAGCGCGGCTCGCGCGAGTACGAGTGGTACGACCACAACTCGCTTCTCGGCGACGAGCCGAGCCATCGCTCGCTGATGCCCTTGTTCATGGATCGCAGCTTCGACGTCCCCGCGCGCGAGGAGATGGAGGCGGCCCTGCGTGCGTTCGTCGAACGGACCGACCTTCAGGTTCGCTACGGCTGCACGCTGGAACGCGCGCGGCGTGACGAGGAGTCGTTGGTGCTGGAGACCTCCGACGGCGAGTACCGCTGCCGGGCGGCAGTGTTCGCGCTCGGGGTGACCGAGGCGTGGCTGCCTCCGCTGCCCGGTGTCGAGAACGCGCGCCACTACGTCGATACCGGCCTTCCCTCCGACTACGACGGGAAGCGCGTGATCATCATCGGGAAGCGGAACTCGGGGTTCGAGCTGGCTCAGGGCCTCCTCCCGTGGGCCAAGCAGATCACGCTCGTCTCGCCTCGACCGGTGCAGACCGCCGTGCTGGCGCTCTCCGCGCTCCGCGTCCGTTATCTACAGCCTTACGACGAGTACGTCCGCGGCGGTTCCGGCACGTACGTGCTCGACGCCGCGGTCGACCGCATCGAGCGGCTGGCAAGCGGGTTCCGCGTTCATGCGGAGGGAACCACTTGGACCGGGAAGCTCGAGCTCGACGGAGACGAGGTGATCGTCGCGACCGGGTTCCGGACGCCGCTCGAGCCGCTCGCGGACCTCGAGATCGCAACGGTCGCGGACGGGCGGATCCCGGCGCAGACATCCTTCTGGGAAAGCATCTCGGCGCCGGGCGTCTACTTCGCCGGCAATGCGACGCAGGGTTCGTCCGGAATGAAAAAGCATGGCGCGGCCGCCAACTCGACCTCCGTGAACGGCTTCCGCTACAACGCTCGTACTCTCGCTCGGCACATGGCCGCGAAGCACTTTGGCATTGACCCACCTCGGCCGACGCTCTGTCGGGACGAGGTCGTTCGCTTTCTCGTTGCCGAGCTCGCGAGAGCACCGGAGCTCTGGATCCAAAAGGGCTATCTCGCCCGGGCCGTTTGCTTCGATTCGGATGGAATCTACGACGACGGGATCGTGCCACTTGCGCACTTCGTCGACGCTTCCGGCCCGGACGCCGTGGCGGCCGCTGTCGAAGTCGACGCGGACGGGAAGATCGTGCCGGTGCTCTACGTGCGACATGCCGGCCGCGTCGACGAACATCCATTTGCCCCGCACCCGCTACACGCATTCGACAGCGCGGAGCACGAGGCGGAGCTTGCGTCGCGCCTGCAGCCGTTGTTGCGCTGAACCGCTACCAGCCGCGCGTTTCGAGCAGATCTTCGGGCGCGAGCGCGGCGGCCGAGAGGCCGCTCATGGCGTCGCCGAGGCCCTGCGAGACTCGCGCCAGCACCTCGGCGTCTCGGTAGTGCGTCGTCGCCTCGACGATCGCCTTCGCGCGCGTCGAGGGGTCGGACGACTTGAAGATTCCCGAGCCGACGAAGACGCCGTCCGCGCCGAGCTGCATGCACAAGGCCGCATCGGCCGGAGTCGCGATGCCGCCGGCCGTAAAGGTGACGACCGGCAGCCGCCCGTGCTCGGCCACCCACTGCACGAGCTCGACCGGGGCCTGCAGGTTCTTGGCCTCTGAGTAGAGCTCGTCCTCACGGAGCGACCCGAGCCTGCGGATGCCGCCGAAGACGGCCCGCATGTGCGTGACCGCGTTGACGATGTCGCCGGTGCCGGCCTCGCCCTTCGTCCGGATCATCGCCGCGCCCTCCGAGATGCGGCGCAGCGCCTCGCCGAGGTTCGTGCACCCACAGACGAACGGGACCGTGAACTTCCACTTGTCGATGTGGTTCGCGGTGTCGGCGGGCGTCAGCACCTCGCTCTCGTCGATGTAGTCGACCTCGAGCGATTCCAGGATCTGCGCCTCGACGAAGTGCCCGATCCGCGCCTTCGCCATCACCGGGATCGTCACGGTCTCCTGGATCTCGCGGATCTTGTCCGGGTCGGCCATGCGGGCGACGCCGCCCTCGGCGCGGATGTCAGCCGGAACGCGCTCCAGGGCCATCACCGCGACGGCGCCGGCCTCCTCGGCGATCCGCGCCTGCTCCGCGGTCGTGACGTCCATGATCACGCCGCCCTTGAGCATCTCAGCCAGTCCGCCCTTGACGCGCATCGTTCCGAGCTCCGCCATGGCCCCGATTCTAGCCCGTTGGCTCGCCACCGCCGCTTGGGACAGATGCGCCGACGAATCGGCGCGCGACCGCGACCGCCTCGGCGTCGAACGCGATCCAGAAGCAGAACGCGGCCAGCGGCAGCTCGGCCACGAGCGCCTCGACCGCGGCCCAGGCGAGCTCGTTGCCGGGTTGGGAGGTGAGCGTGTCGAACCACGCGTCGCAGAGGAGGAGCGTGCCGGCGATCGCCGCGAAGATCGGCAGGTTGGTGGACAGACGCACCAGGCCGTAAACGGTTACCGCGACGGCGAGCGCGATCCCGACGTCGAGCCCGGGCCAGACGACGTCCCAGTGGGCCGACTCGTGTTTCGGCGGCAGCGTGATGCTCAGGTAGACGGTCCATGGCAGCAGAGCGATCGCGACACCGCCCATGATCACGAACGCCCAGTGCCGGACCCGGAGGAGGCTTCGCTCGGCTGCGAGCTCGGAGCTCAGCTCTCGCCCTCGACCGGGACGCGCCGCCGCGGCTTCGGCAGCTGGCCCTCGGCCCACATGACCGCGAGCCCGGCACGGGGCAGGCCCAGCGCTCCCTCGTAGAGCAGATAGCGGGGCTCCCAGCGGGGGAAGAACTTCGCGTTGAAGCGGTAGAGGCTCTCGATCTGGAAGTAGGGATTGCCAAGCGCGACGAGGCGGCCCAGCAGCCGTTCGAAGCGGCCCCGCGGACCGTGCATGACGCGGGCGAAGGCGGCGAAGTTGAGCGAGACCTCCTCGACCCCGCGGTCCCCCAGCGCCTCGATCGCGCGGACGACCAGGAACTCCATCAACCCGTTCGGCGTCTCCCGATCGCGCCGCATCGACGAGAGCGACATCGCCGGGCGTCCGTACGAGGGGACCAGGTGCAGGAAACCGCGGATGCGCCCATCGCCGTCGCGGGCAAGCAAGACGACCCCGCCGGCGCCCCGTTCGGTGCGGAGCGAGTCCATCGACATCGAGAAGCCGCGCTCGCACGCGCCGGCGAGCCAGCGCTTGGTCACAGCCTCGAGCTCGCAGAGCGCGCCCTCGTCGAGCTCGGCCAGCTCGGCCAGCTCCGCGGCGTAGCCGCTCTTCTCGAGGCGGGCGACCGACTGGCGCACCTTCCGAATCGCCCGACCCTCGAGCGAGAAGCGCCCGGTCTCGACAATGGCCTCGTCACCGATGTAGAGGGCGCGCAGCCCGGCCTGACGCCAGAGCGGAACGAGGCCCTCGCTGACGCCGCTGGCGGCGAGCTTCAACCCACGCCGCTCGGCAAAGGCGACCGCCTCGGAAACGAGTCCCGGCAAGGCCGCGGCCGGGCCGACGGGGTCGCCCGAGATCAGCATCACGCCGTTCTCGATCCGGTAGGCGAGGAAGGCGCTGCCGGCCTCGTCAAACAAGTACTGCTTGTCCCGGCGAAGCTTGAAGAAGGCGAGCGTGTCCGTGCCGTAGCGCCGGACGAGCCCCCTGGCGACGCGCCGGGCCTCGGCGTCGGGAAGGCTCCTCGGCGCGGCCAGCGGGCGGAAGACAAGGTAGGCGACGGTCAGCAGCGCGCCGAGCGCAAGCAGGGAGACGGCCGAGGGCAGGTGGCCCACATCGTCTCTGAAGGCGATCGGCCCCGGCTGCCAGATGACCGCGTCAACCGACGCGCGGAGAATCTGCCCGAACGACGCGCTGGCCGGCGCCGCAAGCGCAACCGAAGCCACGATCAGGACCGCCGCACCGGCGAGAATCGCCGGAACACGCAGGAGCGCCGAGCGCAGGCTGATGGGATCGTGCCGGACGTGAAAGGCCCCTCGGCCCCACCAGAGCAGGGCCGCCGCGGCGAAGCTCCACAGCGCCTCCTCGAAGTCGAGCCCCTTCACGAGATTGAGCACGCCGAGCGCGAGCAGCAGCGCGACCGCGACGTTGAGCGCGCCCCGGCGCCGACGGTAGAGGTAGAACGCGGTCACGATCAGGGCGGCCGCCGCGGGTAGCGCGAGCGCGTGGAAGACCCGGATCTCATCAAGCGACTCGACGTTTCTCAGCAGAAAGCGGTGCCGCCAGCCGGAGTTCGGGGTCGCTGCGGAGACGAGGTTGACGATCCCAGCCGTGAGGGCCGCCAGTGCGGCGAGTGTGGGCAGCGAGTCGGACCGGCGCAACCCACGGAGCGGCGCCGCCCGCCGGTGCAGTCCCAGCTGCCACGAGGCCGAGTCCCGCTTCGACGGGACGAGGTCGCGCCAGTCCTTCGCGACGAGCCACACGCCCGCGACGGCCGCCAGGGCGGTCGCTAGGCCGAGGTCGACGACGTCGAAGAACGCACCCACGGCGAGGGCGGCCAGGACCGCGAGCCCGAGGTGGTACTCGTGGATCCGGCGGTGAAGGACGTAGACCCGCGGTCCGAACGGGTGTCGCTCCAGACGGAGCATCGTTCCCACACTGTGCCAGGGAACCTGGACCGCGGCTTGAGGATCAGGCAGTGGCGGGCGCCGAATTGGCTTCGCCAGGCTGCACGAGGCCGCACTCGTACGCCATCACGACCGCCTGGACGCGATCGCGGAGGTCCATCTTCATCAACACGCGCGCGACATGCGTCTTCACGGTCGTCTCGCTCACGACGAGGCTCTGCGCGATCTCTGCATTCGACAAACCGCGCGCGATCAGCCTCAGCACCTCGCATTCCCTCGGCGTCAGCTCCTCGATCTCGGGCGGAGCGGTGCGAACGGCCTCGGGAGGACGGCGGACGAACTCCTCGATTACGCGCCGGGTGACCGACGGTGCGAGCAGAGCGTCGCCCGAGCAAACGGCGCGGATGCCGTCGACGAGCTGCTCCGGCGGAGCGTCCTTGAGCAGGAAGCCGCTGGCACCGGCCCGCAGGGCCTCGTACACGTACTCGTCCATGTCGAACGTCGTCAGCATCACGACCTTCGAATCGACGCCGCCGTCCGCAAGCAGGCGTCTCGTCGCCTCGATCCCGTCGAGCTCCGGCATCCGCACGTCCATCAGCACGACGTCGGGCCTGAGGCGGCCGGCCTCCGTGAGGGCCTCCTTCCCGTTCGCCGCCTCACCGACGACGTCCATGTCCGCTTCGGCGTCGAGGATCATGCGGAAGCCGGTGCGGACGAGCGCCTGGTCGTCGACGATCAGGACGCGGACCTTGCCCGTAGCGTCCTGGACGGCCGCCGCGGCCTCGGCGTCGGCGACCTCGTGCCGGTCTGCGAGCTCGGCCGAGCCGCGGGCGCCTTCCTCTGCGGAGCGAAGCTCGGGAAACTCGGCCGGAAGATCGGGAGCGAGCAGCTGGTAGATCCGCACCGGGCGGTCGAAGTTCTTCAGGCTGCGGGGCCCGAGATCGGTGAAATCGAGCTCACCGAGCTCTTCCTCGTCCTCGAGCAGCGCCTGGGTCGTCTGCGACAGAAGCACCTGTCCCCCGTGCGCAGCCGCGCAAATGCGGGCGGCCCGGTGCACGGCGAGACCGACGTACCGGTCCTCTGCGGCAACGGTGACCTCGCCCGTATGGATCCCGATCCGGACGCGCATCACGGTCCCCTCCGGCCAGGGATGGCGGGCGAGCGCCCTCTGCGCGCGCACGGCGGCGGCGACGGCGTCCTTCGGCTTCCGGAAGGCGATGAAGAACGAGTCGCCCTGGGTGTTGATCTCGTGGCCGCCGCAGTCCTGGAACGCTGATCGCAACAAGCGCTCGTGGTCTGCCATCACCTCCGCGTAGCCGTCTCGCAGGCGCCGCAGCAGCTCGGTCGAGCCCTCGACGTCCGAGAACAAGAAGGTGACGGTGCCGGTCGGAAGCTGCGCCGTCACTCGCCGTTCATCGGTAGACGCGCGCGCACCTCGTAGCCGCCACCGGTGCGCGGGCCTGTTTCGAGCTGGCCGCCGCAGACGGCAATCCGCTCGCGGAGCCCAACCAGGCCGTGACCGCCACCGTCCCCGCCGCCGATGCCGTTCCCGTCGTCGGCGACGACGAGCTCGACCTCGCCGTTGCCGTACCGGACGAGAACCTCGGCCCGATGAGCCTGTGCGTGCTTGAGCGTATTCGTCAGGCCCTCCTGAACAAGCCTGTAGGCAGCGAGGTCGACGCTCGCCGGGAGCTTCGCCGCGTCCCCCTCCACCTTCAAGTCGACAGTAAGGCCAGACTCTCGCACCTGGGCGACGAGCTTGTCCAGATGCTCGAGGCTTGGCTGCGGGGCAAGCGCCGGCGCCTCCTCGGGCCGTCGCAGGACCCCGACCAATCGCCGCATCTCGGCGAGCGCCTCACGGCCGGTCTGCTCGACGATGAGCAGGGCTTCGCGCTCGCGCTCCTGCTCGGGCCGGAGCAGGCGGCGCACACCAGATGCCTGCACCGTCATCACGCTGACGCTGTGGCCGACCACGTCGTGCAGTTCGCGCGCGATGCGAGCCCGTTCCTCGGCGACGGCGGCGCGCGCCTGCTCTTCGCGCTCACGCTCGAGCCGCTCTGCGCGTTCTTCCACCTGCCTGTACTGCGTCAGCTTCGCGCCGAGCGCGTTCCCGGCGAGCCAGACGATCGTGAACAGGACGCCGATGAACAGGATGTCGCTGGCGCCCTGCGTCGGGTTGTTGTGCGTGACGATCGCCGCGGCTCCGATCCCGATTCCCAATCCGGACACCGCCTGCCGCCGCTCGGGGAGCATGCCGAACAGGAACGAGCATGTGAGGACCGCCAAGAAGATGCCGAACGGGAAGGTCACGAGGCGTCCTTCGAAGAACGAGACCGCGGCGCAGTAGATGAAGACTGCCGCCGGCGCCCCGAACGGGAATCGCCTTCGCGCGAGCAGGGGGACGAAGACCAGAAGCGTCAACGGGATGAGCACCCACAGCGATCCGGTCGGGGCGTTCTTGTTGTCGGTACGCCCGTACGCGAGCTCGAGCGAGGCTTCGAGCGCCGCCAGTACCACGAGGGCGTCGAAGCCGTAGCGCCGGATCAGCGGCCAGACCCGGCGCGCGAGGTTCGTGATGCTCGTCGCCATGTCTTGAAGGTAGACCACCGCCGCCAGAGTGTCGTCGTCCGGGAGGATGACTTCAAGATCATCCGCGCGGACGAGTAGAAATCGCGCCCCAGGCCGACGAACTGCAGAGCGCGGCCCCCTAGCGTGGGCAGCGATGAAACCTACGACCCAAGGAGTCACCATGAATGCAGCTGCAGCGGCGCTCACCGACGAGCGCGTCTTGATCGATCACAGCCCCCCGGCCGTTGCGGCGCACGAGGTCGCGCGGCGCTACGGCGAGGGTGACACCGCCGTCGACGCCCTCCGTGGTGTCTCGCTCGAGGTGCCCGACAGGCAATTGACCGCCGTCATGGGCTCGTCGGGCTCGGGCAAGTCGACGCTCATGCACATCCTGGCCGGCCTTGACCAGCCGACGAGCGGCTCCGTCGAGATTGCCGGGGTCGAGATCACGAGCCTGAAGGACAACGATCTAACGAAGCTCCGGCGCCAGCACATCGGCTTCGTGTTCCAGTTCTTCAATCTCCTGCCCATGCTGACGGCAGAGGAGAACGGCGTCCTGCCGCTGACGATCGCCGGACGAAGGCCCGAGCGTGCATGGCTCGAGCAGCTGCTCGACAGCGTTGGTCTCCAGGATCGCCGGAAGCACCGGCCGTCCGAGCTCTCGGGTGGACAGCAACAGCGAGTGGCGATCGCAAGAGCGCTCGTCTCCCGGCCGACGGTCCTTTTCGCCGACGAGCCGACCGGGAACCTCGACTCGGCCACGAGCGCCGAGATCCTCGAGCTCGTCCGGCGCTCGGTCGACGAGCTCGGCCAGACGACCGTGATGGTCACCCACGACGCATCGGCCGCGACGATCGCCGACCGCGTCCTCTTCCTCGCGGACGGTCAGATCGCCAAGTCTCTCGCCCGGCCCTCGCAGGCCCAGGTGATCGACGCGATCCAGGAGGTGCCCGGACAATGACCGGCGTCGCGCTCAGAGGGCTCCTTGCCCGCCGTGTCCGAGCCGTCCTGACGGCGCTCGCGATCGTGCTCGGCGTCGCGATGGTCAGCGGCAGCTTCGTCCTCACCGACACGATCTCGAAGGCGTTCGATTCGATCTTCACCAGCTCCTACAGCCACACCGACGCCGTCGTGAGCGGCAAAAAGCTCGTCGATTATTCGAACGGCGGCAACGCGACCGTCTCCCAGAGCCTGCTCGAACGGATCAAGCGAATGCCGGACGTCGAGGCCGCCTCGGGCGCGCTGATCGACCTGAACGGCGACTCGACGCACGCGACCCTGATCGGCCGCGACGGCAAGGCGATCCAGTCGAACGGGAACCCGACCTTCGGCTTCGGGATCGACCCCTCGCAATCCCGCTTCAACCCGTTGAAGCTGAAGTCGGGCACCTGGGCGACCGGGGGGCACGACGTCGTCATCGATTCGGAGACCGCCAAGAAGCATCACTTCCACGTCGGGGACACGATCGGTGTCGCTGCCAGCGGACCGAAGGAACGGTTCCGGATCGTCGGCACCGCGACCTACGGCGACGTGCAGTCGCTCGGCGGCGCCACGCTTGCGATCTTCTCGATCCCGACCGCCCAGCGGCTGCTCGACCTGGACGGCTACTCCGTCATCTCGGTCGCGGCGAAGCCGGGCGTCTCCTCCGGCACGCTGGTCTCGGACCTCAAGCGCGAGCTGCCGCAGACCGCGCAGGTGCGAACGGGCAAGGAGCAGGCGAACGAGGACAAGAAGGGCGTCGCAAGCTTCATCAGCTTCATCCGCGGCTTCCTGCTCGGTTTCGGCGGGATCGCGCTCTTCGTCGGTGCGTTCGTGATCTTCAACACGCTTTCGATCACGGTCGCGCAGCGGACCCGCGAGCTGGCGACGCTGCGGACGCTCGGCGCCTCGCGGCGGCAGGTGCTCCGGTCGGTGGTGCTCGAGTCGTTCGTGATCGGGCTACTCGCTTCGGCGATCGGCCTCGTCTCGGGCTTCGGGCTCGCGAAGGGGCTGAGCTCGCTCTTCGGCGCGCTCGGGCTCACGCTGCCGCAGGCCTCGTCCGTCTATGCGACGCACACGTTCGTGATCTCGCTGCTCCTCGGCGTCGTCGTGACCGTGCTCGCCGGCTTCGTGCCTGCGCTGCGCGCGACCCGCGTGCCGCCCATCGCAGCGGTCCGGGAAGGCGCCGTGATCCAGCGGAAGAAGCGGCTCGGGCCCGCGGCAGGGGTTGTCCTGTTCGGGATCGCCTCGGCGCTGATCGCCTACGCAACGCTCGGCGGCCACCTCGGCTCGGGCAAGTCGCTGCTCGCGCTGGCCGGCGGGGCTCTGCTCGGACTGCTCGGCGTTGCCGGCTTTGCGCCGGTGCTCGTGACGGCCCTGGCCGGGGTCGTCGGCATCCCGGCGAGACGGCTCGGCGGCGCGGCGGGGCGGCTCGCGACCGACAACGCGACCCGCAATCCCGCCCGCACGGCTTCCACGGCAGCGGCGCTGATGATCGGGCTCGCGCTCGTCACCTTCGTCGCCGTGCTCGGCAAGGGCCTGCACGGCTCGGTCGACCGCGCACTCAACAAGCAGGTCGCCGCCGACTGGGTCGTCACCTCGCAGAACGGCTGGTCGTCGTTCCCCGCGGCAGCGGGCACCGCCGCCGCGAAGGCGCCTGGCGTCACCCTCGCGTCGAGCATCCGCTCCGACCGGGGACGGATCGGCAAGGCGAACGTGACCGTCAACGGCGTCGAGCCGGCCACGATCACGCGCGTCTACCACTTCCAATGGAAGCAGGGCTCCGATGTCACGCTCGCAAAGCTCGACGGCCACGGGGCGCTCGTGAAGCAGGCCTTCGCGAAGAAGCACGATCTCGCCGTGGGCGACGGCTTCACGTTGCGCTCGCCGGCCGGGAAGCCCATTCGGCTGACCGTGGCAGCCATTTTCCAGCCGCCGCGTGTGATGGAGCTGCTCGGCGGAGTCGTCATCTCGAACGACGCCTTCGACCGGACCTTCCCGCGGCCGACCAACTCACTGACACTGATCAAAGGCTCGCCGACCCAGGCGGGACTCGACCGGGCGCTGGCGGCGTTCCCCGACGCGAAGCCGCAGACCCGGGCCCACTACGTGACTGCGCAGTCGTCCTTCATCAACACGATGCTGAACCTGCTCTACGTGCTGCTCGCGCTCAGCGTGATCGTGAGCCTGTTCGGGATGCTGAACACGCTCGTCCTCTCGGTCTTCGAGCGGACGCGCGAGCTGGGGATGCTGCGCGCGGTCGGGATGACGCGGCGGCAAGCGCGCCGCATGGTTCGCCACGAGAGCGTGATCACGGCGCTGATCGGCGCGGCGCTCGGCCTGCCGCTCGGGATCATGCTCGCGGCTGCCGTGACGCATGCGCTCGGCAAGTACGGCGTCACGTTCTCGCTGCCGGTGGCGTCGCTGGTGATCTTCACGGTCGCCGCGATGATCGCGGGGATCTTGGCCGCGATCGCGCCGGCGCGGCGAGCCTCGCGCCTGAACGTGCTCGAGGCGCTGCAGTACGAGTAGTTCGATCGGAGAACCCGTTACGCTCGAGCCTGTGCGAATCCCGCGCCGGCTCGAGCGTTTCATTCTCGGCACGATGATGAGCGTGGTCGCCCTCGTCGCCGAGCGTCGCGTCGTCAAGGCACTCGGCAAGAAACGGCCGTAGCCCTCGGGAAGAACGGACCCGAAACCCCCGCCCATCCCGTCACGGCTCCGCGCCTCAAACACTTAGTAACAGACTGTCACTTCCCGCCTTCGGCTTGGGCAGCGGCTCCGCTTCGCCTGACCGGGCTCTTCGAGACGTGGGGTTCCTTGTAACAGTCTGTTACTTGGGCCTTAGCGGCGCCGGGGGCCGCTGGGGGAACCTCCCAGTTACCTCAGACCCCTCCACTGGTCCGCTTCGCGGACATCGCCGCTTCACGGCCGATTGTGGTTGACGACCTCGATGTTGTTGCCGTCGGGGTCGAGCACGAAAGCGCTGTAGTAGCCCGGGTGGTAGCCGGGCCGCTCGCCCGGCGGGCCGTTGTCGCGGTAGCCGGCTTCCGTCGCCGCGCGATGGAAGGCGTCAACCGTTGCGTTCTCGGACGCGGAGAACGCCAGGTGCAGATGCTCGGTCGGCGTCCCCTGAACGACCGAGAAGGAGCCGTTCTCGCCGACGAACGTGCCCCGATCGGGCGCTTCGTGCCAGATTCGAAAACCGGTGTACGGCGCCACAGTCTCGTAGAACCGCTCCGACGCCGCGAGGTCGGCGACCCGGATCCAGAGATGGTCGATCGGACCGCTTCGGCGATCCTCGTGGTGAACCGCCTCGGCGCTGTTGCCGTCGGGGTCGAGCAGGAACGAGCCGTAGTAGTCGGGTGAGTATTGAGGCCGCGGGCCGGGGGCGCCGTCGTCGCGGTAGCCGGCCTCGGTGCCGACCCGCCAGAACTCGTCTACCTGCTCGCGCGACGGCGCCACGAAGCCGATGTGCAGCCGCCGCGTCACCGGCCGCTCGGCGCTCGCCGGAGCGAGCGCGAAGTCGCCCCAGGCCACGAGGTCCTCGCTCTTGTAGGTCTGCTCGATCCCGAGCGTCCCCAGCACCGTCTCGTAGAACCGCTCCGAGGCGTCGCGGTCCGAGGTGCGGAGGCTCACGTGGTCGAACACGTCAGTGTCGCCGACGCAGGCCGAGGAGCAGCAGGATCGTGAGGGCACCGCCCGCCGTGCCGAGTGTGATCGGAATCCAGGACGTGACGTGTGCGGCGGCGGTCGAGCCCGCGGCGACGAGGCACGAGCCGGCCGCGATCGCCAGCGAGAGCGCCCGCGCCGCCCTGCGGATCGTGTCCTCGAGCGGCGTCGTGCCCTTGACGTCGATCTGCAGGCGGGCTCCGGGGCGCGCTCCCGCGATCCGCTCGATCGCCTCGACGAGCGCGTTCGCGCGCACCTCGAGCTTCTGCACCTCGTAGAAGATCCGCTTCGGATCGGCGCTCGTGCGCACGCGGGTGAGCAGGTTCTTGGCGACGAAGCCGCCGACGACCGAGAACGGATCGAGCTCGGGGTCGAGCTCGGCCGCGGTCAGCTGCATCTGCGCGAGCGCCTTACCGACGAGGGCAAGGGAGGCCGGCAGCTGGACGCCGTGGTGGCTGGCGATCTGCGTCAGGCCCTGCATGATCGGACCGAGCTGGATCTCGGACAGCGACTTGTGCCGGTACTCAGCGAGCAGCTCGGCGATCTCCTCGCGGAACGCGTCGAGGTGGAGCTCGTCCGGCACCTCGGGAGCGAGCAGGAGCAGGATCTCGGCGAGGAAGGGGACGTCCTCCTGCCAGAAGGCGAGCAGGAGCAGCAGCACGCGCTCGCGGACGTCCGGCGCGACCTCGCCGACCATGCCGAGGTCAAGGAAGTAGATCGTCCCGTCCGACCAGAGCAGGTTCCCCGGATGCGGATCGGCGTGGAAGAAACCGTCCGTGAGAATCTGACGGTAGAACGCCTCGAGCAGCTGGCCGGCGGCCTCCTTGCGCTCGGGTCCCTGGGGCGCCTCGCGAACCGGGCCACCGGTAATCAGCTCGAGCACGAGCAGGCGCTTCGTCGTGAACCGGTGGTGGACGCCGGGCGCGTCGAGCCGCGAGAACGGCTGCAGCACCTCGCGCATTTGGTCGATGTTCGCCGCCTCCTGCTCGAAGTCGAGCTCACGCTGGAGCGAGTTCGAAAGGTGCTCGACGACTGCCGGCAGGTCGACGATCCGCCGGAGCGCCTCCCGGCTCTCGGTCTTCTCGGCGAACAGGCGGAGCAGCCCGAGGTCGCGCATGATCTCGTCGCGGGCGCTGGGCCGCTGCACCTTGACGACGACGCGCTCGCCGCTCTCCAGCGTCGCCTTGTGCACCTGGCCGATCGTGCCAGCGGCGAGCGGCTCGGAATCGATCGAGGCGAAGACGTCCTCCCAGGGGACGCCGAGCTCTTCCTCCATCACCTGCACGACCTCGGCCTCCGTCAGCGGCGCGACATCGTCCTGGAGCGACGAGAGCTCGATGATGAACTCGGGCGGCAGGAGATCGGGACGTGTCGAGAGGATCTGGCCCAGCTTCGCGAACGTCGGGCCAAGCTCCTCGAGCGCGTCGCGGAGCCGGCGGGCGCGGATCTCGATCGGATCGGCGCTGCCGCGCGTCTCGCGCATGCCGTACTTGGCGAAGACCGAGGCGACGCGGGTCGCGCGGCCGAGGAGGCTGCCTTCGACCTCGGCCTGGGTCACGGCTTACCTCCCTCGAGATGCGTCCGGACGATCACGACCGTGCAGGTCGCATTGTGGGAGACGCGATTGGGGACGTTCTCGAGCAGGAACTCCTTGCGCCCGCTCATGCCGACGCTGCCGATAACGATCACGTCGATGTCCTCGGCTTTTGCGAGGTCGACCATCACGCGCGCCGGGTCGTTTCCCTGCGCGGCGAGCGGCCGAGCCTCCGGTCCGACGACTTGCTCGGTGTACTCGGCGAGCTCGCGCTGCGTCTCGGCCTTGTTCATCCCCTCGCGGACGGATTGGCAGACGACCAGCTCGGCCTCGTAGCGCTCCGCCATCTGGGCGGCCCAGCGAACCGCGCGGGTCGCCGTCTCGGAGCGGTCGGTGCCGACGAGGATGCGGCGCACCGGCGCCGGGCCCTCGGATTTCCGCCGCAGCCGCATCGTCATATTCTTCCACGGTTGTTCTCAAGGTCGAGTGGCGTGCCGCCGATCACCAAGAGGTGTCTTCCGCGGCCGGCTACGACCCCAAGATCATCGAGCGCTTCGCAGACCAGCTGCTGCGTAAGGCAGACACGGTCCGAGTCGGTTGCGCAGTCGGCGGCGGTATCTTCGGCGTCTTCGTCGGCGCGGTGCCGCTGACCCCGCTCAAGTCGGTCTGGGGCCTCCCCGCGGGCTTCGGCGTCGCGACGATCATCGTCGGCGCCCTCGTCGGGATTCTCATCGGCTGGGTGATCGGCGAGGGGCGAGCGTTCCGCTACCGGGTGCAGGCCCAGAGCGCGATCTTCCAGCTCGAGATCGAGCGGCGCGTCACGTCCGCCGTGGCCGAGGCGGTTGCGACTGCCACGGCTCAGGCGACATCGCCGGTGATCGAGGAGCCGCAGAAGCCTCCCTCGCTGCCGCCGCTCAGTCCGGCCCCACCCGTGTCGGACGAGCCGGCCGAGGAGCCGCCGGAGCCTCCCTCGTTGCCACCGCTCAGCCCGGTGGTCGAATCACCGCGACCGACCGAGCCTATGCTCCGCCCGCCCGGTGCGCCGCTGCCGCCGCTCTCGCCGAGTCCGGAAGAGCCGCCGCTCAGCCCTCCGGCTGTGGCTGAGTCACATCAGTGACGGAGGTTCGCGAGCCGCTGCCGCGCAAGCGAAACGAGATCGTCGATGTTCCCGCAGAGCCGACAGTCGTAGGTCCTGACGCTCCCCGTATGGCCACCGGCAGCGATCCGCCACCCGTGTGGTGAGAGCGCCACGGCGGTCAGGGGGTGGTCGCGCCCGTTGACCGCAATCAGGCGGCGCCCGGTCTCCATGTCCCAGATCCCGGTAGCGGCTGGCCCCGCCGTGACGACCCAGCGGTCGTCGTAGCTAAAGGCGGCGCTGTTGATCTGGGCGTACGAGCCGGCAAGGGGGGGCAAAAGGAGCCTGCCTGTCTGTGCATCCCAGATCCGCGCCTCGTGGTCGCGACTGGTCGTAACGACGTAACGGCCGTCGTGACTGAACGATGCGGACGTGATCAGATCGCGATGGCCGGCGAGCGGCGGCGTGATGGGCTTGCGGCTCTTGACGTCCCAGACGCGTGCGATCGCATCGGAGCCCCCGGTCACGAGCCTTCCGCCGTCGACGCTGAATGACGCCGTCAGCACCTGGTTTCCCACCGTTCCTAGCGATTTCCCGGCGTCGACGTCCCACATGTGGGTGCTGCCGTTCGTGCCGACGACCGCCAGGCGCCGTCCGTCAAAGCTGAGCGCCAGGGCGCGCGCAGCCTTGCCGTTGCGAATCACAGCCACGGAGCGGCCGTCGGAGACTTCGCGCAGCTGGACGGATCCGTCCGGAGCACCCGTCGCCGAACGTCGACCGTCGCCGCTGATCGCGACCGCCGTCACCCGGCCATGGGGCTTCAGCGTCGCAAGGGCATGGCCAGGTTCGCCGACGCGCCAGACCCGAACCGTCCCGTTTTGTCCAGCGCTGACGACACGGCGGCCGTCCTGAGTGAACGCGACGGCTGCGACTGCGACGTTGCCCGGCTGGTGACCGAGGAAATCGAGATCTGGCTGAACGCGAGGGTCCCAGAGGCGCGCGGTTCCGTCGGCGCTCGCCGTCGCGATCGACGTCCCGTCCGAGTTGAAGGCAACGTCCGTGACCGAGTCCCGGTGGCCTACAAGCGTCACGCGCAGCGTCCCGATCGGTTCGAAGATCCGGGCGACTCGATCCCTGCTCGTGGTCGCGACCCACTGGCCGTCGGGGCTGAAGATGGCGCGCAGGACGAAGTTTTGCTGGCCCGTCAGTACGCCGACGAGGTCAGCCGTTCGGGCGTCCCAGACGCGGGCACTCTCGTCGGTACTCGCGGTGACGATCTGACGGTCGGATGCGCTGAACTCGGCGTCCGTGATTCCCGACGAGTGGCCGACGAGTGGGTGCACCAGCGTGCCCGTTCGGGCGTTCCAGATCCGCGCGACGTGGCCCAACCCGGCCGTCACAAGCAGTGGGCCCGTCGGTTCAAAGCGCGCCACCGTCATGTAGGCAGGTTGACTGAAGCGATCGAGCAGTGTTCCGGTCGCGACGTCCCAGACCCGAGCGGTACGGTCGAAGGCCGCCGGAACGAGGCGCGTGACGAGCAGCTTGCCGTCGCCGCTGAACGAAGCGGACCGGACGCCTCCCGGGTGCTCGAGCCGCTGCAGCAGGCGACCGCTGGAGACGTCCCAGATGCGAGCCGTCTTGTCATCGCTCGTAGTCGCGAGCAGGCGCCCGTCGCGGGAGAAGGTGGCGCTCGTGACAGAGCCTCCGTGCCGCAGGACCTGCAGCAGGGCGCCGCTCCTGGAATTCCAAAGCCGTGCAACCGAGCCCTCGCCGGCCGTCGCGATCTCGGTCCCGTCGGGACTGAAGACCGCAGCGGTGAGCGCAGAACCGTCGCGCAGGTCGCGGAGGTGCTTCCCGTCCGACGCGCGGTAGATGCGCGCGAGCCCGTCGCCGCCCGCAACGACCAACCGCTTTCCGTCGGGGCTGAAATCGACGTCGCCGACCGGCTTCCCGCCGGCGGGCAGGACGGCTTTCACCCGCATTCCGAGCAGAGCAGTCCGCAGGACGTTGGCAACAGCGGGAGAGCGCTCGAAGCGAGTCGCCTGGACGGCATCCCGCACCGCCTGCTCCGGGTCGACCGGCGCAGCCGTGAGCGCCTTGGCGGCGAGCTCCCGACCGCGGGCCCGATGAGCCTGGTTGCGTGCGTCGCCGCGTTGCGCGAGCGCGTAGACGGCGATCGCCGCGAGAATCGCAATCAGAACGAGCGCGCCGATCGCAAGCCCGACCAGGCGCCGGTGGCGTTGGGCGGCGGTGGCCCGCTCAGCTTCGAGCTTCCGCTCGGCCTCGTGCTCCGTCCGCCAGGCGAGCACGGCCTCGGCGAGGACGTCGTGGAAGATCTCGTAGCGGTCGCCCGTGCCCTCCGTCTCGTCGAGCGGGCGCAGGATGCGCTCGCGGCCCAGCGCGGCGAGCACCGGACGCGCCTCGCCGGGGCGCAGGCGCGCGAACTCGGCGAGGTCCGACGAGCGGTGCGCGATCTTCGTCCCGGACGGCGTGACGAGATGGTCGAACATCCGCGCAGCGGCCTCCTGCTCGTCCGCGTCGAGGACGCCGAGCG
>Ga0137403_10000540_pt1 | contig 48996 bp, 39 predicted proteins | sample CZOMad2_1_16fung_FD_122057 | JGI IMG/M metagenome (GOLD analysis project Ga0137403, IMG submission 122057) | Vadose zone soil fungal communities from Angelo Coast Range Reserve, California, USA - CZOMad2_1_16fungal (Hybrid Assembly) | ecosystem: Environmental > Terrestrial > Soil > Vadose zone... | reverse complement strand
ATCGAAGCCGAAATGCGCAAGTCGTATCTCGACTACGCGATGAGCGTCATCATCGCCCGCGCGCTTCCCGACGTGCGCGACGGCCTCAAGCCCGTCCAGCGCCGCATCCTGGTCGCCATGAACGACCTCGGCCTCGCCTCCAATCGTGGCTACCGCAAATGCGCCAAGATCTGCGGCGACACCTCCGGCAACTATCACCCGCACGGTGAAGCCGTGATCTATCCCGCTCTCGTCCGCGTCGCGCAAGATTTCAACATGCGGTACCCGCTGATCGACGGCCAGGGTAACTTCGGCTCTGTCGACGGCGATCCCCCGGCGGCCATGCGGTACACCGAAGCGCGCCTGGCAAAAATCACGGAAGACATTCTCGCCGACCTCGAAAAAGAAACCGTCGACTTCATTCCCAACTTCGACCAGACTCGCGAAGAACCCGTTGTCCTCCCCTCTCGCATTCCCAATCTTCTCGTCAACGGCGCCAGCGGCATCGCCGTCGGCATGGCCACCAACATTCCTCCGCACAACCTTCGCGAAATCGTAGACGCCGCCGTTCTCCTGATTGAAAAACCCGACACCCCGCTGAAAGAAATCATGAAGATCGTCCCCGGCCCGGATTTTCCCACCGGCGCATACATCGCGGGCAGGGAAGGCATCGAAGCCGCTTATCGCACCGGCCGCGGCAGCTTCATCATGCGCGCCAAAGCCGCCATCGAAGAAGCCACCAAGGACCGCGAAAATATCGTCATCACCGAAATCCCCTATCAGGTCAACAAGTCGCGCCTCATCGAGCGTATCGCCGAACTCGTCCAGACCAAGAAAATCGAAGGCATCTCCGACGTGCGCGATGAATCCTCCCGCGAAGGCATGCGCATCGTCATCGAGCTCAAGCGCGGCGAAGAATCCCAGCTCATCCTCAACAATCTCTTCAAGCAAACGCAGATGCAGGAATCCTTCGGCATGATCCTGCTCTCCATCGTCGGCGGTCAGCCGCGCGAACTCGGCTTGATCCCGATGATCAAGCTGTTCATCGAGCATCGTGTTGACGTGGTTCGCCGCCGCACCATCTTCGAGTTGAAGAAAGCCGAGCAGCGCGAGCACATCCTGATCGGATATCGCATCGCGCTGGATCATCTGGATAACGTGATTCGCATCATTCGCGGATCTACGAGCCGCGCGGAAGCAAAGGAAAACCTGTTCAAATATTTCGGCGAACAAGACGTCACCATCACCGAGAACGGCAAGCAGAAAAAACTGGAAGGCGTGAAGCTGGACGGCAGGAAATACCGTTCGGTGGGCGCGCCGGAGATTGAAGCCGCCGGACGTGGTACTGGGTTAGGCCTGAGCTACGCGCAAATCGATGCCATCCTCGAATTGCAATTGCATCGCCTGACCCAACTCTCCATCGATGAAATTCTGAAGGAGTTGAAATCGATCTCCGACCTGATTGCGGAGTTACGCGAGATTCTTGCGAGCGACCGGAAACTAAAACAAGTAATCTCAGCGGAATTGAAGGAAGTCCACAAAGCCTACGGCGACGACCGCCGCACGCAAATCGTCGACAAAGTCGACGAAATCAAGCTCGAAGACTTGATCGCCGACACCGAAATGCTCATCACCGTGAGCCACGCCGGCTATATCAAACGCACTTCAGCGGATACCTACCGCCACCAGTCGCGCGGCGGCAAGGGCCGCATCGGCGCGCGCACCAAAGAAGAAGACTTCGTCGAGCATCTCTTCATCGCCTCGGCGCACAGCTACATTCTGCTCTTTACTACCAAGGGCCGCGTCTACTGGCTCAAGGTTTACGAAATTCCCGAAGCAGCTGCTGCCACACGCGGCAAAGCTATCGCCAGCCTGGTGCGCTTCCAGGAGGACGAAAAACTCAGCGCCATCGTCGCCGCCACCAATCTCGAAGAAGAAGGCAAGTACGTCTTCTTCGCCACCAAGAACGGCACGGTAAAGAAATCGACACTGATGGAATTCTCGAATCCGCGGCCGAGCGGGATCATCGCCATCAATCTGGAAGACAAGGACGAGCTGATCGGCGTCGATCTCACCGACGGCAAGCAAATGATTTTCCTCGCCAGCCACGAAGGCCAGGCCATTCTCTTCCGCGAAACCGAGGTGCGCCCCATGGGACGCAACGCCGGCGGCGTGAACGGCATGGATCTCGACAAGGACGACTACGTCGTCAGCATGGACGCCGTGCAACCGCACTTCGACATCATCGCCAAGGAACACAAGACCACCAGCCAAAATCTCGAAGAACTTGAGAACGAGCAGATCAGAGACTCGCTCACCACGCTGATGCTCACCGTCGCCGAAAAGGGTTATGGCAAGCGCACCGCTCTCGCCGAATACCGCATCACTTCGCGCGGCGGCAAAGGTGTGGTCAACATGAAGACGACGGACCGCAACGGCTCCGTAGTCGCGACGTTGCAGGTCACCGAGGAATCCGATGTGATGATCATCACCGAGCACGGCAAAGTCATCCGCGTACACGCCAACGAGATTCGCGAAGCCGGCCGCTCGACCCAAGGTGTTCGCCTGCTGCGCCTCGATGATGACGACACAGTGGCCGCCGCCGCCGTCCTGCGAGAAGAGCAAGAAGAAGAAAAAAAGTAACCCGCGGACTGCGTATTACCGGCCTCGCGAAGCGCTTTCGAGCTAGAATGCGCGCCATAGAGGTGAGCTATGAACTGGATGAAGTTCGCGGAAGCTGTGGTGGTATCGGGCGTCGCGGCGTCCTTCACAGACTGGCTGTTCATGGGCGTGCTCTTTCACAAAAAATATCTGGAGACGCCGGAAATGTGGCGGCTGAAAACCGGTGAGAGCGACACCTCCAAGATCATCGCCTCGTCGATCATTGGACTGGTAAGCTGCGCAGCCTTCACCTATTTATGTTTTTGGACCGGCGCACTGATCGTCCCGCGCGCGGAATTGCGCATGGCCGCGATCGCCTGGCTCGCCGCTCCAGTTCCCGTCATCCTCAGCAACGTCATCTGGACCAGGATGCACCCGCTCATCGGCTTTTCCCACTCGCTAGGTTGGCTCGCGCGTTTCGTCATTACCGGCTTGGTTGCCGTATGGCTGATGCATTGATTCGCGCAGACTATTCCAACCGAAATCTCCCCAAAGGCTGCCAATGAGAATCACTCGACGAGTCTTTGCGTTTGTCGCGCTGGCGACAGTGTTTGCGCTGCCGCTGGCAAACGCGGCGGAAAAGAAATCGCCGTCTCAGTATGTGGTGTATGTGGGGACGTACACCACTAAGACGGAGAGCAGAGGAATCAACGCATTCCGCTTTGACGCCGCGACCGGCAAGATGACCCCGGCACATCTCGCCGCCGAGTCGCCGGACCCTTCGTTTGTAGCCGTCCATCCCAACGGGAAATATCTCTACGCCGTGAACGAAGCCGGCCAAAGCAGCATGGTCAGCGCGTTTGCCATCGACGCTGCCAACGAAAAACTGATCCCGCTCAATCAACTCCCAGCGCTCGGCGCAGATCCCTGCTACATCTCCTTCGATCGCTCCGGCAAATACGTTTTCATTGCCAACTACAGCTCCGGAAATATCGTAGTCTTTCCCATTCTCCCGGACGGTAAGCTCGGCGAACACACCGCGCTCGTGCAAAACGCCGGCACCCTCGGCCCCAACAAAGAACGCCAGGAAGGCCCGCACGCTCACTGGATAGAAGCCTCGCCCGACAATCGCTTTTTGTTGGTTGCCGATCTCGGCCTGGACGAAGTGCTGCTCTACCATTTCGACGCGGCCACCGGCTCGGTTGCACCCAATCAGCCCGCCTTTATAAAGCTGAAGGCTGGCGCGGGCCCACGGCACATCGGATTTCATCCTAATGGAAAGTTCGTATTTGCAGCCGGCGAAGTGGATTCGACCGTCACATCATTCTCATTCGACGCCAAGAAAGGCGCGCTGAAGCAGATTGCTGTGTTGTCCACGCTGCCCGCAGACTACTCCGGCCGCAACGACGTCGCGGAAATCGCCGTGCACCCCAATGGCAAATTTCTCTACGTCTCCAACCGCGGCCACGACAGCATCGCCGTCTTTGCCATCCAGCCCGGAAAAGGCACGCCAGCACTGGTGGCGCACGTTTCCACCGGCGGCAAAGAACCCCGCCACTTCGCCATCGATCCGACAGGCAAATTCCTCCTCGCCGAAAATCAATTCTCAGACAATGTCGCGGAATTTCACATCGATCCGCGCACTGGCAAGCTCACCCCAACCGGCGAAGTCATCAGCGTCCCTTCGCCCGTCTGCCTCCAGTTCGTTCCCGCAAAGTAGACTGGGCCCCCTCTGGTGGCGCTGGCATCTTGCCGGCGCGGCCGGCGCATCTTTGTTAGTCACTCTCGGGAACTCCTGTGAAGGCATCAGCCGCCACATATACCCAAGGCCAATCTCGCAAGCCCGCGCGCTGGGGATTTTCGGCAGTGTAACGAACTGCTCGCTTGAGCTGCTCTCCATTCCGGATGAGATGATCGTAATACTCCCGTTGCCAGAATGGTTCTTTCCGCTTCAGGAGTCGATTGACTGCTAGCCCCGTGTAGGATTTCCAGCTGTGGACGATGTCAGCCAGCGAGAAATTACTGGCAGGCTGAAAAACTACGTGAACGTGATTCGGCATTAGGCACCAAGCGAGTAACCGATATCGTTGCTCGGAGAATTTGGTCAACGCTTCCGAAACGATACAAAGTAGACTGCGCCTTCGGCCTCCCAGTGAGGAAGCGATCCGCGACTGCGGATACGAATGCCAGGCATGCCGATAAGGTAAAGAATTTCGCCCGGGCCGGCAAGATGCCCGGCGCCACCAGAGGCTCCTAAAGGTTGCATGTCCCCACTGACGAATTGACGTACCGTTGAGGGTGGAGTTCGCGCGTCTAAAATGCGGTAGAATTCTTGGTTCCTTTCTTGGAGACAACTCATGAAGCGTTCTTTGCTGGCCTCGCTGCTGCTCTGCGCCTTTGCACTTCTGTGCGCGCCTATGGTGCGGGCGGACGGGGAGACAGCGCCGTCGCGCGATCCCAAGCAGCCGGTGGATGAGGCGTACACCGCGAAGATCAAGAAGTACACCACGCAGCCTACGTTCACTTCGCCGCTGGTCGAGTACTTGCCCGCGTCAAAAAGCGTGCCGACTCCGGAAGCGGTGCTCGGCGACATAGCCGGCGCGCCCGGAATTCTGCCGTACGCTGAAGATGTCTACAAATATATGCGCCTGCTGGAGCAAGCCAGCCCGCGCGTGAAAGTGTTTACGATTGGCACCACTGAAGAAGGCCGCGAAATGATCGCCGTGGCAGTATCCTCAGAAGAAAATCTCAAGAAGTTGGACGAAAATCGCGCCAGCCTCGCCAAACTCGCCGATCCTCGCACCATCCAGATGAACGACGCGGAAGCGGACAAACTGGTCGCCCAAGCCGTCCCGGTCTATTACATCACCGGAACCATCCACTCGCCGGAAACCGGCGCGCCCACCGCGCTGATGGAGCTGGCCTACCGCCTGGCCGTCGATGAAAGCCCGTACATCCGCGAAATTCGCGATGGCATGGTCACGCTGATCACTCCGGTGGTCGAAGTCGATGGCCGCGACCGCATGGTGGACCTCTACAAATGGCATTTGTCGCATCCCAAGGAATTTTTCCCGCCGCTGATTTACTGGGGCAAGTACGTCGCGCATGACAACAACCGCGACGCCATGGGCGTCACCCTGAAGCTCACCGAAAACGTACTGAATACCTACGTGGGATGGAAAGCGCAGGTCTTGCACGATTTGCACGAATCTGTGCCCTATCTTTACGACAACACCGTCGGCGACGGCCCCTACAACGCCTGGATCGATCCCATCCTCGCTGACGAATGGCAGATGATTGGCGCGCGCAACGTCGCGGACCTGACCAAGTTCGGCATGCCCGGCGTCTTTACGCACGGAGACTTCGATACCTGGTCGCCGGGCTATCTCATGTTCATCGCCGCCATGCACAACGGCATCAGCCGCCTCTACGAAACCTTCGGCAACGGCGGCGCGGACACCGAAGAGCGCACTCTCGACCCGCAGGAATACTCGCGCACCTGGTACCGCCAGAATCCGCCGCTGCCCAAGGCCCTGTGGTCCCAGCGCGACAACAACAATTACGAACAGACTGGCTTGCTGACTTCGCTGCACTACTTCAACGAGAATAAGCAGCTATTCCTCAAGAATTTCTACCTGAAGGCCAAGCGCTCCATCGAGAAGCCCCAAGCCGAAGGCCCGGTCGCTTACGTTTTGCCTGCTGACGAGCCGCGCAGCACGTTGCAACTGGAATTGCTGCAAGTCATGGCCAAGCAAAAAGTCGAAATCTCGCGCTCCACCGCTGCGTTCACCGTGGCCTTGCCAGTGAAGAAGGAAAAGAAGGCAGACAAGAAAGCAACGGAGAAGAAAGACGCCGATAAAGACAAAAAGCCCGAGCCCACCACCAAAGAATTTCCCGCAGGAAGCTACATTATCCGCATGGATCAGCCGTACTCGCGTATCGCGGACGCGCTGCTCGACTACCAATTCTGGAGCCCCGAAGATCCGCAGAAAACGCCGTACGACGACACCGGGTGGACTTTCGGAGAATTGTTCGGCGTCCAAGTGACCCGGGTGACCGACCCGAAAGTATTGAACGTCGCCATGGAACGCGTAAGCGAAGTAAAGCCCGCCGGCGGAGTGAAAGGCGAAGGCCCGATCTTCGCCGTCAACAACAATGCCGAGCCGGCCCTCGCGGCCTTGCGATACAAACTGCGCGATGCCTCAATCGAAGCCGCGGAAGAAGCCTTCGAAAGCAACGGCACAAAATTCCATCGCGGAACCTTTCTCGTAAAGGGTGTCAGCCGGGGCGATCTTGATCGCGCTACAGCTGGACTCGGTTTGCACGGAGTGGCGCTGGCCGGCGCGCCGAGCGTGAAGACCCACGCCGTGAAAGCCGCGCGCATCGCCTACGTCCATACCTGGCTGAGCACCCAGACCGAAGGCTGGTGGCGTCTGGCATTCGACAGCATCGGCGTTCCGTACGACTACATGAGCACGCAAACGCTCGCCAAAATCGACGACTTGAACGCCAAGTACGACGTGATTGTTTTTCCTCCAGTCGGCTTTTCCGCCAGCACCACCATGATGATCAACGGCTTGCCCTCAGAATGGGGCAATCCGCTCCCCTGGAAAAACACGCTGGAAACGCCGAATCTTGTCGGCAAAAACGATTCAACCGACGACATGCGCCCCGGACTCGGCTGGGAAGGCGTAGCCAAACTGCAGAAATTCGTCCACAACGGCGGCCTGCTTCTCACGGCCACGGACACTTCGCAATTCGCTCTTTCGATTGGTTTGGGCGAAGGCGTCAGCGCCGCGCGCTCGGACAAAATGAAAATCGTCGGCGCTGTCCTCGGCGCGCGAACCGTCGATGAATCGAGTCCCATCGCTTACGGCTACTCGGAGAAAGTCTCCGTCTACTGCGACAACGGCCCGGTATTCTCGCTGGCCAGCCTGGCCGGCGCGCGCGGAAGGCGCCGCCTGGGCGAAGAAACGCACACCCGGCCGACAGGACGCGGCACGGCCGACGATCCGGACTTTGTCGTTGGCCGTCCCGGCGTGGAAGTTCCGGAGGATGCAAAATCCGAAATCTGGGAAGCCCCTCCCGTGACCGACGAGCAAAAACGCAACGGCTTTCGCGTGATTCCTCCAGCCAACCGCCCCCGAGTGATTTTCCGCTACGCCGATGCCAAGGAGTTGCTCATCTCTGGCCTCGCCGAGGGCGGCGGAGACATCGCGCAGCATCCTGCCGTAGTGGATGCGCCCGTGGGCAAAGGCCACGTCGTGCTGTTCTCCATCAATCCGGTCTATCGCGGCGAAACGCGCGGCACCTACGCCATGGTGCTCAATGCCATCCTCAATTTCGACAGCCTGAACGCCGGCCGCAAAGACCCAGAAAAGTAGCCGGGCCGGAAGTCAAAAGCATCGACTACGCAAACCAGTCTGGCGCGCCCCTTGTAGTGGCGCTGCTCGCAGCGTCAGCGTGGCCCGCACCGCCGCTTGCGCGACAGCCGATTTGCGTTACAATCCCGGCCATTATGGCGAAGCGAAAAAAGGCTGCCGCAAGGAGAAAGAGCCGCGGTCGGCGCCCTGGCCCGCGCCCGGCAGGAAAGCTGCCCAAGGGCGCGGTAACGCTCGTGGTCCTATTGCGTCCGCGCGACGGGCAGGAATTATTGCTGGAAGCCGAGCTGCGAGCCTTGGTCGGGCCTTCGCGAAAAGAAGCCGATTGCCTGACCTACGATTTGCATCGCTCGGCCGATCCACCAGCTGCGTACCTGTTGCACGAAGTGTGGTCCAGCCGCGACGCGCATACGCAGCACACCAAGACGCCGCACTTTTTGCGCTGGAACGCCCGCAAGGATTCGCTGCTGGCTTCGCGCGATTCCGCCTTCTGGCAACAAATCGCCTGATTGAATTTCCGTTAGCTTGATGGATCGCCGCTAGTTTTCCGCGACGTAGTAGCCTGGCCGCGCGCGGACCTTCAAGTTCTTCTTGTCCACCGTGATTTGGATTTCGTGGTACCCGGTCGCCCCGGTGCCGGTGGGTGTGTAGCTGAGGCTGTATTGCGAATGCAATTCGCCGCCGATGGCATCGATGGCGTTTTCAATGGAGCGATCCTTGAAAGTGGCCAAGTGAGCGCCGCCAGTCCCCGCGGTGGCAATTTCCAGCGGATTGTCTTTCAGCTCATCCTTGACGTGCTTGACGGCCCAGATCACGGCGTCCATGAGGCTGCCTTCGCCGTAGAGAGCAGCGTCGTTGTCCGGAGTTTGCGGAGTGCCGGGCATGGGCGGCCTGCCAAAAGTGCCGGGAGGCGTGATGTGCGGGCGCGTGTCCTTGGGCTTGGCTTGCAACTCGGCGCGCGTAGTCGAGAGGCCGACGCTGTAGATGGTTACGTTGGCGAGCTGCGCCTGGCGGAGAACTTCGCCGAGTTTCGCTTCGCTGCCTTGGTCCTTAGCTTCAGCGATCACCAGCAGGACGCGGCGGCGGCCGGGAGCATCGGGTGTGGGCTCGGGACGGCCTGAAAGCATCTCCACGGCGCGGGCCATGGAGTCATAGAGCTTGTTGCCAGCGACCCCAGTCTTGAGAGTGGTGAAGGCCTTATCGATGACGTCGCCGTTCGTGGTGAAATCCTGCACCGTTTCGGTGTACTCGTTGAACAAAACGACCGCGGCTTCCGCGTTAGGGCCCATAACGGTTTGCGAAATGAGAATGCCGCTTTTGCGAACCTGCGGAAGCAGAGGTTCCACCTGCGAACTGTTTTCGATCAACACCACAAAGGAAAGCGGATCCCCGCCGAGATCGAAGTGCGTAATTTGCTGCGGCACACCGTTGTCCCAGATGCGGAAATCGCGCATCTCCAGATCGTGAATCATCTCGCCCTTGGAGTTGCGCACGGTGGCGGGGGTGTTAACCAGGTTGACGCGAACTCTGACGGTGGCCTGCGGCGGCGGAGCCTGGGCTGCGACGCCAGGCTGCGGCGCGACCGGACCTGCCGGCGACTGCGCGTAAGTTGCCGTGTAAGACGCTGCAATAGTTGCAGTAAGGAGGGCGACTGGGAGAAGCAACTTACCTGGAGCCACGAAAACCTCCTCGACACGTGTACTCGTTTCGACGCAAGCCACGCGGAATGCGTTGCCGGATGGTGCGGCGATTCCTACAATCGAAGTTCGTCCTTTCTGGAGAGAAACCCATGCCTGAGTTGAAAAAGTTGAAGCCGCAGCACGCGCCCCCGGCGCCGCACGAGGACATGAACTTCCTGCAGAGTACGCCGGCGCGGCCGCTGCGCGTTCTGGCGGAATACCTCCACCCCCTTGTGCAACTGAAGAAGGAAGGGATTGCCGACACTATTGTGATGTTTGGATCGGCTCGAATCGGTCCACGGGACGTGATGCAAGCGAAGGTAACGCGACTGAAGAAGGCCAAGGTCGGGAAGCTATCGAAGGAGAAGCGCGCGGAACACCGCATGGCGCTACGGCAGGCTAAGAGTGCGCTGGAAATGTCGCGGTACTACGAAGAAGCGCGCGAGTTGGCGCACAAAATTACCTCGTGGGCCAGTTCGCTGGGCCCGCGGCCACGGCGTTTTGTGGTTTGCTCGGGAGGCGGGCCGGGGATCATGGAGGCGGCGAATCGCGGGGCGTACGAGGCGGGCGGGAAATCCATCGGACTATCGATCGAACTGCCGCACGAGCAATTCTCGAACCCGTACATCAGTCCGGAGCTGAGCTTGAATTTTCACTATTTTTTCATGCGCAAATTGTGGTTCGCGCAAATCGCCAGGGCGCTAATCGTTTTCCCGGGCGGCTTCGGAACGATGGATGAGTTGTGGGAAATGATGACGCTGCTGCAGACGGGAAAACTGCCGAAGCACAATTTGATCCTGATTTACGGACGGAAATATTGGAATGAGGTGCTGAATTTGCGGGCCATGGAACGGTGGGGAATGATCAATCTGGATGAATATAAGTTGCTGCAGTTTGCCGACACCGTCGATGAGGCTTTCGAGGTGTTGCGAGCGAACCTTGAGAAATACCACATGGAAGTGGATCCTTTTCTGCAGACCTACTGAACCCTGTTTTCACCGGACAACTTCTACAGGGAAGCGGCGCGGCTTCTACGGTACAAGTGGCATATCGACCGGAGCACCGCTACGGTACCCTCGCAAGGTTGCAAGTCCAAGCTGAAGGAGAAAAGAATGGCACACCGGATAACAGGTTTCGTCCTCGGTAAGGCCACTCTCGCGGCCATCGCATTCGCGGGATTGCTGTTCCTTGGCGCCGCGCCAGGCGCCAGCGCGGATGATTGCCAAAGGCGGATTCGCCGAGCGGATCACGAGCTGCACAAAGCCGCTCGCAGGTACGGCTGGGACAGTCCGCAAGCCGCTCACGAACGGCACGAGTTGATGGAGACACGTGAATGGTGCTGGGAGCATAGTCGCCGGTGGTGGGACGAAGACGGCCGCCGATGGCGCAGCGAACGCGACTGGGACGATCACGACCACGATCACGACCGTGACCACGACCATCACTAGGTAAAGGGCACCGGGTAAAGGGCCCGAGGAAAATGAGAGGCGCAGCGGAGCCGCTGCGCCTTTTTCTTTCGGGGGAGGCAAAGCCCAGTAAACCAAGGCCTTTCGGACAACGCGACATTTTTCCACCCAGAGTGTTTTACTTCATAGGACGCGGGTTGAGACGAACACCCGGCTCGTCAGCCGCCCTTGGGAGGATCACATGTTGAAATCCTTGATTGGCAAGGCAGCGTTGGCAACAGTCGCGCTTGGTGGGTTCCTGCTTTTCGCCGGGGCGCCAGGCGCGAAGGCGAACGGCTGGGATGACTGCAACCGCCGCGCCAGCTTCGCGGAGTTCCGGTTGCAGCAATCGATTCACCGGTTCGGCTATTACAGCGCGGAGGCGAATTACTGGCGGCACGAGCGGCATGAGGCAATCGAATATCGCGAGCGCTACCGCAGGGAACACGAACGCCGAGAGTGGCGGGAGCACCACCGCGATTGGGATCGTTACTAATTCAAAAAACGGAGAAAACAAAAAACGGGGCGTCGCAACGGCGCCCCGTTTCGATCTTAAGAACGAACGAGGTTAGCGCGCGGCGCCAGCCAGTTCGTCGGAGAACACGGCCCCGAAACGCCGGGTTTCGTCTTGATCGTGCAGCATGACGATAGGCACGACGCGCAACTGCTGCTTGCAAGAGTGGCAGAGTGTGACTTCGCCTTGCAGATCCTGCAAAAAACCATCGGTAAAACGATAGAGCGTGCGTTCGCGACGAGCGTTTTTCTGGTCGCGCGCGCCGCAGTGGGGACAGACGAACTCTACTTTGTCCTGCTGCGGATCGCGGTCCAGAGCGGCCCAGCCGGTGCGGCGCACGCCGACAGCTTCCAAAATGCGCCTTTCCATGGGTTCCCTCCTGAGATCCACGTCCACAGGCATGAGATGCGACAGGGGGGATGCCCGATACAAGCGAAGCGTTCTTGCGGGGTGGAGGAGATCGCTGTGGTGGTCATCCCGGGGTTTTCGCAGGAGAGTACGTAAGTACCTGATTTGCAGAGGTTTATTTTTCGACCTGGTGGGCGAGAGACGCGCGCGGGCGGCCAGAGCTCCCCCTCCCCCTATCTTTTTGTAAGTGTTCATTCTAAAGGTAGTTACAGGCGCGATTCCTGTAAGTGTTGATTCTGAAAGAGTTACGAGCGGGCAATTTCGGCTGATTTCGGTTAAAACGCGGAGTTCGTCTACAAGTGTTCATTCTAAAGGAGTTACGGAGGGCGTTTGCGGATTTGTTTCTTCTCCGATCTGTCTTGGTGGCAGGTGGTCCAGCCTTTCCACGGTCAGACCGTGGCCCGACGATGGTCGAGGATTCGCGAGCGGTCCGTGGTCGTCGGAGGCCAGGTTGAAGCCTGGCCCTCGTATCTTTCGACTTGTATCTTGCGACTACATCCCCCCAACATCCTCCCCACATCCCCCCCGACATGACGGAAGCCAAAAGAAAAACGCCCCGGACTTGGCGGGGCGCTTTAGAGAGGAACGCAGTGTTCCCTAGTTCGGCACTATACGCTGGTACTAATGAAAAGTCAAGAGGGGAAAACGGCTGGTATGTCGATTGAGGCACGGTGGGGTGCCGCGCGTGGCGGGCGGGAACTTGTGCGGGTTAGTGGTGTCCAACGGAGGGAGGACGCGCGCAACCCCTCACATCCCTGCGAGCGCGGCGCGGGCTTTCTGAGTTTTAGAGCAACCCCAGAAAGCTTGCGCCGCAAAAATCCTACTCGCGGAAATTCCTGAGTGATTGAGTGTGGAGGTGTGCGATGTCCGTGGAAGAACGAAGAGAGCATGAAGAGTTTGGTGCATTGGCTGGATGTTTTGTGGGAGGCGACGCGGAGCAGCGGCGGCGAGAGCGGCGAATCAAGCGGCGTGCGCTGGCGATTTCAATTACGCTGCAGGCGATAGTGGTGGCGGCTATCATCTTGCTGCCGTTGTTTGGGAAGGGCGAGCGGATTGCGATGGCGTACCCAGTGCCGATACCGCCTTACAGCCCGTATGCGTCACACCAAGAGAGGCAAATCGCTTCGCGTCCACAACCACAGCAGAATTCGTGTCACTTCTGCGAACCGCCCCGGATCCCACGAGGTATCGTGATGAGGGACCCGCAAACCACGAATGGAGGGTCCGAAACGCCTAGCGAGTTCGATGGTCTGAGCGGTTCGGGAGATCCCAACGGGATCCCGATCATCGATACTCGACATAACGTGACACCGCCGCCTCCACAGCCGGACACTCCGCAAATCGTGCGTGTGACGCATCTCGATCCGGCGATGCTTCGGCAGCGCGTGGAACCGGTGTATCCGACGCTGGCGATACAGATGCGGCGCGAAGGGCGGGTGGAATTACACGCAATCATCGGGACCGACGGGACGATCCAGGAACTGCAGGTGGTGAGTGGAGACGTGGTCTTCTATGAATCGGCCAAGGCGGCGGTTTCCCAGTGGCGGTATAGGCCGACGTATTTGAACAATCAGCCGGTGAAAGTCGATACGACGATTACGGTGATTTATACGCTGGCGCACTAGGACCTGGCGGTCGGGTGATGCGCTGCCTGGTTTTGCGTATTGCCTAGATGGGGCGCAGCAGTGCCGCGCCCCTACTAGAGCTCGGCGGTCCTGCTTCATTCTCGATAGGGAGCGGCGAGCTCAGACGGAAGCCGTGCTACTAAATGGTGCGAAGGGCCACGCCTGCCTTGAGTGGCCCTTCTGCCCGCACCATGCAACCAACATCGATGACGAAAGCGCGAGACCGTTTACGTTTTGCGTAAATAGGGCGTAGCAGTGCTGCGCCCTTACTGGCACTGGCCGGGCGTTCCGGCTTGGATCCCAGTGCGGGGCAGTAGTCATAGGCAAAGCCCGTGCTACCTAGAAGCGGAAGACTACGCCGGTGGAGACGCGGAGATTGTTTTGCGATTGAGCGTTGTTGGTGCCTTCGTTGAAGCGGGTGAGGAGATAGTCGAGTTGGACTGGGCGGACTGCGAAGTGGCGGCTGATGCCGACGTCCACGCCACCACCTACGGACATGGCGAAAGCATTATCCGAAGCATTGGCCCCGGTTCCGGAGATGCTGGCACCGGCATGGGCTACGCCGAACAGGACCTGAGCGAATGGAGTTACGCGCTCATAGTGACGGTAGCTGACGCGCGGGCCGAAGAGATATGTGGAGAGCGTGCCATCGACGCCGCTATTGAGAATGTTTCCGTTGTGATAGGCGCCGAAATCGGCGACGCCGCTGAGCCAATGCGTGGCGTTGTAGGCAATGGAAGCGCTGCCGCCGTTGGTGTTGAAGCTGCTGGCGCCCGCGGTGCTGGGGCTGAACTGCAGGTAAGAATATCCGGCGAAGATATCCACTTTGGAGCTGTCCTGAGCGTGGGCCACTCCACCGAAACAAGTCAACAACGCAAGCAAAGACACTACGAGCTTACCCTTCATTACGTCCTCCTGTGATTTGGTTACTGCGCGAGCCCGCGGAAATCCGGCATGGCCGCGCTGGCGGTGTGCCTTAGGCAGGAAGGCAGCGATCCGCAGTTCCATTTATCTTTTGTTACAGGAAGAGATGCGAGGCGGCGAGCAGTGGTTGCAGGAAAGACATAAATTTCGTGGGTAGATTTGTAACGTTGGATTGGCGCGATTTGTCGTTGGAACGGGTTTTCTTGATTGGTTGAGGAAAATCACGGCGGACGTTTTACGTTTTGCCGAGCTGGGGCGCAGCAGTGCTGCGCCCCTACGTGGGATACGTGGGAATCGAGGCAGCGTTACAGGACAGGTTCGGCGATGTGGCGGCCGATGGCTTCACGAGTGGTGTCGCGGAGACGAATAACTTCCTGCCAGTCGGCTTCGGCGTTTTGCGCGGGGCGCGGATAAATTGGCGGCGAGAGCGTGATGGTGATGGAGCTGTGGCGAGGCAAGTAACTGCCGTCGCGCATCACTTTGCGGGCGCCGGCAATGGAAACAGGAATGATGGGGACGCCGGTGTCCATGGAGGCTTTGAAGGTCCCAAGTTGAAACAGGCGAAGACCTTCTTCCGGAGTGAAAGTGCCTTCAGGGAAAATAAAAATGGACTCGCCTTTGCGGAGATAGTCCTCCATCTCAAGTGTTTGACGCAAGCGGGATCGTGCATTATTGCGATCGAAAGAGAGATGACCGCCCTTGCGGAGGAAGGTGCCGATGAAAGGCATTTTGTGAACTTCGTTTTTGGCGATGAAGCGGTAGGGAACTCCGAGAGCTTCCATAAGCACGACGACATCGAAGTAGCTGGCGTGGTTCGCGGCGTAGATTTTTCCGCCGGGCGTGTCCATGAATTCCTTGCCGACGACGCGGACGCGGATGAAGAGCAGCGCGAAGAGGAATTTGAGAGCGGCGGAGGTGTAGCGTCCGGCGGCCAGGCGATCCTTGAACAGGCGGACACCGGCGCAGGTGGGAATAATCCAGAGGAGAAAGACGACAAGGAAATAGGCGCCGTAGAGAGCCTCGAAGATGCGATGCAGGCCGGAAGCCAAGGATCGCGCGCCGCCTCGCGAGGCCCCACTTACGCCCAGCTTAAGAATTTGCACCCAGGCGGGAGGCTTGCCGGCGGAGAGCGTGCCGGCTAAATAGAGCTGCTTGGTTTCTTCGCGGCGGAGTTTGCCGCTGGAAGTTTTGGGAATGCTGCCGGGTGGAATCAGTTCGACGCGGTCAGGAGGAAGGCCGAGCCCTTGGGAGATTTGTTCGGTGACAGCAGCGGCGATTTTGGCGCGCGCCGCGGGTTCGCCGCCGCGGACTTCCGCAACGACGACGAGCTTTTCGGTGCCGCTGGCTTCATCTTTCATACCGAAGGCAACGATGCAGCCTTTGCGAATGCCTTCCACACGGGCGGCGAGATCTTCGACTTCATGGGGATAAAGGTTGCGGCCGCCCTTGATGATGATGTCCTTGACGCGGCCGGTGACATAGATTTCGCCTTCGGCACGATAGGCGCGGTCTCCGGAATTGACCCAGGCGTATTCGTCTGGGCTTTGCGCAGGACCGAGCGGGAGAAGTTTTTCGGTGGCTTCAGCGTTGCGGTAGTACCCGGTGGTGGCGGAAGGACCGCGGAACCAGAGAAAGCCTTCAGTGCGGTCAGGAACCTCGACGGAATTTTCGTCGACGAGGCGAACTTCGTGGCGCGGCAACGGAGCGCCGGAGGAGACAAAAGAAATGGCCATGGTGTCCGCGGAACTGGCAGGAATGGCGTGGCCTTGGGAAGTGAAAATCTCGCGATCGACGCGATCGACGAGCGGGCCGCGATTGAGCGGGGGTATGGTGACGCCAAGCGAGGCTTCGGCGAGACCATAGACGGGCAACTGCGCGGCGCGGCGGAAACCGTAACGGGCGAAACGCTGCTCGAAGCGCTCAAGCGTTTCTGGATTGACGGGTTCAGCGCCATTGAGCGCGGCGCGCCAGGAGCTGAGATCCAGGCCTTCGATATCTTTATCGGCGATTTTGCGGACGCAGAGTTCGTAAGCGAAGTTCGGAGCGGCGGTGATGGTGCCGCGATGTTTGTGGAAGGACCAGAGCCAGCGCTCAGGGCGGGTGAGGAAAGCAAGCGGGGACATGACGTTCAGCGGCGTGCCGTGAAGCAGCAGGGTGAGCCAGGCGCCGATGAGGCCCATATCGTGATAGAGCGGGAGCCAGCTGATGCCGACGTCATCGCGAGTGAGCTGCACGGCTCCGCCAATGGCGCGCATGTTGGCGAGAAGATTGGCGTGGGTGAGGACCACGCCCTTGGGATCGCCGGTGGAGCCGGAGGTGTATTGCAGAAGAGCGATGTCGGTGGATTTCGGCGAGCGGCCGCCGGCGAGATGCAGAGCCGGGACGCCGGGAGCTAACGGAGGAGCTTTGTCCGCGGATTCGATGAGCTTGCCGGCGTCGGCAACATTGGCAAGCGAAGGAACGCGAGGCTTGAGGAGCTTGGCGACGGATTCGGCCTGACGGAAGGTGAGCAAGAGGCAGACTTCAGCGTTTTTCAGAATGGCGGATTGGCGCGAGGCATATTCCTCGATGCGATCGGCGCGAAATGGCGGATAGATGGGGACGGGAACTGCGCCGGCCAGAAGAATTCCCGCGTAGGAGACGAAGAATTCGCGGGAGGTGGGAAGCATCAGCGCGACGCGTCCCCCGGCGGGAACGCCGCGGCGAGCGAGTTCGGCGGCGCAGCGCTGGGCGGCGGCGTAGAGATCGCCGAAAGTCAGCGTGAAACTTTGGCCGCTGTCTTCGGTGATGAGGAGATGCGGGCGATCGGTGTCATGCGCTGCGCGATGGCGGAGGACGTCGAGGAGAGTTTCGGCGGTGGCGATGCCGTGTTCAGAGGCTTGGCGATGGAGTTGGTTAGAGGTGGCGGCGACGCGGAGGGCGGACATTTCGGATTCGTCCTCGGCTGCCGCGGTGGGCGCGCCGAAAATGGCGGTGGCCAGATCTTCGGGAGTGTTGGCTTCGGCTACGACGCGATCGGCGAGCCGAACGCCGAATTCTTTTTCGAGGCGGGAGAGAAGTTCGACACGCTCGAGACTGCCGAGGCCGAGGTCGCGGTCGAGTTGAGCGGTGGTTGCGAGCACGCTGAGGGCGCCGTGGCTGCCGAGTTCTTCAAGCAGGGCGCGAATGGTAAAGAGCACGCGTTCGCGGACATCGGAACGGCCGAGTTGTGCAGTGGGTGTGGCCACGAGTTTCTGGTTCCGGCTCTCAGCAGCTTTGGGGATCTTTGGCCGCTTTGGCGAGAGGCTACCACGCGGTACGGCGGTTTGGCATCAACAACCGTTGAAGGCGGAGCGGCAAGAGTACTTCAGGCGCTCTTTTTGGCCGCGTAGCCGCGGGGGAGCAAAGTGGTTGAAAGATCGACGCCGGAAAGGTCCGCGCCGGAGAGATCGGTTTCACGGAGAATGGCGATGCCCATATCGGCGCCGGTGAATTTGGCGCCGCGTACGTTGGCGGCACGCAGATTGACGTTGCGAAGATGGGCGCCCTGAAAATTTACGTTGGAAAGATCGCAGCGGAAGAATTCGACGCCGCTGGCCTGCGCCTCGCTGAGATCGGCACCGGGGAGGACGGCTTCGGTCATATCGGTATTGCGCAGATCGGCTTCGTGAAGATTGGCTCCGGAAAAATCGGCGTGGGGCAGCTTGGCGCGGCGAAGATCGGAGCTCTCGAGGTTGGCGTGGCGCAGAATCGCGCCGCTGAGATTGACACCTTGCAAATCGGCATGCGAGAGGTCGGCGCCGGCGAGGTCGGCTTGCTCGCCGCCCTCTTTGCCGCGGAAGAAACGTTCATGGGCGTCCAGGATGTCCGAGAGGCGCTTGCCATTGTGCGTGATGCTTTTTGGTTTCTTCAAAGCCATGTCTTTCACCTGTTGATTCGCGTGCAGGTATTTTACCGGAAGCGGGGCGGATTCTGAACTATTGCTGGTGCTCGCTAAGCGGCTGGCGGGCCGTCTGTGGTACTGTGCGGCGCCGGACGGGGCTGCCTTGGGAATCGAGGCGAAAATGAAAGCGGCTTTTGGTGTGTTGATGGTGGCGGTGCTGCTGCTGGGTGTGGGCACGAGCGGTGCGGCACAGAGTGCGGGTACTCTTGCGCTTACACACGTGACGGTGATCGATGCTTCGGGGCGGCCGGCGCAGGCGGACCAGACGGTGGTGATTTCCAGTGGACGGATTACGGCGATGGGGCCGTCCGGGACGCTGCGCGTTCCTAAAGATGCGCGAGTGATTGAGGCTCGCGGGAAATTTCTGATTCCGGGATTGTGGGATATGCATGTGCACATTGCCGGGATCAGCGCGGACCCGGCGTGGAGCAAACAAGTGATTTTGCCGGAGCTGATTGCTTACGGGATTGTGGGTGTGCGGGACATGGGCGGGGATTTGGACGCGCTTTTGGGTTGGAGGCGAGAGATTGACGCTGGAACGCTGGTGGGGCCGCATATTGTTGCGGCGGGGCCGATGCTAGTGCCGCGGGGGAAGAAAAACGCCGAGCAGTATCCGGTGGCGAATGCTGAGGAGGCGCGACAGGCGGTGCGGGAGTTGAAGCAGCGAGGGGCGGATTTTATCAAAATTATCGGCTTGCCTTCGCGGGAAGCGTTTTTCGCCGTGGCGGATGAGGTGAAAAAGCAGGGGATTTCTTTTGTGGGACATGTGCCGGCGGTAGTTACGGCGGCGGAGGCTTCCGATGCGGGGATGCACAGCATCGAACACATCGTGTACAGCGGGCTGGCTTACGATTGCTCGAGCCGCGAGAAGGAATTGCGCGAGGCGGCGCTGCAGGCGCGGGCGAATCGCGATGCCGTGGCGTCGGCAAAACTGATGGTGGACGCCGCGGATAGCTACAGCACTGAGAAGGCGGCGGAGCTTTGGGCGCGCTTCAAGAAGAACGGGACTTGGGTGGTGCCTACGCTGGAGTCTATTTCGGTGCAGACACCTTCTAAGCTGACGGCAGAGGAGCAGGCTGCCGATCCTGGGCTGGATTTCGTTCCGGAGGCGTTGCGCAAACAGTGGGATCCACGGCTGGCGGAGAATAAGCCCTCGGAGGCGGATCAGAGATGGTGGTCGCGCCAGTTTGCGAATGACGAGAAGCTGACTCGGGAGATGCATCGCGCTGGCGTTGCTACACTTGCGGGGAGCGATTCGCTGGATCATTTTGTTTTTCCGGGGTCCAGCTTGCATGCGGAGTTGCAACTGCTGCAGAGCAACGGTTATACGCCGCTCGAAGCGCTGCAATCGGCTACTCGCGATGCGGCGCGCTTTTTGGGGCGAGAGAAGGAATTCGGTACGGTGGCGGTGGGAGCGCACGCGGATTTGGTGCTACTGAATGCGAATCCGCTGGACGACATTGCCAACACTTCGAAAATTGATGCAGTAGTGCGCGACGGAGTCTTCCTGGATCGCGCGGCTTTGGATAGATTGTTGACGCAGGCGAAGGCTGCGGCAAAAGCTGTTGCGGCAAAGTGAGGCGCTTGAGATTTTCTGTCTATTGCGGAGAGCGTTGTTTGCTGGCTGGCGCGGCGCTGGCTGCACTTTGCGCTGGCGCGACGTCTCAACAGGATCGCGAAGGCGAGATTGTTGCCAGTCTTGCCGGCGGGCGCGTGATCATTCACGTGACCCGGGACGATGTTCTTTTTGCGGCGATCGATCAGCCGATTGAGACGCGCTCGATTCCTCCTCGGGTGATGGAGCTGGATTCGACGCACATCGGGGTGGTTCTCGGCGCAACGGAATGGCAGAGTCCGGACGAACCTAAGCCTTTGCGGATGGACCGCGACCTTCCGCGCATTAGCGGCAAGGATCCGAGATACGGGGCTTATGCGGGAGATGCGGAACCGGACCTCGAGACGATCGGCATCGGCTTTCTGGAAAAATTGCGGCCGCTGGTGGCGCGGCTGCATCACAAGCTGGATTTTCCTCCCGACCTTCCCATTTTCGAGGTTGTGGTGATTGGTTACGCGCCGAATGGCTACGGCCCAGAAGTATGGACGATTGAATTCGGCATCGAGCAAGAGGAAATTGCGACGCGCGGCGATTTCTGGCAGACCCGGGTGTTGCGTCCACGGTTTACGCAGCTCTATCCGCCCGAGAAGCACGAGCCGCGGAAGCTGGTGGAGACTCGTTATCCGGCCGATGCGAAGGGCGCGACGCTGCTGGATCTAATTCAAGGAAATGATCCCGGAATTGCGCGATTCCGTTCGAATGAACCGAAATTCGCGAAAGTGCTGGAAAACATCGAAAAGGGGCAGGCGCAGAAAGCGGTGGGCATCGATTCGGCGGATTTCCTTCGGGCGGAATTACCGCTCATCGCCGGGAATGCGCGGTTTGTGCTGGGAAAGATGGAGGAACAGCGCGGTTTTGAATGGATCGTGGCTCCGGATGAGCCGGTCGAGAAGGTGAAAAGAGATAAGAACCAGCCGCCCGAGGCACCGAGCCTACGCCGCAGGCCTAAACCACAGTCTTAACGTGACACTAAGCTTGCTTGCTCGCTGGCGACCTTTTCTATGCGGTCGCCGGCATGGACGGTACCGCCTTCGAGCACGCGGCACAGCATGCCGCGCCGGCCGCGAATTTCCCGGCGCAATCCTGGCCGGAGCCTTTCCATCTGATCGCAGGGAGTGCAGACCATGCTGACTTCCAGCAGGCTATCGCCAATGCGCAGACGCGCGCCCGGTTTCAAGCTGTTGACGGCTAGGCCCTCGGTCGTGATGTTTTCGCGAATAATTCCGGGGTTGAGGTCCATAGCTTGCAACGTCTCGCAATCGACGAGGAGCACTTGGCGTTTGCTGCCGGGCTGCGCGTGGGCACAGCCTGCGATCCCAGCATCCGCGACCAAGAGCGCTTCCCACAACTCTTCCATGGGCAAGCGCCGCTTTGGAGCTCGAAACAGATGGCGTATTGTGGCCATAATTCCGATCCTATCCTTTCGCCGCGAGAGGTTGCTGGGCGTGAGCGCCGATGTCCTTGCGGTAGTGCATGGCGTCAAAGTGAATTTTTTGAGCTCTATCGTAGACAGTTCGCAAGGCTGCTTCAAGCGTTGGGCCAGCAGCTGTGATACCGAGAACGCGGCCGCCATTGGTGGCGAGAGAGTGGTCGGGGAGTAGCTTGGTTCCAGCACTGAGTACCCTTACACCAGTTAATTTGTCAACACCGGTTAATCCACGGATAGGCTTCCCAGTTTCAAATCTTCCCGGATATCCGCCCGATACCAGGACAACGCAAGCGCTGGCCCCGGGCTTCCACCTCAGCTTCTGAGGGTTTAGACGGCCAGCGGCAACGTCTGCGAGCACTTCGGCCAAGTCAAAATCCATTCGCGCCGCGATGGCTTGGGTTTCAGGGTCTCCGAGCCTACAATTGAACTCGAGCACTTTGGGACCGTCGGCCGTGAGCATCAGGCCGATGTACAAGAAGCCTTGATAGGAAATTCCATCAGCGGCGAGGCCGCGCAGGGTGGGTTCGACAATCGAGGAGAGGATGGCGCTGCGCATCTGAGAGGTTAGCAGGTCGTCTGTCGAATACGCGCCCATACCGCCAGTGTTCGGGCCGAGATTCCCGTCGAAAACACGCTTGTGGTCGCGGGTTGGAACCAATGGCGCGTGATGCCGGCCGTCGGTCATAAGGATAAACGACAGTTCGTCGCCTTGCAGGGTTTCTTCGAGCAAAATCCTGCGACCGCCGGGTCCCAGTTCGTTGCGCAGCAGGGCCCCTTCGATGAAATCTTTGGCTTCGGCGGCATTGGCGACCAGGCAGACGCCTTTTCCTGCACAGAGTCCGTCGGCCTTGATCACCAAGGGCCAGGGCACCTGATCGAGGGCGCGGAGAGCTTCCGGGGCCGAGTCAAACACGCCGTACATCTTCGCGGTGGGGATTTTGTGCCGCAGCAAGAATTCCTTGCTGAAGACTTTACTGGCTTCGAGCTGTGCAGCCTGTTGGGAGGGCCCGACGATGGGCCAATTGCGCGCTCGAAACGCATCCGTCAGACCGTTGGCCAGGGCGATTTCCGGCCCGACGACCGTCAGGTCCGGCTGAATTCTTTCGGCCAGTGCAACCAGGCCGTTCACGTCTCCTGCATCAACTGGCAAACACTCCGCTTCCGCGGCGATGCCGCCATTTCCGGGCGCACACCAGAGTTTCTCAACGCGTGGACTTTCGCGCAGCTTCCAAATTAGGGCGTGCTCTCGGCCGCCACCGCCAACCACCAAAATTTTCATCCCCACCGTTCCTTCTTCGTTCGTCGCACCAAGCCGTTTGCAGCCGTCAGCATACCAGTTTGTCAGCCCTGTGGTGACCTGGCTGGACGGTTTCGGGGCAAGAGTAGCAATCGCGGCGAGATGGCGTGCCGCAGTACGATCCGAGGGAAGAGGCGGCGGCGCTGGGTGTTTCGGCGGAAACAGCGGTGGATCTGGGCAGCTCTGTCGGGGCGCGCTATCTGTCGTCGGGGGGAGCCCTAGATCGGAACAGCTACTCTTGCTGGGATGCATGGCGTTACAATCGGGCCACGTGAACGATGCGCTAGAATTGCTAGACAAAGCCAACCGGGAGTCTGATAACCATTCACGAGCTCTATATTGGTTAGTAGTCGCCGAGCATATCTCGCGCGCTAATCTACAAGGATCGAGGGACAGAAACAGAAAGCACAGGCTGTATTGAAGAAGGGCTGGTGGATATTTCCGAAAGATCCATTGCTGATGCAGTTCCGAGTGCCGAGCTGAGGCGGTGATGCAGCGAGACGCTGTTATGCCTGGCTTACAGCGCGGATGGGGATTGTCACCGTGGCGGCGGTGTCTGACGAGGCGAGCATGTGGCAACGTCCATCGAAGATTCCGCCCGGGTCAATCACCATGCACGGCGAGTGGACTTCTCCGGTGACTACTCCCTTGGCCTGAATCTCGACTCGGCCTTTGGCGAAGATCACGCCGTCGAACCGGCCGGAGATCACGACACGGTTACCTTCGATCTGGCCTTCAACTTTGGCGGAATCGCCGAGGATGACTGTCTGCTCGGAAATGATATTGCCCTTGACGTTGCCGTCGATGCGGAACGTTCCGGTGACCTGGAGTGTGCCTTCGAGCGTTACTCCTTGATCGATGAAGCCTGTCCATTCCTCGCTGGAGCCGCCGTTGTTCGAGGAACCCAACCACTTGAAAGCCATACCACCACCCCCGCTAGCTCTTCTACTTTAGCGGTGTGAATGGACAAGTCAACGACACAACTGTTGGGAGTTGTCGAATGATGCGACTGGACAAATGGGCAGTGTGCCTTGCGCGGAGGCGTTACCGGCTATTTCATCAAGCGATCATAGATGCCCATGAGTTGGGCGTCGTCGTAGTATTCGACGACTAGCTGGCCGGGGCGCAGTTTGGTCTTGCTGCGCAGCAGGACCTTGGTTCCGAGATGTCTTTGCAGTTCGTCGAGGGCGGCACGGATATTCGCGTCGACGTGGCCTTCGGTGGCGGGAGAGTTGGCTCCACGTGCGCGTCGGGAAGCTAGGCGCTCGATCTGCCTGACGGTGAGGCCGCCGCGGGAGGCGCGTTGAGCGTAGCGCATGCGCAACGGCGGATCGGAAACGGCGAGGAGGGCGCGGCCGTGTCCAGCGGTTAGTTTGCCTTCTTCGATCCAATCTTGAATGAGGGGCTCGAGCTTGAGCAGGCGAATGGCGTTGGCTACTGTGGCGCGCTCTTTGCCGGTACGTTCGGCTACGGATTCCTGGGTTAGTTGAAACTCGTCCATCAGACGCTCAAAGGCGCGGGCTGCTTCCATAGCGTTCAAGTCTTCGCGCTGGATGTTTTCGACCAGGGTCATTTCGAGGGCTAGCTCGTCAGGAACCTGCCGGACGATTACGGAGACTTTCTGGAGGCCAGCGCGCTGCGATGCACGCCATCGGCGTTCGCCGGCAATTAGCTGGTAGCGATTGCCGATGGGACGGACTACGAGAGGCTGGATGATTCCGCTGGATTGAATGGAACGGGCCAGTTCGTCCAAGGCTTCTTCGCGAAAGCGGGTGCGAGGCTGATAGGGACTTGGTTCGATCAGGTCGATGTCGACTTGCTGCGGACCCATCATTGTGGCGTTTTCACGTGCAGGAGCGACAGCGGCCCCGCTTGGGGTGACGGCGTGAGGAGTTTGTGACGGTGTTGCAGCTGGAGCTTGTGGTGGTTCAGGCTCCCGAATGAGCGCTCCTAGCCCCCGTCCCAGCGCGTTTCTCGGCATTAGCGATGACCTCCTGGGCGAGCTGTGTGTAGCCTTCCGCCCCTTTGCTATGAATATCGTAGAAAATGATTGGTTTTCCGAAACTTGGCGCTTCGGCTAGGCGTACATTGCGCGAAATCACGCTTTGAAAGATTTGCGAACCGAAGAAACTCCTCAAATCCGTGGCCACTTGGCGGGAGAGCGTGGTTCGCTCGTCGTACATCGTCAGTAGGATGCCTTCGATTTCGAGCTTAGGGTTAAGCGTGCGGCGGATGCGCATTAGAGTGTCGAGGAGCTCGGATACGCCTTCTAGCGCGAGATATTCGCACTGGATGGGAACAAGGACAGCGTTTGCGGCTACCAAGGCGTTTAGAGTGAGAAGGTCGAGGGCTGGAGGGCAGTCGAGAAAGATAAATTTGTAGCGATCCTGGACGGATTCCAGCAAGGCTTGTAGGCGATATTCGCGATTTTCAGAGGTTACGAGTTCGACTGCGGCGCCGGCTAGGTTTTTGTCGGCGGGGACGACATCCAAGCGATCAACTTGCGACTTCTGGACGATCTTGTCGAAAGGTTCGTTGAGGATGAGTGCGTGATAGAGAGTTCTGCGTGCGGGATCCTTGGGAAAGCCGATGGCAGCGGTGGCATTGGCCTGGGAATCGCAATCAACGAGTAAGGTAGGCTGCTCGGCGGCACCTAGGCAGGCGGCTAGGTTTACCGCTGTGGTCGTTTTTCCGACACCGCCTTTTTGGTTAGCAATTGCTATAATTCGAGCCAATCAGCATCCTCGCCAGGCGAAAATCTAGCAAAGCGCAGCGCACTATGCAAGTTGTTTCACGTGGAACACTCTGAACACTCGACGACTGTGGATTTCGCGGATTCGCTTCACGTGGAGCTTTGCTCGGTTCTGGGGCGGTGTTTTCTTTAGGGCATTCCATGTTCCACGTGGAACATTCCGGCGCTCGGAGGGAGGAGGCATTCCCCCTGGGCGACTGTCTGACTATTGTGTTCCACGTGGAACAGGATGCGTCGCTCGGCTCTTGATAAAGAGCAGTGGCAGGTGTGAGTTTTGTTCCACGTGGAACATTTGAGGCGCACGAAAAGCGCTGCTTGCTGATCAGAATTGGAATGGGCGCTGATTTGGACCGATCCGTCGGCCCGACCACTTAACTGGCTTTATTCTCTATCGAATACCTAACAGCCGGAAGATTTCGATGCACGATCTCACGCTCGTACTTCATTCCGATCTTTATCCATGACTCGAATCGAGGCACAATCCTTATTCTTGTGCGACGGACGCGATCCGATTCAAGCCACAGCGGCCGAACACCCGTCCGCAAAGACGAGAGTCGCCGCCTCCGGGGCGATTCCACGATTCCAACAGTTCAGGTGATGGCCACCAGGCGATCTCAATTCTCGGACGTCTCGATGAGCGGTTGCAATCCGCAACCCCGATGAGCCCATTGGAATCGCGCAGAAGCATCTTCCAGAGGCAAAGCTTACGTTCGCCGTAGTGATTTCTCTGACGCTCGACGAATTCCGTGATCTGAGCGTCTGTCCCTGGCTGGCCACCTTCGGACACGTACCGCATCGCCTGCGGATTCGTGGCGATCGGCTTGAAGGCGATCCAATCGATGGAGTTCCAGGGAAGCGGCACAACTCGTTTGGTTTCAAGTCGATGGCCGACACTTCAGACTCTTTTCGTACCTACTAGGAGGAGGCGGCGGAGCGAATTCGGAACCGGTAGCGGCTCTCGCCAGCTCCAGGTAGCGATCTTGGTGATCTCATCTAGGTCTCGGGCACCTATCCACAGAACAACCTGTGAAGCCGCTACACGGCCGGAGGCGGCCCATTCCAGAAAGGGCTGGAAATCGCCCAAAGCGCGGGAGCAAATGATGTCCAGGGGCGCGACTTCTTCCGTCAGCTCCTCATACCGGCTCACCAGGACTCGCGCGTCGGCCAAACCCAGCTCTCGAATGACCTCCGCCAGGAAGGTCGCTTTCTTTATATTTGACTCAATCAAAAAGACTTGCAGGTCCGGACGGATGATTTTGAGAGGTAAACCGGGGAAACCGCCTCCGGAGCCAACGTCGGCCAGCCGACCGTTTTCCACAGGGACTGCGGTAGCGGCCCACATACTCTCGCAAAAGTGACGATATAGTATTTCGAGCGGGTCACGAATCGCAGTGAGATTGATTTTTTCATTCCAAGCCAGCAGTACGCTCATATATTGTTGAATTTGCTGGACTTGCTGGTTGCTGACGGCAAGTTGAAAGTCGCCGAGGGCGCGACGGATGGCCTCGGACGACAGAGCGGCTGGGGGCGCTGTTGGCATACAGGTAACTAGTATTACCTCTCATTTCGGAATTCTGTCGGCAAACCTCTCGGGTACTACAAATCCAGACATTTCGGACCGGCGACTTGACCGCGTGCAGCGTAGCATGCCATGCGATCACAGGAGTTACACCATCGTACTTGATCCGCGCACAGCCGAATACTGCTCCCAAGAACAGTGTGCTTATCAATCGGCGCCAATCCCTCGATAGCGGCATCACGGCAGGCAGCGTGGACGGCAATCGCATCGACCAGCGTCGATACGACAGCAGAAGTTGTCGAGCATCCTTATAATGATAATGGTTTCTTCATTTCACGAGGTGGCGTTTGGCTGAGCCCGTAAAACTGACCGCGATGGCGAAAGCCGCCGGCTGCGCTGCAAAGCTTAATCCTGCAACACTCGACGGAATCCTGCGCAAGCTTCCGCGGCAATCCGATCCCAACGTTTTGGTGGGTTTCGACACCAACGATGATGCCGGAATCTACCGGATCGGGGAAAGCCTCGCGCTGGTACAGACGGTCGACTTCTTCACGCCGATTGTTGATGATCCATTTCTATTTGGGCAGATTGCGGCGGCCAATGCCTTGAGCGACGTTTACGCCATGGGCGGCCGGCCGATTTCATCGCTATCGATTGTCGGCTTTCCGGAAAAAGCCGATCCGACGATTCTGGAAGAAATCATTCGTGGCGGATTGGCCAAGATGAGCGAGGCAAAATGCAGCGTCATCGGCGGCCACTCGATTCGCAATGAAGACATGCTCTTTGGTTACGCAGTTACCGGTCTGATCGATCCGAAGCGCGTCTGGCGAAATGTCGGTGCGCGCGCCGGCGACGTTCTGCTGTTCACCAAGCCGCTCGGCACCGGCGTGATTACCACGGCGCTGAAAAACAATCGCGCTTCCGCAGAATCGCTGAACGCGGCGGTTGCCGCAATGACGACGCTGAATCGCGATGCGGCAGCCGCGCTGCACGAAGTGGAAGAGAAGGCCGGAGCGACAAAGCCCATTCATGCCGTAACCGATGTGACCGGCTTCAGCTTACTGGGCCACGCACGCGAAATGGCTCTGGGCGATCCCGCTAATAACATAACGCCAGTTTCTCTCGAAATCGATCACGCCGCGTTCGCGTATTTCCCCGGAGCCCTCGAAGCAGCGCGGGAAGGCCACCTCTCCGGCGGCCTAAGAAACAATCGCGCGTTCATCTCCGACTGCGCGACTTTTGCACCCAGCGTCCCGAACGAATATCAGGATTTGCTTTTCGACCCGCAGACCTCCGGCGGCCTGCTCATTTCCATCGACTCCCTTCATTTGCCGGCGGCGCTCGACGCGCTGCAACGCCGCAGCGTGCAAGCCCGCCAAGTCGGCCGGGTCATTCACAAGGGTTCTCCGCTCATCTCTATTCGCTGACCCGCGGGCCTCTCTTCGCTAAACTACTCCGCATGGACACCATCACACACGGCATCGCAGGCGCGCTGATCGGCAAAGCGTTGTTCCGCGGTCAGGATCTAGTTACAAAGGGCCCAGTCACTCGGCAGCGCATCGTGACTTGGGCGCTGATGCTGGGCGCTATCTTTCCGGACGCCGACGTGTTTCGAGACATGATTTCGAAAGACCCGATGCTGATTCTGACTTGGCATCGCAGTATCACTCATTCGCTGCTGTGTTTGCCGATCTGGGCGCTGGCGTTGGCGGCGCTCACCAGATGGTTCGCGCAAAAAAGAAAGTGGGAAACGCCTTCGTTCGGGGCGCTCGCGGGAATTTACACTATCGGAATCCTCAGCCATATTTTTCTTGATCTGGTCACTTCGTTCGGCACGATAATTTGGTCGCCATTGCAATGGTCGCGTCCGGCCTGGGACGTGATTTTCATCATCGATCTGACGTTCACGGCAATCCTGCTGGTGCCGCAGTTGGTGGCTTGGGTGAACGCCAAGCGCGAAAAGGCAACGCGTCGGATGCTGCTGATGTGCGCTTTTTTTGTTCCCGCACCATTTGTGGTGTCGATTCTTTTGCAAAATGTCGGCGCGCCGGTATCCGCTCCCACCATCCTGGTGGCAACGGCGATTCTCGCCGCGCTCTTTCTTATTCCCACGCGGGGCGCCTGGAGTGCGGGGATCAGCTATACCGCGTGGAATCGCGCGGGCCTTCTCGCAGCGTGCGCCTATTTGGCCGCCGCCAGCTATGCGCATCACACCGCGGTCCGGCGGGTGCAGCAATTCGCGGCGTTCGAACACTTCGAGGTCAGCGCGCTGGGTGCGCTGCCGCTGCCGCCTTCGGTTTGGCATTGGGATGGACTCATCCGCACGCCGCGCGGCGTCTATGAATTCCGCACGGATCTCGCGGAGAAGCCAGCGTTGCAGCGGTCTAGCGGAAATGCAAATCCAACCGCGCTCGACGCGATCGAATACAAATTCTACCCGGACGCGCGGGACAATCGTTTCATCGAGCAAGCCAGACAGTTGCCCGAAGTACAGAAAGTATTGTGGTTCTCGCGCTTCCCGGTGGTGCGCTTTCACCAGGAAGGCCCGATTGCGGTTGTCGAGATTTCGGATTTGCGCTTTCCGCAAGTTCGCCGCGATCGCCCGGCCTCGTTCACCTACCGAGTGCGTTTCGACGCTTCAGGAAATGTGGTGTCGCAAGGATGGTTGAAGGGTTGAACTAGCGCGGGGAGCGAGCATCCCCTGCGCCGTCCGCCGGATGAATGACCACTTGCCGTTCTTCGCCAGTGCCGACGCTTTCGGTACGCACTCCGGGCATATCCTTCAACGCAAGATGCACGATGCGGCGTTCCCGCGAGGACATCGGATTCAATCGAAAGGGCTGGCGTGAGGTTTGCACGCGCTCGGCTGCTACTCGCGCGGTCATGCGCAATTCTTCAAAGCGCAGAGCGCGATAACCACCGCAATCGATGTGAATTCTTTCGTGCCAGGCAGGCTCAAGCCGCAAGGCCCGGAACGCCAGATGTTCGATGGCCTTCAGAACTTCACCGCCGCGTTCCAGCAGAATCTCTTTGTCCCGCCCGTCGAGGTCTGCCAGGACTTCCGCGCCGCCATCTTCGCCCGGCGTAACGCTGCGGACGTTAACCTTCAATTCAAAGCCGGCCAGGCGGATGCTTTCCTCAAGAAAAACCCGCAGCGCGTCCGCAGCCACAGTACGGTCGAGTTTCCCGTCGCGAATCAGTTCCGGCGGCATTGGTTCGGACGACTCACCTTTCCTCACGCAACGTTGTCTTTGACGCAACGGCGACGCGAAATGCGCTGCTATTTCTTCCCGCGTACCGGCTTGGCCGGAGCAGCAGCCGGAAGCGGATGCGTTCGGTTCAAATACCACTGTTGGAGAATGCCCACCAAACTGCTGGTGAGAATATACACTGCGAGGCCGCTGGAAATTGGAGAAACAATAAAAATGCCGGCCATGGTGATGGGCATGATTTTCATCATCATTTGCTGCTGCGGGTCGGTGGTGGTGATCGGAGTCATTTTCGAGACGAGATACATCGAAGCGCCCATCATTACCGGCAGAATATAGTAAGGATCGCGTGAAGAAAGATCGGTGATCCAGCCAAACCACCCGGCGTGCCGCAATTCGATGGCGTAGCGTAGCGTGGTATTCAGCCCGAACCAGATGGGCATCTGCAGAAACATCTGGAAGCACCCGCCGACGGGATTGATGCCTTCCCGCTGGTAGACGGCCATCACTTCCTTGTTCATTTCCTGTTTTTTCGGATCGTTGAATTTGTACTTTTTGAAGCGTTCTTGAATCGCTTTGATTTCGGGAGCGACACGCTGCATTTTCAGGGTGGTTTTGTAGCTGGAGATGCGCAGCGGGAAGAGCAGCATGTTGACGACCAACGTCAACACGACGATGGCCCATCCCCAATTGGGAACGTATTTGTAAATCCATTTCAGCCCGTGGAACAGCGGATCGGCGATGAACTCGAGCCAACCGAAGTTGACCAGCCCGTTCAACGGCGGGTTCATCTTCTTCAGGTCGTCGTAATCTTTCGGGCCGACGTACACGCGCAAAGCAGTGGGCTGCGCTGAAGTTGCCGTGGCGATTTGCGCGACAGGCTCGGCGGTGTCCTGGCCGCTGGTCTTGTCTTTGTAATTGTAGGCGGTCTTCCAATAGCGTGTTTCCAGGGTGCCAGGAGCGGTTCCGTTGGGCGGCAAGAACGCCACGGTAAAGTAGCGGTCCTGAATTCCGGTGAAATCCTTGCCCCCTTGCCAAACGCCAGGACCCCATTTGTCAGGCCCTTCGAGCTTCTTATGCGGCACGGAATTGATCTTGCCGCCTTCGCTGTAATAGGCCTCTACGGTTTCGAACGGAGCCGGATTGGTTACCGTCAAATCGCCAAACCCGCCCAGCCAGGCTAGGCCCGCGGTGATGGGCTGGCCGTTCAGCTTGACTGAAGTATCGACGTGAACCACATAGCTGTGATCGAAGCTGAAGCGCTTGGTCACTTCCAGATGGCCGTCGCTCCACTCCAGGCAAAAAGTCGCCGGTGCGGAGAAATGGCTCGTGGCTTTTATTCCATCCGTCGCCACTTCCTGTTTTCGCGATTGCGGGCCTGCACAACCAGGTTGGCCTGAAACAGCCAGCACGTAGAGACCGCTATTGACCGACTTCTCCGCTTCCGCGTCGTCGAGCACAAGTCCGAACGGCCATGCGCCTGATTGCTCGGAGGTCTGCGGATGAACGACGTCGAGAACGCGCTGCGGCTTGCTGTCATCCTTGTATTTTTTCAGTTGCCAACTTTTGACTACGCCGCCGCGATTCGAAAACTCCACACGGTACAGATCATTTTCCGCAACGATGGAGACTTCTTGCGTTCCGGCCTTGGGAGGTACAGCGCCCACCGCCGAAGGCGACGATGCTCCGCTCACGGTGGACGGCTTTGGTGCGGTAGTTCCGGAAGAAACCGGCGAAGACGCGTTGCCAGCGGTTGCAGGTGCTGACTGGGCTAGCGGATTCGTTTGCGGCGGGAGTATCGGTGGCTTGGGCGCGAAAAATCTTACCCAAAGTAAAATCACGCCCATGGAAAGCAGCGACGCAACCAGGATTCTTAGTTCAGGAGTGAACTTGGGCTTCTTCTGAAAATCGTTCACGAATGTGCCTCAGTGTGCATGACTTCCGATTGAGCCGAGTTGCTCTGCGTTTCTTGCCAGGTCTCGGGAACCGGGTCGTATCCAAACTTGCGCGACAGCGGGTGGCAGCGCAGCAAACGCTTGGTCCCGAGCCACACGCCGCGCAGCACACCGAATCGCTCGATGGCTTCGTAGGTGTAACGCGAACACGTTGGCTCGAAGCGGCAGCTACCTGCAAACAGAATCGAGAGGTACGACTTATAGATACGCAGCGCGAGCAGCGCGGCTTTCACAGCGGGGCTGTGGCCACCGGCATTGCTACCGGCTACAGATTCTGCATCAAGCGCAGCAGTTCGTTCGTCAGCGTGGCAAACGCACTGCGCGCCACGCCGCCCTTCGGGTGAATGACGATGTCCCATCCTGTGGGTAACTCCTGCCGGTGAAGGCGAATGATCTCGCGGACGCGCCGCCGTATGCGATTGCGCAACACCGCGCCGCCCAACGTTTTCTTGATGCTGAATCCGAAGCGGCTGGCAGGCAGGTTGTTTGCCCGGCAGAACACCGTGAAGTGTGAATTCGATCGCCGCTTTCCCGCGCGATACACGGCGTCAAACTCGCCGCGCCGCACCAGCCTGGCGTCGCGGGGAAAGCTCAGCGGCCCCGCTTCACTCGGGCGTGAGGCGATGACGACCCTTCTTGCGTCGCGCCGCCAATACCTTGCGGCCGCCAACGGACTTCATGCGCGCGCGGAATCCGTGCGTCTTGGCACGCCGGCGTTTCCGCGGTTGATATGTGCGCTTTGGCAAAGCAATCCCCCTTGCGTATACACAACCGAAGCAGCGGTTGTTCTGGAATTATGTAGTTTATGCGAGGCGCCAGCGGAGGGTCAAGGAATGCGGGGGAATGGAAGGCCACCTCACGGCGAATCCCCGGCGAGTAGAGGTGTCGGAGTGCGCTAGTAATTCCTGCGCGGTTTTTGTCTTTTGTAGTGACGCTGCGTGGGGGTTGAGTGATGGGTGCGCCCGACGAGGCAGCCACTTCGGAGCGCCGACCCGCAGTTCAGCTTGGGGCAGTGTCAGCAGGCACAGACTGAAGTCTGTGCTACCAAAGGCGTTACCAGATTTTGCATTGGTTTTCGCGGATCATCGCGTCGCCCTTTTTGCAGCCGAAGGCTTTGGCGAATTCGGCGATGTTGGAGAGCGGACCGTTTACGCGGAAGCGGGAGAGTGGATGCGGGTTGGTGTTGGCCATCAGGCGGGCGAATTCCAGACGCTGGTTGGCGCCCCAGACTTGCGCCCAGCCGAGGAAGAAGCGCTGCTCGGGTGTGAAGCCGTCTTTGTCCGCGGGGCGGGGCTTGCCTTCGATGGATTTCTCATAGGCGGCGTAGGCGATGGTGAGGCCGCCGAGGTCGGCAATACTTTCGCCGAGGACCAGCCGGCCATTCTGATGCAGATCGCCGTCGACGACGAAGCCGTCGAATTGATCGGAAACGCAGGTGGCGCGGCCCTTAAAATTTTTCAGATCGTCGTCGGACCACCAATTTTTCAGATTGCCGTGGGCGTCGTACTGGCTGCCGTGATCGTCAAAGCCGTGGGTGATTTCGTGGCCGATTACGGCGCCCATGCCACCGTAGTTGATGGCGTCGTCGGCTTTGGGGTCGTAGAAAGGCGGCTGCAAGATTCCGGCGGGGAAAACGATTTCATTCATGGCGCTGTTGTTGTAGGCGTTGACTTGCGGAGGAGTCATGCCCCATTCGGTGCGGTCAACGGGCTTGCCGATTTTTTCGAGGCGGCGCGCAAAATCGAACTCAGCGGCCCGCGACTGATTCTGCAGGTAAGAAGCGCGGTCGATTTTTAACTTCCCATAGTCGCGCCATTTGTCGGTGTAGCCGATTTTGACGGCAAATGCCTCGAGCTTGGCGGTCGCTTGCGCGCGGGTGTCCGCGCCCATCCAGGAGAGTGTTTGTAGATCGTCGTGAAGAGCAGCGATTAGATTGCGGACCATTACGAGTGCGTGAGCTTTTGCTTCGGGCGGGAAGTATTTTTCGACGTATAACTTTCCTAGCGCTTCGCCGAGACTGCGGTCAGTCGATTGGACGCAGCGCTTCCAGCGCGGCTGGATTTCCTTTGTGCCGGTGAGCGTCTTGCCGCGAAAATCAAATTCTTCGTTAACGAATGCTTCGGGCAAGGCTGCGGCGGCGGAGTTGACGAGGTGCCAGCGGAGGTAGATCTTCCAGTCGGAGATGGGTGTTGCGGTGAGCTGGGCGTCGAGCGCCTTAAAAAACTCCGGCTGAGCGACGTTAAGCATCTTTATATCGGGACGCCCCTGCAGGTTGAAATAGTTTTCCCAGGAGAAATTCGGAGTCAGCGGTTTCAGATCGGCGAGCGAAGTCGGGTGATAAGTTTTGATGGGATCGCGGAGATCGACGTTTTTCAACGAGGCGTTGGCCAGAGCTGTTTCGATGGTCATCACGGTGGAGGCTTCCGCTGCGGACTTGTCGGCAGGGTCGCCGAGTAGCGCGAACATCTTGGCTACGTGCTTTACGTAGGCATCGCGAAGTTGCTTGGATTTTTCGTCGTCGCGGACGTAATAATCGCGATCGGGCAGTCCGAGCCCACCCTGGCCGGCCACGGCGATGACTTGTGTGCTGTCTTTCGCGTCCTGAGCGGAGCCAAAGCGGAAGAGCACGCCAGCGCCGAGGCGTTGCAGACGCGCGACTTCAGTCTGCAGATCGGATGGCGTTTTGATCAGGGCAATGCGCGCGAGTTCAGGATCGAGCGGCTTGGTGCCGGCGGTGTCAATCGCAGCGGTGTCCATGCAACTAGCGTAGAAGTCGCCGATCTTTTGCTCGTTGACGCCAGGCTTGGCGTCGGATTTTTCCGCGGCCTCGAGGACGGCGCGGAGATTTTGCTGGTTTTTGTCAGCGAGCTGCGTGAAGGTGCCCCAACTTGAGTAGGCCGCAGGGATTGGATTGTTCTTCATCCAGCCGCCCATGGCGAATTGGTAGAAGTCGTCGCAAGGCTTACAGGATTTGTCGAGATTGGCGGTGTCAAAGCCCCAGGAACTGGGAGTGTCCGAGGAGGCGGCAGCGGCGCGACCACGGGTAACCAGCAAACCGACAGCGACTGCAAAGACTACCAGCGCGAGCAAGCTCGCGAAGAATCGGCTTTTCGTCATGAGGTACCCCTGTGTTACGTATGGATTTGGCGCAGCAGGTGGCACTCGCGAGCACACCCGAACCGTCCTGCGTCCGGTGAATGGGACGTGCGGAGCGGCAGGGACGTTTCGTGCCAAGGGCTTGTTCAAAAGCTAGCGGAGAACGGTGGGATAGAAGAGGCTATGACCGGCGCGAAGATCGTGCCCGTAAGAGAGAAGGATGGTGATACCGGTGAGGACCTGAATCTTGCATTGAGCGCCGACGTCCACGAGCCACTGACGGGAACCGAGAAGGGCGGAAGAGTCGGCGATGGAACCCGTGTCGAGCAGCGGGCCAAGTTTTATTTTGAGAAAGCCGGCGTTGAAGAACGTTTTGTCGAATTCAAAGTTGGCCAAGAGGTAGCGACGGCCGAGAGGAGCGGCGCCTTTGCGTCCGGCGGATGTACCGGTGTGCCCGCGAAGCCAGAGGTCGTTGTCGCGTTCGGCGCCAAGCTGGAAGAGTTCATCGATCGTAGAGGGACCGGCAATGGCGCCGGTGCGGAGCTGGAGGCGCGTTTCGTAATTGTCGCCCGCAGCTTTGGGAAACCAATGCGCGAGGAGCGAAGCGCGAGCGGCACCGAATCCGCCGAGACCCGCGGCGAAGTTGCGTCCAGCGCGAAGTTCGGCGGAAGCGTCGAGAGTGAAGCGATGCTCCGGGATACGGAGGAGAGAGCGCTCGGCGGCTAGCGAAACAGCGAGAGAATTCGAGTCCGTGAAAAAAGGCTGTGCGGAGACAGGAAGCGATGGAAGAGAGACGTTTCGGAAAGAATGAACAGCTGCTTCGATGCCTGCGCTCCAGCTCCACCGACCGCCGGGAATGAACTTGAGGCGAGCACCGCCGGTGACCGTGCGGACGTTGAGATCGAAGAGAGCGGCACCGGGGACAAAGAGGGTTTGCGAAAGATTCCAGTTTTCGTTGCGGGCGTCGAAGAAAAGTTCGAGATGCTGGGAGGCGTTGCCGAAGAGAGGCGAAGCGGCGGTAAGGGCGAAGCGGCGTTTCTGCGAATCCCAGCGGGCTAGAGAAGTGAAGTTGATGGCCCGCCGGCCAGCGTTCAAGAATTCAGGATAGACGGTACTGTAAGGCAAGCCACTGAAGGTAGAGACCAGGGATTCGAGCCAGGAATCGCCGAAGGCGTTTTTTTCGAGGAGATGCAGGGTCGCGTCGTAGGCGTCGGGGTCGTTATTGAATCCTGCTGTGGAGCCGGTGTTGGAGTTCGCAGCCGGCGCCACTTCGATGCGGTGGCGCGGGAAGACGCCGAGGGCGTCGAGACGTGCGTTAGCGGCGAGCAGTGCTTCCGAGGTGAGTATCTGCGGAGCGTGGAAGTTGATGGCGGAGTTGAGGAGGTCCGCGTTGACCCGCGGGAGAGGCGCAACGGAAACGCTTTTCAAGCGTGGCTTGTCGAGTGGATTCCAATATTTGAGGGCGGCTTCGAGATTGCCTTCGAGGAAGTAGATGGTGGCGAGGAAGTCTCGCGCGTAGTGGTCGGCGGGATCGAGGGCCAGCGCGGAGTGCAGTTCGCGCTTGGCGATAGCGAAGCGCTTCTGCTTGTAGGCGACGCCAGCTAGTTCCATCGGGAAGCGAGCGTCACGAGGAAGTTTGCGGCGGCCCGAGGAGAAGGCAAAGCGGGCTTGGTCCCAGCGGTCGAGACGAGCAAGGGCTAGGCCGGCGATCAGGTCGAACTCTGCGGATTGCTGCGGCGGACCGGCGGCGAACCTGGCGGCTTCTTCCCAACGTTGGGAATCCAACGCACTGTGGGCGGAAGCGAGGCGCTGCGCTTCCGAATCGCTTTGTGAACTGGCGGAAGCGGAAACCGCGCAGCATGCGGCCAGCAGCAGGGCGAGAATCAATTTGCCTGCGCGGGAACGGCGAGCAGAGTCCAGTTGCCGAGGGGCTGCCATTCTTCTTCGAATTCGGCGCGATCGATGCGCAAGAGCTTGCCGCGGGCCGGATCGTGGACCAGGACTGCGGGATTCTGCGAGTCCATGCCAACAACGACGACATAGTGCAGCGGGGATTTCCTGGTCCCGGGCTGCAGAGCAACGATGAGCGGTCTGCCCTGTTTCAAGTGCAGCCACAAATCGTCCCAGGTTCCCTGCACAGCAAACACGGTAAAGGTGGAGTCGCGAAGATATTTTTCCATGTCCGAAGCGGGGATGCCGCGGGCTTTCTTTGAATAGAGTGAGTGCTGAATGGCCTGCACGTCGCTGCGCGCCGAATCGACTGGCGTTCCGTGGGCGTTCCAATATTGAAGGAGCATGGAAATTGCGGCAGAGCCGCATCCGTCCGGGCCTTGGGCCACGAAGGGAACGTCGAGCCAGATGCCAGTTGGCGTGCTGGCTGAGGATGGTTGCTGCGTGACCCCGAAAATGGGCGGGGCCGCGAGAACGAAAAACGCGAACTGGAGGATACGGGTAAGGGTTTTCACAATCTTCGTTCCCCAGCCGCGGATTGAATCAGCGCAACGCCAGGGCAATGATCAAGACGGCGACAATGATGAGGATGATCCACAGCAGGTCGCGGTCGGAGATTCGGCCCGCTGCGAAATCACTTTGCGCCTGACGCGAACGCTCGGCAAGCCTGGAGAGATCTTCGTCGCTCAACTGGCCGACGGCCCTATCCATCTTCTGAAAATCTACTCCGGAGGATTGCAGAGCTTTCTGGCCGGCATCCGAGGAGAGCAAGGAGCGGACGGCTTGCTCGTTGGAATGACGTGTTTCCGCAGGCCGGGCGGCATCGTGCTGCAGTTCACCAAGGGAAACGACGTGCTGTGGCTGTGCGTCGGCTTTCACGCGATCGGTCTGCCCCCAGGCGACTCCACCCGACAGGAACGCAAGAGCCGCAACGATTAGCGGCAGGACCAGCCTCGAGACGCACTTCGGCAAACGAGAATCCATGCATCCTCCTAGAAGATTGGGCCGGTGCCTTAAGTCTAGGTTTAGATGAACGGAGAAACAAGAAAGGTTTGCGCGGGGGAGCATGTCCTGAGAAAAACGACTGGCGCGGGTTGGCTTACTTGGGGGAAAGCGGCTTCTGGTACTTGGTTACGTCGACGGACTGCCACTCGCCTTTTTTGATGCCGTCACGGATTTGCCCGCCGGTCTTGCCTTTGCCGACTTGTTCGTAGGCGTAGAAATCTTCGCGCATGCAAATGTCGCAGCCGGATGCGTGGCGGCTCGCGTAGCAGTCGAGCAGGCTGCCGTGCCCCTGGCTTTGGTCGCAGTGGCAATAGCACGGCTGTTGATAGAGCGTTTTCTTGATGCGCGCGGCGATGACATAGGCATTCTGAACGGCTACGTCCGTGAACAGCGATGGACTCATGACGGCCGGAAGCTCGCCTTTAGGAACTTGCGCGTGGAAAGCAGGTATGGGCTCTTCCGCTTGTGGCTCCAGCCGCGGAGCAATACGGCTCGGCACAGCGGCCAAGGCGATCCCGCCGGCCAAAAACGCAAGCACCATCGCAATTCTCTGTAGGACGCGCATCCGATCGACCCCCTGCAAATTCCCCAACAACAAACGAGAGCAACTCCACCAACCGCTATAACTTTACGTCGCCTCGGGCCGGAACTCCAGACGAAACGCGATCACCAGGGCAAATGGACCATGGCGATGCGCACGCGTTCCAGGCGAGTCGAATCCAGAACACGATCGTCATTCATATTGTCGATCTGGCTGTTGGCGATGAAATAGAAATCGTTTCCGCGAATAGCTCCGGTTGTGGGAAGGGTGGTCTGAGCGGAATGATTTTCGAGAACCGTGGTTTGCTTTACAGAAAGGCCATCACTCGAAAGCCGGAACGCGGCCACGCGCGGCGCGCCGATACCATTTTGTATGCCGACGAGAGCGCCTTTGTACCAGTACATCCCGTCGAATCCGGCTAGCGTGCTGTGCGGACCTGGATTTACGTCCGTGCTCGTCCCGGTGGCCAGATCGATGCGCACAACACCCAGCGCGTCAGCTACAAACAATTGCTTGTCATCGTCAGCCAGAGCGATGCCATTCGGATAAACGATCTCCCGGTACAGCGGGAGCGACGCAAACGCGCTCGTCTTGCGGTCGAAGCGCATCACCGAGTTGTTCAAGCTGTCGGTGACCAGGACATCCCCATTTTTTCGCAGCACCAGATCGTTAAATCCGTGCTTCCGCGCATCTTTCGGCTCGTATCTGCCCAGCAGCACGCCGTTGGTATCGTAGTGAACCAGTTCCGTCGCGCCGCGTTCGGTGAAGCAATTTGCCCACACCGTGCCATCTGCGGGATCCAGCCGTATACCCAGCACCGGCAGCAAGTGATCGCGGCCTGCGGGAACGAAGTCCGTGAATACACCGTCCTGCGAAATCTTCACAATTTTCCGGCGATTTAAGCTGCTGAGGTAAAAGATGTTTTGCTTTTCGTCGAACGCCAGCCCTTCCGGGACAAGATCTTTTTCCTCGGTGACGAACGCCACGCGAGCTTTCGCCACCATCGGATATTCGCGACGCACGCTTTCCATCATCTCTTCGAATTCCTTGGTCTCTTTCAGACCGCGAAACGCCGGTTCCCCGGAAGGATCGAAGCCTTGCCGCAGAGCCAGGCATTCCTTCAGCAGCTTCAACGCGTCGAGCGTTTCGCCCAGGTGTTGCTTGGCAGCGGCGAGAAAGAACAGCGCCGCGCCGCGATCCGGCAGCACGTTCTTCAATTTTTCCACGGTGGCAATTTGCGCGCGAACGTCCGCAGCATCCGCTGGCTCTGCGGGAGCTCCCTTGATTTCCTCCGGTTGTTGACCGTGAGCGGTTTCGACGGAGGCACACACGAGGAAAGGCAGGAACATTAGCAGGAGGCAAGGCGCGCGAGGTGTCATGGCAATAGATTGGACGCGAACTCCGCGGGTTCGACGCCCCTAAAATCGAAAGGCCTTACGATACTACGTGAATTTCCGCGGGGCCGTGATTCCGGAACGCCGCGGAATTTTGGCGCCGCGCAATGTGTTGCTCTCTCAGATGTTTCTGCGCGCGGCGCCCCCACGCGCGGACAAAAGTAAAATTCAACGCCCCGCCAATTGCGGAGCTGGCCAGAGGAATGAGGCGCCCGGCCCATTTTTCCGCCGCTTCCGCTCCCATTTTTGTGGCTAGGGCTTTCGCGATGCGTGGAGCCAGTCGCTCCAGAATCTGCTTCTCAGCCAGGTCTTTTCCGTAATCGACCCCGGTTGCTGCGGCCGCCGCCTTCCACATTTCTAGCCGCTGATCCGGATCGTGTACCTGAATCCCGTATAGCAGGCTCAGCCGTTGAATCAGGCGCAGCGTAATCACTACCAGCAAACTCGTGTCTGGTATCAACGTGAGCGCGCCTCCAAATCCGAAGCCCACGCCTTCGGCCAGCGCTAGCTTACCGGCATTGCGGATTAGCTTGGCCGCGATGGCATCCAACTGCTCGAGTGGAACATCGCTCATCCGCTCGAAGCCCGGCACCCAGACGCCATACTTGTTCGACAATTCACGGCGAAAAGCCTCCGGATCGATCTCGATGGAACGCAGCCCCCGCAGCATTCCAAATCGCAGCACGCCGCTTGCGGCGCGCCCGCTAATCGTTTTTCTTGGTTTCTTCACGTGGCGAATCCCCTGAGCCCCACACAGCATCCTATGGTGCTTAGAACCTGCCACGCAACCCTGGTGTTGCCTGGCAGCAACTTCGCGCTGAAAGGGGAGTTGGGAAAGGGGCGTTGATTAAAGACTGGGAGTTACCCGGAACGCGTCACACCACCACCAGTCCTACTTGACGCCGACGTTCTTTTCGGTAAACTGCCTTTTCTTTATGGCCACGACGCCACAATTCGTTCCCGGGGACGTAGTAAGCGATTTTGACTTTCCGCAACGGGAAGCGGCGTTCTTCTACGGGCTGTTTCTCCGTGGACATTCCGCGGAACAATTGCGTCGCGACATTGAAGTGCCTTCCGCCGTCCTCGCCAAGTGGCACCGCGAAGCCGAACGCGATCCGACGCTCCGCGACATTTTCTCCCGCATGGTGGAATACCGGCGTCATGTGTTAGCCATTTTCGACACCTTGGTTGGCCACGACGGCCAGCCGCAGCGCCTCCAGTAACCTAATCCACGCATCTGGATTCACTCCCGCTCGGATACCTCCCTGTACGACAGGTCAGGTCAAAATTCGTCAGGCAACCCTTTTCCTGCGCTGGGAATCTAAAGCCTTCCGGGGGCCAAGTGTCACAAAATGCAGGAGATTTCCCTGATTGACGCGAAGGCGATCAGGGGATTAGAATCACTGGGTCCCGCAGCTTGAGGTGTATCCATGTCAAGGGTTGTTCGTGCCCTGTTTGCTTCCATTTTTGCAGTAGCTTTGCTCATTCCCCCGGTCGGTGCCCAGCAAGCGCAGGATCCCAACGCGCCTATCGGCCCCCAGAAGCTCGATAAAGTCCAAAAAAGGAAGATCAAGCAGACCTTCAAAGAACTCGATAACGCGTACAAACAGTGGCTCACGGAAGACGTGATTTACATCATCTCTCCGGAAGAGCGGAATGCCTTCCTGCAGCTGGCTACCAACGAAGAGCGCGAACAGTTTATCGAGCAGTTCTGGCTCCGCCGCAGCAATAATCCGGACCTGCCAGACAACGATTTTAAGGAAGAACACTACCGCCGTATCGCCTATACCAACGAGCATTTCGCCTCGGGCATACCCGGGTGGAAAACCGACCGTGGCCGCATGTACATCATGTGGGGCCCGGCGGATGAGGTCGAATCGCACCCGACGGGCGGCACCTACGATCGCCCGATGGAAGAGGGTGGCGGCTCAACCAGCACTTATCCCTGGGAAACCTGGCGTTGGCGTTATCTGGAAGGAATCGGAGAAAACATCATCCTTGAATTCGTCGATCCTTCGGGATCCGGCGAGTATCACCTGACTATGGATCCTTCCGAAAAGGACGCTTTGCTGCACGTTCCGGGTGCCGGCTTGAGCTTGCTGGAATCCATGGGCATGGCTTCGAAGACAGACCGCTTCACGCGCTCGGATGGCACCAACTTGCCCACGTCACTGGGCGGAACGCCTGCCAGCATGAACGAGTTCAACCGCCTCGAACTGTACGCCAAAGTGCAAAAACCGCCCGAGGTCAAGTTCAAGGACCTGGAAGCGGTAGTCACGGCGCGCATCGTCCGCGATCAGATCCATTTCAACTGGCGCACCGACTTCTTGAAAGTCACCAACGACACCGTACTGGTCCCGGTGACCGTGCAAGTTCCCAACAACCAACTTTCCTTCTTGTCCAAGGAAGGAATTCACTCGGCTACACTGAACGTTTTCGGCCGCATAACCACCTTGACCGGCCGCGTCGTGCAGACCTTCGAAGAATCCGTCAGCCGCGACTTTCCGGATTCGCTGTTCCAGCAGTCCGTCAAGCTGCAGTCCATCTACCAGAAGGCCGTGCCGCTGCGGCCCGGACTCTATCGTCTCGACCTGGTCATCAAGGACGTGCAGAGCGGCAACATTGGCGTGGTCAATTCGCGCCTTGCCGTTCCGCGCTACGAAGACGAAAAACTCGAAGCCAGCACGCTGATTCTCGCGGATCAGATCGAACACGTTCCTGCCAAGCAGATTGGCTCCGGACAGTTTGTGCTTGGCTCTTCCAAGGTGCGCCCGCGTCTGGACGCCGATTTCAGCACCACGGACAAACTCGGCATCTACATGCAGGTTTACAACTTCAAATCGGATGAGAAAACCCACAAATCCAGCGGCGCCTTCCAATACACGGTAAAGAAGGGTGACCAGCAGATCATGCAGTTCAAGGAAACGTCCGACGAGATGAAGCAAACCGGCGATCAAATCACCATCGAACGCCTGTTGCCTCTGGCGACCCTGGCTCCGGGCAAATACACCATCGAGATCAACGCCACGGATTCGCTGTCGAACCAAAAGATTTCCCGCACCGCGGATTTTACGGTCAAGCAGTCGGCGGAGACTAAAACCGCCGCCAATTCGACGCCGGGGAGGTAACACGACGTGAAACAAGGGCAGCTCCGAACCCTGGGGGCTCTGGTCCTGGTCGTTGGCGTTTCGTGCTGCGGCGCGAATAACGCTCTCGCGCAGTCGAAGACTGTCGACGGCAAGCTTTCTGGAGTGGTGCGCGATGCTGCGGGCACTCCGCAATTGGGTGCCAGCGTTGAAGTTGTTTCCGAGGCGCTCGGGCTCTCCACCGCCTCGCAAGGGTTCCTTACCAATACCCAAGGCGTATTTCGCGGAGACAAACTCGCCCCTGGCTTCTACACCGTCCGCGTAACTCTCGCCGGCTTTCTGCCCACACTGGAAAAGCATGTCCGCATCAATGCGAATCTCACCACCGTAGTTCGCATCCGGCTGGAATCCATGTTTGCCTCTCTCGAGCAGTTGCGCCGGCAGCCTGCCCCGGCGAGCGCCGAGGCGGATGACTGGAAATGGGTGCTGCGCTCAGCTTCGTCGATGCGCCCGGTCCTCGAGTGGGCGGATGATGATGCGCCGTCGATTTCAGCGCTGAGCTTCGATTCCGGTACTCCGCGCACTGCGCGCATGCGCCTGGAAATGACCGATGGCGCGCGGCGTCTCGCGTCGGCCTCCAACATTGCTTCCGCTCCTGCAACTGCTTTTGCCTATGACCAGCAAATCGGCGGCCGGAGCCGCCTGATTCTCGCCGGACAGATCAGTTATGACGAGACGGCTCCGGGCGGAGGGATTGCGACGATTTGGCTGCCCACCGGTACTCTCGGTGCCGGACCGCACACAGCGTTAGTTCTTCGCGAGGCCAAAGTGACCTCGGGCGGACCGGTATTTCGCGGAGTTCGCATCGACCAAGGTGGCAGCATTGGGCTCGGCCAGCGCATGGTGCTTCGCTATGGCGGAGAGTACGTGTACGTCGGTATGGGTGCTGCGGCTTCTTCCGTGCGGCCGCGCGCCGAACTGACCATCAAAGCCAACGATGACTGGACCACGTCTCTAATCTTCGCATCGATGCCCAGCGGTCCCACGCCCTTGGAATCGGAAGGCGTGGAAAATGAAGGTATCTTGGCCGCTGCGCTCAACGAGCTGGATGCTTTTCCGGCGCTGCTCTGGCGGAATGGCCGTCCGGTTCTGCAGAACGGCTGGCATGAAGAAGTGGCCGCCGAACGCCGGCTGGGCTCTCGTGGGAAGCTGCAGGTTGCCGCTTTTCACGATGACAACCGTCACGTAGCCGTTTATGGACGCGGCGACGGACTCCCCGTTTCCGATTATTTCCAGGATTATTTTTCGAGCGGCTTTGCTTACGATGGCGGTTCATCCGGCAGCTGGGGCACTCGTGTGGCCTGGCGCGAAAAGGTTTCGGATGACGTGGAGTTGACTGCGATTTACGCTTACGCTGGCGCGCTTTCGCCAATGGAGGCGGCCGACGATTTCCTTCGCGACGTTCTTAAAACGCAAGGCCGCCACTCTCTCGGAGCGGGGTTCAGCACCAAGATCCCGCATGCTGGAACCCACCTCGAGGCGAGTTACAAGTGGATTAGTGGCGCGGCCGTTTCACGGGTAGACCTCTACGGCGAGTCGCTCTTTCAGGTGGATCCATATCTCCATATCGGAGTGCGGCAGCCGCTACCCAAGTTTGCACTTGGCCGTTGGGAAGCTATCGCGAATTGCGACAACTTGCTGGCTCAGGGATACCTCCCGATGAACAGCCGGGACGGTCATGTTGTGCTGGTTCCTTCTTTGCGGACGTTCCGGGGCGGGCTAAGCGTCCAGTTTTAGTGCTCTTGAAAGCTGTAAGTGGCCTTCCAGAAAGTGGATTGCTCTCGCCGTCTCGCCGCTTGAATTTGCTAAGTTATTGTTTTAATTAGAGTTCCTGCTATGGCTGTCTACCAAAGAATGGACATCAGGTTGCACTTACCTTCAGCCGGAGAGGTTCGTAGTCGCGGTTAGGGCCATGAAACAGAGCCTTCGAGTCAGCCTTGGAGCGGTGGTGTTGGCGCTTGCCACTATGGCCGCCTTCATCTTTGCTTTGCTGAACTTCGAGCAGCGCCGGTTGTTTGAGTATCCGGACGATGGGGTCGCCTGGTCCGACACGGAACACGGCGTCCAGGCTTGGAGAGTGGCCTCGAGTTCCGCTGGCGCACGCGCTGGCATCCGAGAAGGCGACCGCCTGGTCGCTCTCAATGGCTTTGCCGTTAGCCGCTCTGCCCAGGTGGCCAGCCGGTTGTGGCGCGCAGGCATCTGGAGTCAGGTCCGCTACCAGCTGTCCCGCAACGGTGAAGAGTTTGAGACCTCCCTGGTCACAGCCCCCGCTCCGAAGCCTTCGTCCATCGAAAACTACCTGCGGATTGTTGGGGTTCTCTATCTCTTCATCGGCATGTTTATTTTCGTGCGCCGCTGGAATGCCCCGCGTGCGGTGCATTTTTACGTTTTCTGTCTCGTTTCTTTCATCCTGTATTCCTTCCACTACAGCGGCAAGTTGGACGCATTCGACTGGGAAGTGTACTGGAGCGGTGTCGTTGCCCGTTTGCTCGCCCCCGCCCTGCTCCTTCACTTCGCTTTGGTTTTCCCTGAGCGTTCGGAAGGTACGGGCCGCTCCGCGTTCAAGCGCGCGGTGGTTTATGCCGTGCCCGCGCTCTTGCTATTCATCCACGTCAGCACAGCGAAGGACGCCCTGGGCTTCGTGCCGTGGATTGGCGCTCGCCTGCAGCTTGAAAAGCTGGAACTCGGATTCCTCGGCCTCGGTTTTCTCTTTGCTGGAGCTGTTTTCTATAAAAGCTATCGCGAAGCTCCCTCTGGCGTCTTGCGCCAGCAGCTAAAGTGGCTGACCGGCGGTACGCTGATCGGCAGTTTGCCTTTCGCATTGTTTTACGTTCTGCCGTTTGTGTTTGACGTAACGCCGATGTCTTGGATGACGTTCTCCGTCGTCGGGCTGGTTCTCATCCCACTGTGTTTCGGATATGCCGTCATCCGTTATCGCTTGATGGATGTGGACATCATCTTCAAGCGCGGCTTGGCCTACACCGCCGCAACCGCAGCCGTGGCCTCCGTTTATTTTGCCCTGGTGGCGCTGATCGCGCACCTTTTCAACACACAGACCAGCGGGCCCGTTGGCGGGATGATCGCCATCGTGGTTGCTGCCTTTCTCTTCCAGCCATTCCGCGAATGGATTCAGGCGCGTCTCGACCGTTTTTTCTACCGCGACCGCCTCGACTATCGCCGCACGTTGATTGAATTCGGCCGTACGCTGACCAACGAAGTTCGCCTCGAGCCCATGCTCGGCTCGGTGATGGATCGTGTTTCGCAAACTTTGCTGGTTGATCGCTTGGCCATCTTCGTCGAAGATCCCGCGCAGCCCGGCCAGTTGCGTCTGGCGCGTTCCATGGGTGTTCGCCTCTCGCAAACGCTGGATTTGAGTTTCCTCGGCCAGGCCGGCGCGGACTTTGCCCGCGGACCGCTGTTCTTTGAGTCACCGCGTGCCGCCAGGGACGTGAGCGATTCCGTCCGTCATACGCTCGAGCAACTCGACCTCAACTATTTCGTTCCTTGCCGCATCCGCGAGCACACGGTCGCGGTGCTTGGCCTTGGCAAGACCGTTGATGGCGATTTCTTGTCCAGCGATGACGTCGAACTCGTCGAAACGATCGCCGGCTACGTCGCCGTCGCCCTCGACAATTCGCAGCTCTACTCCTCGCTCGAGCAAAAAGCCCTCGAAATCGCGCGCCTCAAGGATTTCAGCGAAAACATCGTCGAGTCCCTCAACGTCGGCGTCCTCGCCATTGATCTCGAAGGCATCGTCGAATCCTGGAACACGCGCATGGAGCAGCTCTTCGGCGTCGCCCGCCAGGAAGCCGTGGGCCGGCAATTGCGCTCCTTGCTTCCCGAAGAACTCGCCGCCGAAATCGCCAATCGCCACGAGCAAGAGCAAATCACCGGCATTTACAAGCAGCGCCTGCATCATCAAGGCAAAACGCTGACTCTGAACGTCTCCATCACGCCCCTCGTCAGCAAATCTGGCGAACGCATCGGCCGCTTGCTCCTCATCGACGACGTAACCCAGCGTGAGCGCATGGAAGAACAGCTCTCGCAAACCGAAAAGCTCACTTCGCTCGGCTTGCTCGCTGCGGGCGTAGCCCACGAAGTGAACACTCCGCTGGCCGTCATCTCCAACTACATCCAGATGCTCGCCAAGCAAATGCCCGAAGGCGATCCACGCCACGGCATCATCGACAAGATCGTCAAGCAGACTTTCCGGGCCAGCGAAATCGTCAACAATCTTCTGAATTTTTCGCGCACTGGCGCCGGTGATGCCCGCGATATCAACGTCAATAGCGTTCTCGAAGAAACCCTTTCGCTGATGGCCCATCCGCTGAAGAGTTCGCAGATTCAAATCGTCAAGCAACTTGGCGAACCGCTTCCTCCGGTTCGCGGTTCCGCCAACAAGCTCCAGCAAGTGTTTCTCAATCTATTTCTAAACGCGCGAGACGCCATGCCCGGCGGAGGCATGCTCGAAGTACGCACCACCGCGCACAATGGCAGCGTCGAAATAGAGATCGCCGACACTGGTGCCGGCATTCCGCGCGAGCATATTCACCGCATTTTCGATCCATTCTTCACCACCAAAGCCAGCGGCCGCGGCACGGGTCTCGGTCTCTCCGTCAGTTACGGCATCATCAAAGAGCACGCCGGAAAAATCGATGTGCGCTCGACGCCGGGCAAAGGCACTTCCTTCCACGTCGAGTTCCCTGCCGTAAGGAAAGCGGTTCATGTCTAAGGGTTTAATCCTCGTTGTAGATGACGAATCAGAGATTCGCGAGGGCCTGGAGATACTCCTCAGCAGCGAAGGCTACGGAGTCTCCAGCGCCAGCACCGGAGAGTCCGGCCTGGCCAAGCTCGAAGAGCATCCCTTCGATTTGCTGCTCCTCGATGTCAGCTTGCCGGATCGCAATGGTCTCGACTTGCTCAAGGAAATTCATCGGCGCGATCCGCATCTATCTGTCGTTCTGATTACCGCCTACGGCTCCATCGACATGGCGCGCACCGCCTTCAAAAACGGAGCCATGGACTACATCACCAAGCCGTGGTCCAACGACGAGCTCCTCGCCCAGGTGGCGCAAGCTGTCGAATCGCGCCGTCTGCGCGAAGAAAACGTCCAGCTCAAGCGCGCTCTCAAGCAGCGCTTCAATTTTCCCAACATCGTTGGCAAGGGCGACAAGATGCAGCAGCTTCTCGACCTCGTCACGCAAGTTGCTCCCTCACGCTCCACGATTCTGATCAGCGGCGAAAGCGGCACCGGTAAGGAGCTCATCGCTAAAGCTATTCACTCCGCTTCTCCGCGCGCGGAAAAAGCTTTTGTCCCCGTAAACACCGGGTCTATTCCCGTCGACCTGCTCGAATCGCAGCTTTTCGGCCACGTCAAAGGCGCCTTCACTAGCGCCATCGCCTCCAAAAAAGGCCTCTTCGAAGTTGCCGACCAGGGCACCATTTTCTTCGACGAAATCGCCACCATCAGCCACGAAACCCAAGCCAAGCTCCTGCGCGTGATTCAAGAGCGCGAATTCATGCGCCTCGGCGGCACCGAAACGATCAAAGTAGACGTCCGCATCGTCGCCGCCTCCAACATTGATCTCCTCACTCTGGTCCGCGAAGGCC
>Ga0137403_10000537_pt1 | contig 49086 bp, 41 predicted proteins | sample CZOMad2_1_16fung_FD_122057 | JGI IMG/M metagenome (GOLD analysis project Ga0137403, IMG submission 122057) | Vadose zone soil fungal communities from Angelo Coast Range Reserve, California, USA - CZOMad2_1_16fungal (Hybrid Assembly) | ecosystem: Environmental > Terrestrial > Soil > Vadose zone... | reverse complement strand
CGAGCGGATCCGGGACCTCGGCAACCAGCTGTACGACCGTCTCCGGACGCTGGCGGGCCACTTCGACTCGCTCGGCGGTGCGCTCGGGCGTGCCGTGAACGCCTACAATAGCTTCGTCGGCTCGATGGAGACGCGTGTGCTGCCGGCGGCCCGTCGGTTCCGCGACCTCGGCGCCAGCGCTGGTGAGGAGATCGGGCCGCTCCCGGCGATCGAGCAGGCGCCGCGCCAGCCGGACGCGCCCGAATTCCCGCGCCAGCTCACGACGAGCGACGCCCCCCGCCAGGACGCCGTGTGACCCTGAATGATATGATCGGTCCATGACGCCCCCCATCCCAATCCAGGTGTACGGAATCAACCTCCTGGTGCGTTTGATGGTCGAAGGACCCGCCGACGTTCGCGTGCACTGTCCGAAGGGCTCGCCGATCCGTTACGGCGAGGTGATCGCGCGCGGTGACGGCTTCGACGAGGGCGCCAACGCGTTCCGCGAGATGCCCGAGCTGAAGGTCGTCGTCGCCTTCGAGGAGTCGGCCGAAGAGGTCGAGGGACACTACTTCTACATCGCGGGCGAGGAGTACCGCGTCATCCGGCTCGACGCTGTCATCCTGTCCTTTCCCCACGAGTAGCCCTCCGTGGCCCGCGTGGACGCCGCGGTCAAAGCCGCGCTGTCTCGTCTCGACGAAGAGGAGTTGATCGAGCTCACCCGAGCGCTTATCCGGATCCCCAGCGTGGTGCGGCCGGGCGAGCCGGCCTCCACCGAAGCCGCCGTCGCCCGCCACGTGGAAGTCTGGCTCGCGAAGCAGGGGTTCGATCTCGAGGTCCAGGAGGCCGCGCCCGGGCGTCCCAACGTGCTGGCCTGGCTGGGCGAAAAAGGCGGAGGCAAGAGCCTTCTTCTCGAGGGTCACACCGACGTCGTGACGGAGGGCAATCCCGCCGAGTGGACGCATCCGCCGTTCGCCGCCGATCTCGTCGACGGGCGGATCTACGGGCGGGGTGCCGCCGACATGAAGAGCGGTCTCGCGGCGGCGATGGTCGCCGCGGCCGCCATCAAGCGGAGCGGCGCTGCGCTCGCCGGGCGGCTGGTCGTCGGCGCGCTCGTCGACGAAGAAGGGGACATGCTCGGCGCGAAGCACCTCTGCACGACCGCGATCGGCCGCGAGCTGGACGCCGCGATCATCTGCGAGCCCGAACAGAACGAGCTCTGTCTCGAGCAGCGCGGGGTGGTCTGGGCGCGGGTCGCGATTCGCGGCCGCATGGCCCACGGGGCGATGCCGGAAGCCGGCGTGAATCCGATCACGGCGCTGGGCGCGCTGCTGCGCGAGGTGCCGGCGCTGGAGCGCCGACTCCGAAAGCTCTGCCGCCGCAGTCCTTACCTCCGTCCGCCGACGGTGACGCCGACCATCGCGCGGGCGCCGGTGCAGGGCATCGAGCAGTCCAACGTGATCCCCTCGAGCGCGCGCGCGCTCCTCGACGTCCGGCTCACGCCCGGGCCGGACGAGACCGCGGTGGCGCGCGAGCTCGATGCCGCGTGCCGGCAGGCGATGGCGCGATGCCCGGGGAGCACGATCGAGTGGGAGCCGGTGAACGGATTCCGGCTGGCGACCAAGGTCGAGCGGAGTGAGCCGCTGGTGCGCGCGATGGTCGCGGGCGTCCGTCAGGCGACCGGCCGGCGTGCCGTGTTCGGCGGCGTCCCGGGCTCGACTGACGGGACGATTCTCCGGATGCAGCTCGGCATCCCCATCGTGACCTGCGGGCCGGGCAAGCGCCTCATCCCCCACCAGGTGGACGAGCACGTCGAGATCACCGAGCTCGTCGACGCGGCGAAGATTTACGTCGCGTCGGCTCTGAACTTTCTTCGATGACCGCGCCGGTCGTCCGGCTGCGTCCGGTCGAAGCCTTTCCCGTCGAGCACGAGGGCAGGCAGTGCATGGCGCTCCGCGACCCCGCCGGCTACACGGATGCGATCGTCCTGCTGCACGGGGCGCTCCTCGAAATCGTGTCGCTCTTCGACGGCGAGCACACGGTCGCGGACATCCAGGCCGCGGTCATGCGCCGGCACGGCCAGCTGGTCGAGCGGCGACAGATCGAGGAGATCGCCGAGGCGCTCGATCAGCAGGGATTCCTCGACAGCCCAGCCTTTGCGGAGCGGCGCGCCGGCATCGACAGCCGCTTTCTCGCTTCGCCGACCCGTCCGGCGACCCACGCCGGGACGGCGTACGCGACGGACGCCGGCGAGCTCCGCGCGATGGTCGACGCGTTCTTCACGCCGCCCGCCGGGCCGGGCCCGATCGACCCCCACGGGGCGGTGGGGCCCGAAGTGCGGGCGGTGATCGCGCCCCACATCGACTTCCACCGTGGCGGCTCCGCCTACGCGTGGGCCTATCGCGACCTGGCCGAGCGAAGCCACGCCGACGTCTTCGTGATCTTCGGCACCTGCCATGCCGGGATGGCGCATCCCTTCGCGCTCACCCGGAAGGACTACGCGAGCCCCCTCGGAGACGTCCAGGTCGACCGCGACTTCGTGGAGGCGCTCGCCAGGCGTGCGCGTCAGGATTGCTTCGGCTCCGAGCTGGCCCACCGCGTCGAGCACTCGATCGAGCTCCAGGCCGTGTTCCTCCGCTACCTCTATGCGCACCGCCGCGACATCCGGATCGTCCCGGTGCTGGCGAGCTTCGCCCACGAGGCGATGCTGGGCGGCAAGCGTCCCGACGACGATCCGCGGGTGCCCGGGTTCCTCGAGGCGCTCGCCGAGACGATCGCGGCGAGCGGACGCCGGGTCGCGCTGGTCGCCGGCGCCGATCTGGCCCACGTCGGTCCGCGCTTCGGCGACCCCGAGCCCGTCTCCACGCCGGAGCTGGCGCGCATCGAGCGTGAGGACGGCGCCATGCTCGAGTCGGTGGCCGCCGGCGACGCGCAGGCGTTCTTCGAATCGGTCGCGCGCGACGGCGACCGGCGCCGCATCTGTGGCTACTCGCCGATCTACGCCCTGCTGCGCTCCCTCGGCGGCGTCACCGGGAGCGTCAAGCGCTACGGACAATGGCCCGATCCCAGCGGGGTGGTGTCCTTCGCCAGCGTGGTGTTCGAATGACGGCGCGGGAAGAGAGCCCGAGCGTGGACGACCCAGGCGAGCCGATGCCGGATCAATGGCGGCTGCCGAGGCTCCGCGTCGACGTGAACGGCGACTGGTTCGACGACGACGTCGAGATCACCCACGCGGGGATCCTCGCCAACCTCCGGTCGATTCTCAGGCGCGACGCCCAGGGGTACTTCATCCAGACGCGAGTCCGGATCCCGGTCGAGGTCGAGGACGTCCCCTTCGTGGTCGCCCGGATCGAGCGCCGTGGTGGGACGCTCCACGCGTTCCTGAGCGACGGTACGGAGGCCGACGTCGACCCGGCCAGCTTGCGGGTGGGCCCCGACGACGTGCCGTACTGCGCCGTCAGGGACGGAACGTTCGACGCGCGGCTGAGCCGCGCTGCGGCGTTCCAGCTCCTGGCGCTGGCCGACTACGACGAGGGTACGGGACGCGGCACGCTGCGCGTCGGCGGGCGCGAGTACCCGCTCCGGAGAAGCGCCTGACCAAGGCGCTCGCCGCGCTCCTGGCCCTGGGACTGGCGGCCGCCGGGGTGGCCTGGTGGATGGGCGCCGACGCGCAGCCGGTGACCGTCGACTCCATCGGCGACGAGAACCAGACGGTAGCGCGCGGCCAGCTGCCGGTCTTCGCGGCGAAGGGCGAAGCCGCCCAGCTCTACGCGTTCGCCGCCGACAACCCGGACACCCTCCGGTGGATCCCGTGCACGTGCGGCTGCGGCCGGCTCGGCCACACCTCGAACCGGTCCTGCTACGTGAAGGCCGAGCCGACCGGAGGCGTCACCTTCACGAGCCATGCCGCGACCTGAACGCTGTGTCTGGACATCACGCGTGACGTGATGCGGATGAAAGGCGAGGGCAAGCCGCTGGCGGCGATCCGGGCGGCGATCGACGAAAAGTATCTCCGGTTCGGCCCCCCGACGCCGACCCCGCGTCCCGAGGCGAGGCGAGACTATGAACAGTAGTATCCTCGGCGCATGAAGGTCGCCGCCGTTCTCATGGAGATCCTGAAAGCGGCCGGCGTCCGCTACCTCTTCGGCAACCCGGGCACGACCGAGCTGCCCTTTCTCGACGCGCTGCCCGACTCCGGGCTCGAGTACGTGCTCGGGCTCCAGGAGGCCACCGCGGTCGCGGCGGCCGACGGGTACGCACAGGCGTCGGGGCAGGTCGGCGTCGTCAACGTCCACGTCGCCCCGGGGCTGGCCAACAGTCTCTCGATCCTCCACAACGCGGCGCGGTCCAAGACGCCGTTGGTGGTGACGGCGGGACAGCAAGACACGCGCTTCCTCATGGACGAGCCGATTCTCGCGGGCGACCTCGTCCGGATGGCCGAGCAGTTCACCAAGTGGTCCTACGAAATCCGCCGGGCCGAGGAGGCCCCCGTCGCGCTGCGCCGGGCGCTCAAGGTCGCGCTGACGCCGCCGACCGGGCCGGTGTTCCTCTCGCTGCCGATGGATCTCATGGGCCCCGTCGTGGAGGACACCGGCGCCGGGCCGACGCCGATCGCCGCGCGAAGCCGCCCTGATCCCGGAGCGCTCGCTCGCGCCGCCGAGCTCCTGGCTCGCGCCCGCGCGCCGATCATCATCGCCGGCGACGGCGTGGCGCGATCGCGGGCGGTTCCCGAGCTGGCCGCGCTGGCCGAACTGCTCGGCGCGCGCGTCCACGGCGAGCCGGTGTACCGGCGCACGAACATCCCGGGCAGTCACGCGCTGTGGCGGGGCGGGCTCTTCCCGTCGCCGGGAGCCGTCCGTAAGGCGCTCGAGGAATGCGACGCGCTCCTGATCGTCGGCGCGAACGTCTTCACCTGGTTCCTCCACACAGAGGGCACGCCGTTCCCCCGCGGCCTCCAGGTGGTCCAGATCGACGACGACCCCTGGGAGATCGGTCGGAGCCATCCGATCACGCTCGGCATCGCCGCCGATCCGAAGACGACGCTCGCCGAGCTGTCGAGCGCGCTGCGCGGCCGGATGACGGAGGCCGAGCGAGCCGCGGCCGCCGCTCGGGTCGAGAAGATCGGAGCGGCGAGAGCCGAGTTGATGACGCGGGTGCGGGCCGCCGCTCAGGCCGAAGCCGAGCGGGTACCGATCGGCCAGGCGCATCTCATGTACACCCTGGGCTCGCTGCTTCCGGCCGACGCGATCGTCGTCGACGAGTCGGCGACCTCGCTGCCGTTCGTCCTCCGCTACCTGCCGTTCGCGGCAGCGGGATCGTTCTACGGCTCCAAGACCGGAACCCTCGGGTGGGGGATGGGGGCGGCGATCGGCGTTCAGCTCGGCTCACCCGGCCGCAAGGTCGTCGCCACGATCGGCGACGGCTCGGTGATGTACGCCCCGCAGGCGCTCTGGACGGCGGCGCACTACCGGCTCCCGATCACGTACGTCGTCCCGAACAACACCTCGTACGCGATCCTCAAGTCCGGGATGCTGAGCCTCGACCTCGCGTCGGCCAAGCGTGGGATCTATCCGGGCATGGACCTGGTCGAGCCGGAGATCGACTACACGGGTCTGGCCCGGTCGCTCGGCGTCCGCGCCGAGCGCGTCGACAAGCCCGGCAACCTCCACACCGTGCTCGAGGCATGCCTCTCCCACCCCGGGCCGACGCTCGTGGACGTCGCCATCGACCGCGGCTTCAAGTCGATGCTGTGAGCGCGGAGCCCCCTTCTCCCGAACAATGACCCTGCGAACGGGCGGGGAGTGGGTGGTCGACGCGCTGCGCGCCGAGGGCGTGCGCCACGTCTTCGGGATCCCGGGCGTCCACAACCTCGCGATCTACGACGCGCTCCTCCGGCAGTCGGCGATCATGCACGTGCTGGCCCGCCACGAGGCGGGGGCGGCCTTCATGGCCGATGGCTACGCGCGGGCGTCAGGCGCACCCGGGGTGGTCGTCGTTACCACCGGCCCGGGCGCGACGAACGCGCTGACGCCGCTGGTGGAGTCCTACGCGGGATCGATACCCGTCCTCGTGGTGATGTCCGACGTCGCCTCTCAGCTGGTCGGCCGCGACGTCGGCGCGCTCCACGAGGTCCCGAACCAGATCGAGTGCTTCAAGCCCGTCACGCGGTGGGCGGAGGCGGTCACGGAGGCGGGCGCGATCCCGACGACCGTACACGGCGCGTTCGATCTCCTTCGAACGGGTCGCCCCGGGCCGATCGCGATCTCGATCCCCAACGACTTTCTGGCCGCCCGCTTCGACGCCGCGCTCCGAAGCGGCGGACACGGACGCCGGCCACCGTGTCACGTCGATGCGATCCAGGAGGCCGTGCGTCTGCTGGCCGGCGCGTCCAGGCCCCTCCTCATCGCCGGCGGCGGCGTGATCGCCGCCGGGGCCGAGGCCGAGCTGTCTCTGCTCGCTCGCCGGCTGGGCGCGCCGGTGATCACCACCGTCATGGGCAGGGGAGCGGTCAGCGAGCGGGATCCGCTGTGGCACGGCGTCCTGCCCAACAGCCGCGCTACCGAAGCGGTCATCAGGGCCGCCGACGTGATCCTCGCGGTTGGCTGCCGCTTCGCCCACCGATCGACGCAGGGGCTCCTCCTGAACCTCTCGTTCGATCCCTCCCAGACGCTGATCCACCTCGATCTGGACCCGACCGTGATCGGCCGGCTTTTCAAGCCGCAGCTCCCCATCGTCGGCGACGCGAAGGATGGGCTGGCGCGGCTGCTCCAGGGCCTCGGTCAGGGGACGGCGCCGACCGGCTGGGACCATGGCTGGCGGGAAGGCCTCCGACCCGCGGCGAGCCCTCGCTACACGGCAGAGATCGCCCGTCTGATCGAGACGCTGCGCACGGCGCTTCCCGACGACGCGATCGTCGTGAACGACCAGACCGGGATCAACTACTGGATGGAGTGGCGCTTCCCCGTGCTGATGCCGCGGACCTTCCTCTATCCCGTGGGCTCGGCCACGCTGGGCTACGGCGTGCCGGCGGCGATCGGCGCCAAGATCGCCTGCCCGGACCGCCCGGTTCTCTGCGTCGTCGGCGACGGCGGCTTCATGTACTCGGTGAACGAGCTGGCGACGGCGGTGAAGTACCGCCTGCCGGTCGTGTTCCTCGTCATGAACGACGACCGCTACGGCGCGATCAAGTGGCTCCAGCAGACGCTCTTCGAGGGGCGCTGGGGCGAAACCGATCTGGCGAACCCCGACTTTCCGGCGCTCGCGAGAGCGTTCGGGGCACGTGGCGAGCGCGTAGCAGGCGTAGACACGCTCGGCGCCGCCATCAAGACGGCGCTCGCCGCTGACGGGCCGACCCTCCTCGAGCTGCGAATGACGATTGAGCCGCCCTGGGAGCTGTAGCGCAGAGAATCGGCCGATCCTCGCTGCCCGTTACGCTCTTACGTATCAAAACCTGGGCGCTGACTCGCACGCCCCTCAAGCGTAGAATTCTCTCAGGAGGAGAGCGATGGCGGTCGCGCTCACGAAGCGTCGGTTCACCGTGGACGAGTATCACCGGATGGCCAAGGCCGGCATCCTTAGGGACGACGACCGCGTGGAGCTGATCGACGGGGAGATCGTGGAAATGACGCCGATCGGATTCCAGCACGCGCGGTGTGTGATCTATCTGACCGAGGTCTTCGTGCGGCGCCTGGAGGGGCGTGCCGTTGTGTCGCCTCAGGGCCCGCTCGCCATCGAGGGAAGGACCCAGTTCCAGCCCGATCTCGTTCTTCTCCGGCCCCCGCTCGTGCGACTCCCGTCGTCCACCGATGCTCTACTCGTCGTCGAGGCGGCCGACACCTCGCTCGAGCGCGACCGCGGCGTCAAGCTCCCACGCTACGCCGCGGCCGGCGTCCCCGAGGTCTGGATCGTGGATTTCGTCGGCGAGGCGGTCGAGGTGTACCGGATGCCGTCGCCCGACAGCTACCGCGACGTCGTGAGGGTCCCGCGCGGCGGCTCGCTGAGTCCGCTCGCCTTCGCCGACCTCACGCTCGGCGTCGACGAGATCCTCGGCCCCCACCCCGCGTAGAATTCTCTCCGGAGAGGGCGATGGTGGCCCTACGACACCACTAGCTGCCGTGGAACAGGTTCAGGGCCGAGCCCTTCCTGAACCATTCGAGCTGAGACGCGGCGAACGAGTGCGAGAGCCGTAGCGTCTCGGTCGTTCCGTCGGCGTGCTTGACGAGGCACTCTACGGGCTTGCCCGGCGCCATGTCTCTCAGCCCGAGCAGGCTGATCCGGTCGTCTTCGCGGATGCGGTCGTAGTCCGCCGGATTCTGGAACGTCAGGGCCAGGAGTCCCTGCTTCTTCAAGTTCGACTCGTGGATCCGCGCGAAGCTGCGCACGATGACGGCGGCACCACCCAGCAGACGCGGCGAGAGGGCGGCGTGCTCACGACTCGAGCCCTCACCGTAGTTCGCGTCGCCGATGACGACCCACTTGACGCCCTTCGACTTGTAGTGCCGCGCGATCGCCGAGATGGCCTGTCCCGTCTCGCCCGTGAGGACGTTCTTGCCCTTGCCGGCCTCGCCCGTGTACGCGTTGGTCGCGCCCATGAACATGTTGTCGCTGAACTTGTCGAGGTGCCCCCGGTAGCGAAGCCAGGAGCCGGCGGGCGAGATGTGGTCGGTCGTCGTCTTGCCCTTGGCTTTCAGGAGGACCGGCATGTCGTTGAAGTCCTGGCCGTCCCAGGCTGGCCACGGCTCCATCAGCTGCAGCCGCTCGCTCCGCGGATCGACCTTCAGCGCGATGCCGCTGCCGTCCTCCGGAGGCGCCACGTAGACTGGGCGGCCACGATCGAAGTTCTTGGCGGGCACCTCCGGCGCTGTCTTCGGCGGCGCCAGCTTGAACGTCTTGCCGTCGGCACCGGTGAGGGAGTCGGTGAGCGGGTTGAACGACAGCCTCCCGGCCAGGGCGAAGGCGGTCACGATCTCGGGGCTTCCGATGAAGTTCATCGTGGTGGGCTGGCCGTCGTTGCGTCGCGGGAAGTTGCGGTTGTACGAGGTCACGATCGTGTTGGGGACTTCGGCCGCCTCCTTGGCCCGCCGCCACTGGCCGATGCAGGGACCGCAGGCATTGGCCAGGACGACACCGTTGATGTCCTTGAGCGACTGCATTTGCCCGTCGCGCTCGATGGTGGCGCGAACCTGCTCCGAGCCCGGCGTCACCAGGAACGGCACCGCCGTCTTGAGGCCGTGCGCCTTCGCCTGCTCGGCGACGTCGGCCGCGCGGCTCATATCCTCGTAGGAGGAGTTGGTGCAGCTGCCGATCAGGGTCGTCGCGATCTTGTCGAGGAACGCGTTCTTCGCGTCGGCCACCTCGGCGGCGAGCTTGCCGATGGGACGCGCTCGATCGGGGGAGTGGGGTCCGACCACGTACGGCTCCAGCGTCGACAGATCGAGCTTCACGACGCGCTCGTAGTACTTCTCGGGGTTGGCCTCGACCTCCTTGTCCGGCGCCAGGAGGTGGGGATAGCGCTCGGCCAGCGGCACCAGGTTACCGCGACCGGTCGCTCTCAGATACATCGCCATCCGATCGTCGGACGGAAACATGGAGGTGGTGGCGCCGAGCTCCGCACCCATATTGGTGATCGTGGCCTTGCCCGTCGCGCTGATCGTCCTGGCGCCCGGGCCGATGTACTCGACGATCGCGTTGGTGCCGCCGGCCACGGTCAGCTGGCCCGCGACGTAGAGAATCACGTCTTTGGGCGCGGTCCATCCGCTCAGCTTGCCGGTCAGGTAGACCGCGATGTGACGGGGATAGAGCACCTCCCAGGGCAGCCCCGCCATCACCTCGACGGCATCGGCGCCGCCGACGCCGACGGCGCATGCTCCGAGGCCGCCGGCGTTGGGGGTGTGAGAGTCGGTCCCGATGATCAGCCCACCCGGGAAGGCGTACTGTTCGAGCACCACCTGGTGGATGATCCCGGCGCCCGGTCCCCAGAATCCCGCGCCGTACTTGGCGGCCGCCGATTTCAGGAAATCATAGACCTCCTGATTCTCGGCGAGGGATTCGCGCAGATCGGCCTGGCCCTCGACCCGGGCCTGGATGAGGTGGTCGCAGTGGATCGTCGTCGGCACCGCGACTCTGAGACGCCGGGTCTGCATGAACTGGAGCATGGCGGTCTGGCCGAGCACGTCCTGCAGCACGACCCGGTCGGGACGGAGCTGCAGATAGCTCTTGCCGGCCTCCATGTCCTGGTGCTCCGGGTCGTCGAGATGCCCGAGCAGGACCTTGTCGGCCAGGGTCAGCGGCCGACCCAGTCGGCGGCGGACGACCGCGAGATTGCGCTCCATGGTCTCGTAGACCTTCGCGGCCATGTCAGGAGTCGATTCGATCGTCACCATGCCCGATGTCCTCCGCCCACAAGGTCGGTTGCGACTGAATGAATTGTGCCATCAGCTCCCGGCACCGTGCATCCTGTAGAACCTCGACCGCCACCCCTCGGGATCGCAGAAGATCTTCCTCCCCGAGGAAGGTCCTGTTCTCGCCGACGACGACCCGGGGAATGCCGTAGAGGAGGATGGCGCCGCTGCACATGGCGCACGGCGACAGCGTGGTGTACAGCGTGCACTCGCGATAGACCTTCGCCGACCGCCGGCCGGCGTTCTCCAGCGCGTCCATCTCGCCGTGAAGCACGACACTCCCGCGTTGCACTCGTCGATTGCGCCCGCGCCCGAGGACTCGGCCGCGGTGCACGAGCACGGAGCCGATGGGAATACCGCCCTCGGCCAGACCGCGCTCGGCTTCCTCAACCGCGGCTCGGAAGAACTCGTCCACCCTGCGATCCCGTCCGGGCGTCACCCGCCCGCGACCAGATTACTCTATCCCGCCGATCCTGTCGGGCCGCCCTCGCCGGAGCCGGTCAGGGGAACACACGCCTCGGGGACCACGACCAGCGTCACCGCGTCGCCCGGGCCGAAGCGCACGGGCGGCGGAGCCGTGACGCGGAGGACCAGGTCGCTTCCCTTCACCAGGACCTGGTAGTCGACCGCGTCGCCCAGATAGCTCGTGCGCTGGACAGCGCCGGCGAGCACGTTCGCGCCGGCCGGCGCCGGGCGCCCGGCGGCGACCAGCTCGATCTCGTGGGGCCGGATGGAAACGACGACCGGCGTGCCCGCCGGGGCACCTGCCGACGCCAGGCGGAGCCGGAGCGAGTCGCGCGCGGCGACTCCCGGCTCGGCGGCCACGGCGTCGAGGAGGTTCGTCCGGCCGATGAACTCGGCGACGAAGCGCGTCCGCGGACGCCGAAAGAGATCCTCCGCGGTCCCGACCTGCACGACACGTCCTCGGTGGAGGACCGCGACGCGATCGGAGATGACCATGGCCTCCGCCTGGTCGTGGGTGACGTAGAGGGTCGTGATTCCAAACGACTCGTGGAGACGCCGGATCTCGAATCGCATTTCTTCGCGCAGATTTGCGTCCAGGTTGCTCAGAGGCTCGTCGAGCAGGAGGATCTCCGGCTCGACCACGAGCGCCCGCGCCACCGCGACCCGCTGCTGCTGACCCCCAGACAGCTCACCGGGGTAGCGCGATTCGAAGCCGGCCAGCTGGACGATCCGCAGCATCTCCGCCACTCGGCGGTCTCGGTCGACCTTCGACACGCCCGGCTTGAAGCGGAGACCGTAGGCGACGTTCTGCGCGACCGTCATATGGGGCCAGAGGGCGTAGCTCTGGAAGATCATCGCCATCCGGCGCCGCTCGGGCGGCACGACGCTCGTCGGCGACGACAAGCACCGCTCGCCCACCCAGATCTCACCGGCCTCGGGCTGGAGGAAGCCCGCGACCAGCCGCAGCGTCGTGGTCTTGCCGCAGCCCGAGGGTCCGAGAAGCGAGACCAGCTCGCCGGGCTGAACGTCCAGCGAGAGCCCCTCGACGGCGGCGACGTCGCCGTAGCGCTTCGTCAGCGCCTTGATGGCGACGCCCGGCATCAGGCGCGCTCCGGCGGCGCCGTCACGTCGCCCAGGGCTCCGGTGGACGTTAGCACCACAGAAGCCTCGGGGAGGCGCAGTCCACCGGAGGTGCTTGTCTGCGCACAGGGGGCGGAATTGGCACTCCCCCCGAGGGGGGCCGTGTGACGACACCGGAGATGGGACAGAGGGGGAATCGGGGTCTAGGGGGCTCGACGCGAAGGGGGCGTGAGCCCGCATTCGCAGATCTTGTTGAGCAGCGTCTTGTAGCTGACCTTGAGAATGCGCGAGGCCTCGGCGCGATTCCAGTGCACGCGCTCGAGCACCTCGGCCAGCGCCCTGCGCTCAGCGTCTCGCGCTCCGCGGCGCGCGATCTCCCGCAGGCTCTCGGCCACCACGGGCCGCGGCGCCTCGCCGGGCTCGTTCCGACGCCGGGCCACCAGCGCCTCCACCAGTTGCTCGCCATCCGTCAGGACGACCAAGCGCCGAATCGCGTTCTCCAATTCGCGTACGTTGCCCGACCACGTGTATTCCGTTAACCGGGCGATCGTCTCGGGCGAGAGCTGCTTTTGCCGACCGTACTGCGCGTTGAACTTGGCCACGAACCACGCCGCCAGCCTCGGGATCTCTTCCCGCCGCTCCCGCAGCGGCGGCACCAGGATCTCCACCACGTTGATCCGGTAGTAGAGATCTTCCCGGAACTCGCCGACCGCCATCGCCTGCTCGAGGTTCCGATTGGTGGCGGCGATCACGCGAGTGTCGACGTTGATCAGCCCATGGCCCCCGACGCGAGAGAACCGAAAGTCCTGCAGGACGTGGAGGAGCTTGGCCTGGAGAGCGAGCGGCAACTCCGCGATCTCGTCCAGGTAGATCGTGCCTCGGGTTGCGTACTCGAATTGCCCGGGCTTGCGCCGGTGCGCACCCGTGAACGCTCCCCTCTCGTGGCCGAAAAGCTCGGACTCGAGCAGCCCCTGAGGAATCGCGGCGCAGTTGACCTTGATGAACGGCCCCTGTCGTCGAGCCGATGCCGCATGGACAGCGCGGGCGACGAGATCCTTACCCACACCGCTCTCGCCACGGATCAAAACCGTCGTGTCAGTGTCGGCGATGCTCTCGATGATGGTGCGGATCTCTCGCATCCGGGGGTGGCCGTCGAAGAGCGGGAGGTGGTCGACGAAGTCGCGGCCGTCCTTCTGCGCCAGCGGCTGATCCGCTGATTCGACTTGACCCGCGTTCACGAAAACCCTCCAGATTCCGGCAGTTTCCAGAAATCGGGCACCTTTCGTTCCACCAGGAAGGCTGAGTATGCCATTACACATCTGGCGTGTCACGTCGAAACTTTTTTCCACTTTCGGCGACAAATTTTCGCACTTCCTCTGCTGAATCTCTCCCGTTTCCTGCAGTGATAGGATGGCGGTCGGGGGGAGGAAGCTATGAAGCTCCTCTTGATCGAGGACGACGAGAACGTGGCGGAGGTACTCTCGGACGCCTTCGGCTCGGCCGGTCACGAGACGGCCGTCAGGTATACGGGGGAAGACGGCCTCGCCTATTTGACGGGTGAACGCCCGGACGCGGTGGTGCTCGACATCCGCTTGCCCAGGCTCGGCGGGGTCGCCGTCCTGCGGCAAATCAGGTCGACCGACCCCACGCTGCCGGTCATCATCATGACGGGCCTGGCGACGCCGGGCGAAATCGCCGAAGTTCGTCGCCTGGGAGTCACCGAGATCATCGAGAAGCCGGAGGTCTTGAGGCACTTCAGCGAAGCGCTCGCTCGCATCGCGAGTCGCGATCGACTTCAGGACGCGACGTAAAGCCGGTTACCGCCCTCCGCCTTCGCCTTGCCCATCAGATCAACCGCCTGGCGGAGCATGTCCTCCGCACGAGCCGCCGTTCTCGGATAGGACGAGCCTCCCGCGCTCCAGCCGGGCGCCTCGAGGCGCGTCGTCAGCCGCTGCAGGATCGAGGGTAGGTGGGCCGCCTCTGCGTCGATGAGAAGGAGAGACAGCCAGCCCTGGCTCCACGACGCCACGGCGTCCGTCCCACGAAGATAGCGCGTGACGTTTTCCGCAACGGAAGCCGCAGGAGATTCTCCGTTCCCCCGCGAGGCAGGTTCGAAGGCGAAGCACACGAGCGAGACGCTGTACCGTAATCGCTGGGCCTTCTGGATCTCGAAGTCGACGAGGAATCTGAACAACAGCTCATCGACAAGCCACCCGCCACCGGTGGAGAGCGGTTCGAAGCCGCGCCATTCGCTCATGGTCGGGTAGTACAAGCGCGCGAGGGCACGTTCTTATTAGCAAGCACAGCGCCATCCATCCAGGAACCTTGAAAGGAATCCGGAAATTAGCAGCTTACGCCTCCATACAGGAGACGCTGTGCCCTCTGAATCCTGAAAGCCCTTGCAGAGACTATGCAAAACATGGCGATACCTCGGAGAATCAAGTGCGCACTCCGGTTCGGTAGACCTGCCGACGTCTAGATCCCGCGAAGCGACCCCCTGGTGATCGGTGTGATCCGGTGCCGCCCTGTGCCTTACTGCGCCTTTTTTCGCGAGTCAAGATATTGAAATCGTGGGGTTTATTACTGGCATAACCGTTGCTCCATCGAGTTCGCGAGAGTGAGAAAGGAGCCATCGTGACTTCTCCGCGTGCGTGGCTTCCGGCCGGCGTCCTGCTGGCTGCTCTGGTTATGTCCGCTGGTCCCGTTCAAGCTGGTGTTCTGGACGCCTCTTGGACTGCGCCGACAACGAACACCGATGGCAGCGCCCTGACCGATCTGGCGTCCTATCGGGTCTACTACGGGCCGGCGACCGGTCCCTGCCCCGGGACCGCCCCGCTCCAGGTCGCTTCGCCGACGTCAAGCCCAGGGCCCAACACCACCGTAAGCGTCAGGCTCACCGGGCTGGTCACGGGCAACCTCTACTACGTCTCGGTGAGCGCCGTGGATCTGAGCGGTAATGAGAGCGGGTGTTCGCTCGTGGCGAGCGCCAGCGCCCAAGTAGATCTTTCCGTGGCTCCGACCGGCACCGTCAGTTTCGGGAACGTGAACCTCGGGAGCTTTGCGGACCAAACCTTCACGGTGCAGAACACTCGGGGGGGAGTCGTCTCCGGGTCCGTGACTGCCTCCCCGCCATTCAGTATCGTGTCAGGGAGCCCTTTCAGCCTCGGCGGCCTCGGATCGACGCAGGCGGTCACCGTACGCTTCACCCCAACCACGCTGGCAACGGCGTCGACCAATGTCAACTTCAGCGCGGACGGAGACAGCTTCACGCGCCTTGTGAGCGGGACCGGCACCGGGACGGATCCGATACCGCCGACGGTCGCCATAACGTCGCCCACGTCGGCCCCGACATTCAGCACGAGCGCCACTCCGCTGACGCTCGGGGGCGCCGCCCAGGACAACATCGGAGTGGCACAGGTGACGTGGGCGAACAGCCGCGGCGGCGGCGGCACCGCGACGGGCACGACGAGCTGGACGGCCAGCGGGATCGTCCTGCAGCCCGGCTCGAACGTGCTGACCGTCACGTCCCAGGACGCGGCCGGCAATACCGGGACCGCCACCCTCACCGTCACGTTCACGGATACCACGGCGCCCAGCGTGGCGATCACGTCCCCCACGTCCACCCCGACCTACAGCACCAGCACGACCCCGCTGACGCTCGGAGGCACCGCCTCGGATAACGTCGGGGTGACCCGGGTGACGTGGGCGAACAACCGCGGCGGCAGCGGCACCGCGACCGGCACCACGAGCTGGACGGCCAGCGGGATCGCCCTGCAGTCGGGGTCGAACGTACTGACCGTGACGGCCACGGACGCGGCCAACAACACGAAAACGGCGACGCTGACGGTCACGTACTCGGGCAGCGCTTTCACCGACTACCCGATCGTGGCCCAGAGCACGAGCGTCAAGTCTGTGCACATCACGGAGCTCCGGGCGGCGATCAACAGCAAGCGCACGACCCGAGGGCTCGCCGCGTTCGCCTGGACGGATCCCACGCTCACGACCGGGAGCACGCCGGTCAAAGCGATCCACTTGACCGAGCTCCGGACGGCTCTGAACCAGGCCTACCAGGCGGCTGCCCGGACTCTCCCGACCTACACCGACGCGACCCTGATGGTGGGGGCGACCCTCATCAAGGCCGCCCACGTCAACGAGCTCCGGACCGCCGTCCAGGCCCTGCCGTGAGGGGCGCCTAAGACGCCAACGGACCGCAACGCGTGCCCGTCGATGGGCGGACGGGTCTCTCACACCTCGAGCATCGTCATGCCTTTCTCGAGATCCACGAATTCATAGTCGCCCAGCGCCCGTCTCAGTCTCGTGGCATCCGCTCTCGTGTAGTACTGGTAGTCGGGAAGCGGGTTGGGAACGTACCTGATGTTGTCCCGGTCGATCATCGCCGCGATCGCCGTGTACGGTGTCGAAGCCCCGGTGCCGACGTTGTAGAGGTCCTCCGCGCCCTTCTCGACGAGATTCACCGTGACCCGGGCCGCATCCGTCACATGAATCAAGTCGCGCGCCTGCTTGCCGTCTCCATAGACCACCAACGGCTCACAATTCTTTCTGGCTCTGAGGAAGATCGTCACGATGCTGGCGTAGTCTCCCTTGGCATTTTCACCGTTCCCGTACACGTTGAAGAATCGGAGGCCGGTCGCTCTCATCGTGTGGATGTGTTCGTACGACTTGGCCACCATCTCGTTCATGAGCTTCGTCTTCGCGTAGTGATTGCCCTGCTTGCGGAGGTCGATGACCGTGTCTTCCGAAAAGCCGTCCAGGTAAACCGCCGCGCTCGACGCGTACACGAACCGCTTGCAGCCGCCCCGGACGGCCGCATCGATGACGTTCAGGAAGCCGTTGGCGTTGATGTCGTAGCACTCGACGGGGTTCCTGATGAATTCGACGTTCGACGTGATGGCGGCGAGATGGACGACGCAGTCCTGGTCCTTCATGATCTCGCCCATGCGCGCCTTGTCACGGATGTCGGCCTCGACGAACTCGATCCCGCGCGTGGAGGAAGGGCGTCGATCGGTTCCGGTCACGCGATAGCCTCTTCGCAGAGCCTCCTCCGCGACGTATCGACCGATGAACCCGGCGGCGCCGGTGATGAGCATGCGCGTGTTCATAGAATCCTTGATCTCCAACCTGCGATGATCGCTCAGAGCGCGGGCCGAAAGAATCGGTCCCTGATGTCGTGAAGCGAGTCCGAGACATGGCAAGGCACCGCCGGCGGGTCGCTCTCGGCCGCCGAGCGGAGCAGGATCTTCGTGCCCACCCCGGCCGCTTCGGCGGCCTGGATGTCCGACAGTTTGTCTCCGACGAGGACGCTCGACGTGAGATCCAGGCTGAAGTCCGCCCGCGCCCGCAGCAGCATGCCGGGCTCGGGCTTCCGATCCGGGGAGTCGTACTTGTAGACGCCGACGCCGTGGATCGGGTGATACGGGCAGTAGTAGACGCGGGCGATATCGATGTCCCGCTCGGCGAATTGGTGGATCATCCACTCCGTCAGCCCGAGGAACTCCGATTCCGTGTAGTACCCTCGCGCGATGCCGGCCTGGTTGGTGACCACCACGAGCAGATAGCCCAGAGTCTGGGCCGCTCGACACAGTTCGAAGATGCCTTCCTGGAACGTGAAATCCTCGCGACAATGCACATAGCCCTGCTCGACGTTGATCACGCCGTCCCGGTCCAGGAAGAGCGCTCTACCCGGGCGCGACTTCACGGCCCAGCACCGCTTCGGAACATTGCCCGATCACTCCGCGCTCCCGTCAGGCGCGCTCTCCTCGCTAGTCCCCGTGCTGCCCCAAGCAGCTTGGGATGCCTGGCCAATGTATTGTCCCGGAACTCGGAGAGCCTCCGGCGCATGAAGACGCCGATGTTGTAGCCCACTCCCATCCGCCGAGCACCTCGAGGCGGTCGCGGGTGATCCAGGATCTCGATGTCCCTCGCTTGGCCAGGATCGGCCTCCAGCTCAACCTCCACGAAGCCGTTCGTGCACGAGAACGGTGTGCTGCGCCCATCGACGAGCACATCGCGGATCGCCGCAGGGTCTGGCTCGTATTTTGACAGCCGGAAATACCGTCGGTCTGCATCCGTGTTCTCGAGGCGGAATCTCCTCGTGTAGAACTGGACTTCCACGGAGTTCCGCGAGACGACTCTCATACTGCAGGAGCGCATCAGCTGCGATGACAGAGTCGGCCACGACACGGTGGGCTCAACAGCATGCAGCCCCTTCACGTACGTCTCTAGATGTTCGAACCCCTCACGAAAGTACTGCGGATGCTCGACGAGAAGCGCCGGCTTGCCCAGGAACATGTCGAAGGCTGAATCCACGAGGTTTCGCGGATACCGTCGCTGGAAAATGGGAAAGCCATGGAACCGCGTCACCGCCGGCCGTAGAAAATCAGCAATCGCAAGGGGGCCCAGCTTGTCGTCGGTCGGGAAACATGTCGAGTTGACGGCCGCGAGATAGTCGGCGGACCGCAGGGCCAGCAGGGCGTCACTGGAGAACCGCCCTTGTGGGAACACCATCACTCGCTCGAACTTCAGACCGGTTCGCGTGTGGTGCGCCTCCATCCGCTCCAGGGCCAAGCCGGCCTTCCACTCCAGGAGCGCCTGGTCTGCTGCGTCGAATTCCTTGTTCGTGTGGTCGCAGCCGTGAACGCAGAGGGAGAAGTCCGATCGCTGTCCGAAGAGACTCGACGCCGTGAGGCTCGAAGTGCGGCGGTAGTTCCACGGGATGAACGCGATCGACGTCCCGTAGCCTTCGCGCTGCATCGAGCTCAGCAGGGCCCGGTAGTCGAGGAACCCGTATCGTTCCGCCAGCAGGGGGTCGTCGATAATGAATCGCGCCGTGCTCTCCGGACCATGCCAGCACGTCTCGCCGAAGGTGTGGCGGAGGAAGATCAGGAGCGGGATCAGCCGATCGTAGTGCGCCTCCAATCCCGTCCCGGCGGACAGAGGCTCGTCGATGTCAGGTATTTCGGCGCCGGCCACGAGGAAGACCTCGCACGACCCCACCGCCAGTCGAACGAACACCGGCTGTCGGTTCACGAGCATGATCGCGTCGGGCGCGGCATCGTCGAGCGCTTGGTCGAACGTCGGCGCGGTTCGCTCGCGCCCAGTCGAGAAGCTCAGACCGGCCAGCTGGCGACTGAAGCCACGCCCACTGGGCGGGAGGTGGAACACGTCCTGTGCGTCTGGACCGCGCTGGGCCGGGCTCAGGCCCCGGACTTTCCCTCCGGTGAGCCATGAGAGGCCCCCGGCATGCCGCTCGGGATCGTCGCAGCCGAAGACCAGAAGCGTGCCACAGCGCTCCTGGACGAGGCGCTCGAGGTGCCGGGGCGACGCCTTGTGCGCCCGTGCCAGCGTCTCCGCGCTCATGACCAGACCACCGCGTGGGGCCTCGACTCCGCCGAGGAACTGCCAGGCGGTCGTCTTCGTCGGCACGCCCATCCAGTCGGCGAGCTTCAAGAGGCGTTGCTCCGCCGGGGTCAGGGACTCGCCCGACGCAAGAATCAGCTGCCTCATCCGGTTCTGAGAATGAGCGCGCGCAACCTGCTCATCTGTTCCTTTCGCCGGAAGCGGATGACGTCCGCCGGGAAGACCCGTTCCACGCCGGTCACGAGAGCCGAAAAATAGCCGACGAACAGGAGGCAGCCACCCAGGACATAGGGCTTCTTCGTGAGGTTGTAGGCGGCCCGGCAAACCTGCCAGAGCGGATGTCCGCCGAACATGTGATCCTTGCGACCGTTGTAGAACTCGACCAGGAACGGGTGGGCCTTGGCGGCGCCCTGCTTGCGCTGATGGATCAGCAGTCTGCCCGTGTATACCCTCGTCTGCCAGCCGTGCATTCGCGCCGAGAGGTTAGCCAGTAGATCCACGCCGCCGTGCCGGCTCGGCTTGTACCCTCCGAAAGACTCGAAGCACTCGCGCCGGAACAACTGGAACGGCCCCGGGACCTCTTCGACACTGGTGAAGCGATAGTCGTAGCGGGGGCGTCCCTGCCAGGACTCCTCGCGTTGGTTCGTGCCGGCGACGCCGAGCCTGGCATACTGGGCGAACTTGCCCAGCAGGTATTCGATGTAGTCCGGCTCGAAGGCGACGTCGGCATCGAGGTTCCCGATGATCTGGTACGGGAGATGACGCACGCGCGCGAGGCCGGCGTCGAAGGCATACACCTTGCCGGCGAAGTTGCGCTCCTTTCGCTCGGGCATCCGCAACAGCTCGATCCAGTCATGGACGAGCGCGTACTGCTTGACGATCTCGTCGGTGCGGTCCGTCGAACCATCACTCACGATCACCCACTTGAGCGGCCGGATCGTTTGGCTGACGACCGACCTGATGGTCCGCTCGATGTGCGCTTCCTCGTTCCGCGCCGGCGTGATCAAGAGGTAGGCAAGCCGGGCGGCTCGCCCGTCGCGGGTGGAGTCGGACACGGCCGACGTTGCTTTCATCGCTGCACCTCGTGGCTCACTGATCGCCGCGCCCAACACAGGAGGTTCCTCCGGGAGATGCGCTCGAAGACGCGGCGGGAGAACTCCCCGGAGCATTCGGGCGTTAGTCAACCGAGTCGACATAGATGCTGGCTAGAGTCTCGCGAAGTTGTGGTTGGAGGACCTCAGGTCAGCGCCGCCCCCCGGCATCGGACCCCGAGGGTTCCGCCCGCCGCAGCCAGATCTCCCGCCAGAAAGGGTAGACGCTCCGAGGGCAAAACGGGCGGCAATCGGCGTATCGGGCCTGACAGACGACCCCATCGAGAATGATGCAGGGGTTCTTCATCGCTTGCATCTTTCCGGTCTGCTCATTGAGAATGCGCGTGACGCGCTTGAGCACGCGGTAGGTCCCGCCGCAGTACGGAACCATCTCCGAATCGAACGTCATGCCGCGGTTCATGTTCGACTGGTCGCAGGTGGCCCGGATCGCGTCGAGGCTCTCCACGCGCACCCACTCGCCCGGCTGGAGGTCGAGGCTGCCGCTCGGCGTCTTCGCGCCGGCCGAAAGCTTGCCAGTTCGGTGAGGGAAGGGTGTTCCTCTCCGGAGCCATTGGAAGCGGTTGTAGAGCCACACCAGCGTGGGACCGATGCCGATCCCTAGATTGACGAGCCAGTGCCGGTAGGCCATGTATGCGAAGGTCTTCGCCATCCTCCCCAGACCGACGTTCCCCGACGTATAGTCCTCAACATACTGTCTCCACTCCCACGATCCGAGGGGCTCGGTCGCGCTGGGAGCCTGAGTTGCCTGGCAGACATAGACGGGTTCACCATCCTCACCGTTCGACCTCCGTGTACCCGCCATGACGTCGGCTTCAGTGCACATGGCTCCGCCCCGCTCCGGCCCCGGGACTCCCGAGCGAGCCTCTGCATTCGTCTCGGCCCGGTCGACCGGCCGCAACCAGGCAGTCTTCCAGAAGATCAGGCACGAGGCCTCGCATCCACCGTGCGACTGGCCGTCGCAGCGAAGCCCCTCCAGGTGCACGGCGTCGCTCATCCGGCGGCCCTTGAACGTGTACGCCGTGTCGCACGTCTTGTGGGCCCGCTTGTAGACACGGAACCGCTTGCCGCAGAAGGCGAACATCTCCGGCATGAACGGCATGCTGTCGAGCTGGCCCTTCTTGTCGAGGGTCTCAAGTATTTCTTCCTTGCTGCGGACCTCCACCCAGTCCCCGACGTGGAACCGTGGCTCGCTCGTGCTCGGCGTGAACAGGAAGCCCTCGAGAGTGCGTGCGACCGGATTCGTCGTCGTCACGGTCGTCTCGCTTCCTTCCCGCTCGGGATGGGCGTCGACGCCAGCTTCCTGTACAGCCTCCGCTTCTGTCTGCCGCCGAAAGCCCTGAAGGTCCGCCACTGCGGCACCGCGAGCGCCACCGCCGTGCACAGCACCTTGTCGCGTGGCCTGGGCGGTATCAGCATCGCCGAACGTATCAGTTCGGCGACCATGTGCGTTCTCATGCTGACCGGCAGAACTCGGTGTCCCCGTCCGGGCGCGAACATCTCGCGCAGCACCTTCGAGGACCTGGTCGCCGTGAACGTCCGCCCCGGATGCCTTCGGATGCGCAGCAGCGGCTCCGAAAGCTCCACGAACACGCCGAGCATGGCCAGCTCCGCGAATAGCACGTGGTCCGACATGGGGTAGAGTCCGTAGAGGCGGGTCTTTCGCAGCAGGTCGGAGCGAATCAGGCCATAGGGGCAGTTGTACATGTGAACGTGTCGCAGAAAGTGCGCCAGCCGTTTGTGGGGCCGCAAATCACGCGTGTCCACGCCGTCCGAATCCACGAACTCCACGTTCCCGAGCTCGTCGACGTACTCGCACCGCGAGTACACGAGGCCGATAGACGGCGGGCCCTCCTCGAATGCGTTGACGAAGCGGGCGAGCATCGCGGGCGGGAAGTCGTCGTCGTGCGCGGCCCACTTGAAGAATTGGCCTCTGGAGAGCTCGACCGTGCGGTTGTGATTGGCGGCCAACCCGATGTTCGTCTCGTTCCGAACATAGCGCACACGCGGATCCCGCTCCGCGAAGATCCGACAAATATCGGGCGTCCTGTCCGTCGATGCATTGTCGGAGACGATCAGCTCGAAATCCTTGAAGTCCTGCTCCAGAAGCCCCTTCAATGCATTCGAGAGATACTTCTCGCCGTTGTAGACGGGCAAGCCGACGCTCACCTTGGGTCGCGTCATCCTAGTGACCTCTCACCGCGGCCCGCGACCACCGGACGGGCCAGAGCCCGGTTTCGCGCAGGAGGGTCACGTAGATTTTCCCTTGGCCGAATGGACCGAGGAGCACGACCAGGTAGACGCCGAACAAGATGCTGTTTGCCAGAGTCAGCCTGAGCAACGGCCACCCGATTTCGCTCACCCAGGGCCACGCGAGAAGGGCCGCGGCGACGCCGACCACGACCGATCCAGCCGCAGGCGTCACCGCCGCGACGGTGTCACGGACGGTGATCAGGGTATCCCGCTTGGCCCACACAATCACCGGAGCCACGAGGAGGACCATCGCAGTCGAGAATCCGATCGCGACGCCCGTCGGGCCGTAGGCCAGGCCGAGCGCGCACGCGAGGATCGTCATCGGCGCAATCATGAGTGCGATCCTGAGGCTCCGCCCGACGTGGCCGCTGGCGAACAGAACCCACCCGAAAGGATTGATCAGCCCGAACGCCAGGATCGCTGGCGTCAGCAGCCGAAAGACCGCCGCGGCGGCGTGCCACTTCGGTCCCAGGAATACGCGGACGATGTCGTCGGCGAAGACCGCGCACGCGACGGTGATCGGGACCGCCACGGAGAGGAAGAAGGTGTAGATCCGGAGGAAATAGCGTCTGAATCGCTCGGGGTCGGTTTGAACGCGTGACAGAGCCGGAAATGCCACGGCGCCCAGCGTCCAGTGCAGCGTGTTGGTCGACAAATCCACCAGCTGGTACGCCCTTCCATAGATGCCGAGCGCTTCCGCTCCCCAGAAGCGTCCCAGGAGCACCTTCTCCACGTTGTAGGCGAGATACACGACCACGCTGTTCAGTGTGATCGTGCCTCCGTAGATGATCATGCGGCGCACCCCGGAGCGGCGTCGCGGCCTGCTGGGAATCCAGCCCGAGGCAAGCCACGCCCCGACGGCCGTGCCCGCCGGGAGCACGATGGCGCTGGCCACCAGGGCCCAGTAGCCCCAGCCGGCCGCCGCCATCGTGATGCCCACCCCGGTGCTGACCGTGAGCGAGACGACGTCGATCATGGCGATCACGTGAATCCGGAGATCGCGCCGCAGCACCGCGCGGTGCTGCGTCTCCAGTCCCGCGAACACGAAACTGGCCCCGGTTGCGAGCATGATCCAGACCAGACGGGGCTCGCCGTAAAAGGCGGCCACCGCATGAGCGCCCGCGACGCAGAGCAGGCCCAGGCAGCAGCCCAGGGACACGTTGATCCAGAAGAGCATGGAGAGCTGCTCTTGGTTGACCGAGGCGCCCTGAACGGCCGCGTCGGAAAGACCCGCTTCCCTGAAGAGCCCCAGGAAGCCGGTGATGGCGGTCACCATGCCGACGAGACCGAAGTCCTGCGGCGCCAGCAAGCGCGCCAGGGTCACCATCGAGACCATGCGGAGCGTGAGAGAGACCGCCTGGCCCGCGGAGGAGCCGATCGCGCCCTGCGCGGTCCGGCGCTTCACGTCCGCGGGCGGCGGTCCCGTCACGTCATCCGCCAACCTCACCCGACGAGGCGTGGCCAAAGAGCCTGATCCCTCCTCCGGGTCGGAGTCTTCGGGGCAATCCCCGGAAGCGGTGAGAGGCTGACCGACACTAGAACAGAGTGTAGATGAACGGCGCGACCGCAGTTCCGGATAGGGACACGAGCAGGCCGAACAACAACAAGACGATGACAATCGGCATCAGCCAGTACTTCCGGTGCTCGCGCATCAGGCCCCACAACTCGCCGACGAACGAGCTCTCGCGTCCGCCTCGGGCGATCTTCTCGAAGTCGTGTTCCGTTTTCATGGGTTTGTCCTCACAGGTTCGTGCCTAGAATTGCCGCAGGTACTGCGCCTTGTCGTCGGCCTGGGGCTTGGCCTGCCAGTACGTGGTGGCGTGCGGCTGCGGCTTCAGCCGCAGCTCGTCGCGGCCCTTCATCCGGAAGATCCATGCGACCGGCGTAAACAGCCCGAAGAACACGATCCCGAGAACGATTCGTGACACCGTCCAGCCAATCGGATACACGAGCGCCATCCATCCGACGAATACCGGCCTCATGATCCGCGGCCACACGAGCCCGAGCGGCCCCAGCGTCACCGCCAGCACCGCCAGGGCCAACGCCAGCGTGGGTCGAGCGTGGTGGAACTCTTGCCAGGCCGCCAGCGCTCCAAAGAAGACGACCCAGATCCCGGAGAACTGCCGCAGCATGCGCTCGGTCGGGTTGAACGGACTATCGGGTGTCGCGGTCACGTTTCTTCACCTCTTCGCCTGGCTCGAGGGTCAATCCAGTCGGAATTGGGAGAGATATTGGGCGCGAGTCTTCGCGTCCGCGACCTCCCCTTTGAGCTCGCTCTTGAGAATGACGAAGCTCTCGAGCACCAGCGCGTCCATCTCCGTCGCGAGGAAGCAGCGATACGCATCGTCCGGCGTGCACACGATAGGCTCGCCCCGGACGTTGAAGCTGGTGTTCACGAGCACGGGACAGCCGGTCATGCCGTGAAACGCCTCCATCATCCGATGGAACTGCGGATTTCGTTCGCGATCCACCGTCTGGACCCGCGCGCTGTGGTCGACGTGCGTGACGGCGGGCACCGACGATCGCACCACGTTCACGCGTTGCCGGAGGTCAGGGTCGTGGGACATCGTTTGAAGGTGTTCACGCGATATCGGCACGCGCCGCCGTTCGAGCACCGGCGCGACGAGCAGCATGTATGGGCTTTCCTGCCCGGCACGCATGTCGAACCACTCATGCACGTGCTCCTGGAGGACGACGGGCGCGAACGGTCGGAAGCTCTCGCGGAACTTGATCTTCAGGTTCATCGTGGCCTGCATCATCGGTGAGCGCGCATCGCCGATGATGGAGCGTGCTCCCAGGGCGCGCGGACCGAACTCCATCCGCCCCTGAAACCAGCCGACGACCTTCTCCTGCGCGAGGAGCCCGGCCACGTACTCGGCGTGGGCCTGCTCATCGTCGATGCAGGTGTAGGGGACGCCCTTCTGGTCGAGAAATCCCTGGATCTGCTCTCGCGAAAAAGCCGGGCCGAGGAAGCTTCCCTTCTGGGTATCGCGGCCCTTGGCGTAGCGAGGCTTGTCGAGGAGCTGGTGCCACGTGAACAAGGCCGCGCCGAGCGCTCCTCCCGCATCACCGGCCGCCGGCTGGATCCAGATGTCCTCGTACGGGCCTTCACGGAGCAGGCGACCGTTGGCGACACAGTTCAGCGCGACGCCGCCGGCCAGCACCAGATGCCTCATCCCGGTCTTCTCGTGCACGTCACGGCCCATGCGGAGAACGATCTCCTCAGTGACCGCTTGGATGCTGGCCGCCAGATCCATGTGTCGCTGCTCGATGTTCGTCTCGGGATCCCGAGGCGGCCCGCCAAACAGGCGGTCGAACCTCGGATTCGTCATGGTCAGTCCCTGGCAGTAGTTGAAATAATCCATGTTGAGCCAGAAGCTGCCGTCGGGCTTCAGATCGATCAGGTGCTCGAAGATGGCCTTCGTGTACGTGGGGGTGCCGTACGGCGCAAGACCCATGAGCTTGTATTCGCCACTGTTGACCTTGAAGCCGCAGTAGTACGTGAAGGCCGAATAGAGCAGCCCGAGCGAGTGCGGAAACTGGAGATGGTGTCTCAGGTCGAGCTTGTTGCCCCGCCCGACGCCCCAGGACGCCGTCGTCCACTCGCCGACGCCGTCCAGCGTGAGAACGGCCGCTTCGTCGAAGGGGCTCGGGAAGAAGGCGCTGGCCGCGTGGCTCTCGTGGTGATCCATGAAGAGCAGCGGCGCTCGCGTCTTCTCGGGCAGGCCGCTGCGGATCATGCGGCGCATCATCAGCTTTTCGCGCAACCACACGGGCATCGCCATGACGAAGCTGCGGATACCGCTGGGTGCAAACGCGAGTTGCGTCTCCAGCAGGCGCTCGAATTTCAGCATCGGCTTGTCGTAGAAGGCGATGAAGTCGAGCTTGTCGGGGCTGACGCCCGCCGCGTCGAGGCAATAGGCGACGGCGTGCCGCGGAAAGCCGGCGTCGTGCTTCTTCCGTGTGAACCGCTCTTCCTGCGCGGCCGCGACGACATCGCCGTCGACCACGATCGCGGCGGCGCTGTCATGATAGAAGGCAGAGATTCCCAGAATGTTCATACGCGATACCTCATCGGGGGCTCACCGTCGCCGTTCGTCGGTCCAGGATCCTGGACCGCAGCCGCTGTGCCAGGTTCGCCATCACCTGTTCCGTCGTGCGGGCGTTCAGGTGTCCGTCGTCGGGCCCGACCCGCCAGTCCGTCTCGGTCACCGGGATCATTTCCACGTCGAAGCCGCGGTTCACGTAGTTCCAGTTTGCCTCGAACTGGTGCTTGGAGACGCGATAGTATTTTTTGTTCAACACATAGACCTGGTCGTCTTCCGACACAAAGTCATGGGTGTCCACGTAGAAGACCACCAGCTTCGCATGGTTGGCCGTCACCAGCTCTCTAATTCGCTCCATCAGCGCGTGCGTCAAGTCGAGGCCGAACTGCATGCGCTTGCTGCGGGGTGCCAGCATGACCGCCATGTGGCTCTTCTCGGTATCGAGGTTTTCGTCTCGCATCCGACCCAGGTTCGTATTCCATCGCTCTTGCCACTCGGTGCGCACGGGACCGGCGTGCTGAGCGAACGGGGCGTACGGTTCGGGCAGCTGGCGCTCCCAGCTCTTGTCCCGCCACGGGAGGCCGAACGCGCGCGCCCACAGTGAGGCGACGACGATGCGCGAGTCGGCGAGCGGCTGCAAGAGGGACTCGCTCGGACCGCGCAGCGCCCCCGAACGGTCGAGCCAGAAGGTCGGCTTCGGGTTGCGATTGGCCATGTGGGTCTTGAACACGTTGTTCCAGACGTCGTTCCCGGGTGTCTCCCAGAGCACGACGAGGTCCGCGCGGTACTTCCGAAAGTATTCCTCGAGGGCCAAGAGCTCCTGGTCCTGTCCGTATCCACCGGTGCCCACGCTGAAGACCCTGGTCGTCCCTTTCGGGGAATCGAGATAGGCCTCCAGACGTCGTTCCGGCATCGCGTCGGGCGGGAGCGCCATGGCCTCCACCTGGGAGTCGCCGAGGAGAACGACGACGTAGTCCCCCGGCGCGTAGGCGATCCGGCGTCCACGGAAGCCGAGCTCGTTCTGTTGATCCGCCGGGGCATGCGACTTCCATCCGCTGACGACCGGCGGCGGCACGTATCCGACTTGCAGCAGCACCGCCGCGGCGAAGGCGGCGACCCCGGTGCCGAGCGCGACCGCAGAGAGATGAACCGCCGTGACGCGGGGCCTTCTGGCCAGGAAGTATGCGCCGATCGCCGCCAGGAGGATCCGACAGCCGCCCAGCGCCGCGGCCCGACGCGTGGTGCCGACGATCGTTCCCGTCGGGAAGATCGTCGATTCGAGAACGGTACCGTTCAGCGCGAGGCCCAGCCCCACGAAGAGGCACCCGAGGACGATGGCGAAGCTCCTTCGCCGCGTCGCATTCATGCCGTCGCTCGTACCCGGCCGAGCAGCGTGTCCAACGACTTCGAAACGGCCGCCGAGCCGTACATGCGCCGGGCCGCGTCCCCGGCGGTTCGCGCGTACGCGCGTTCCTCGACGACCCGTCGGATGGTCGCGGCGATCGTCGCCGGCGCGTTGTCGGGCATGTAGGTCATGCCCGCCTCGAGCTCTTGCTCCAGGACGCCCATCGGGGTGGTGATGACGTGAGCGCCGGCCGCCAGGTACTCGACGAGCTTGAAGGCGAAGACGTTGCCGGGCGTCTGGCTGACCTGGTGCGGGTTCACGCAGATCTTCGCCGAGCCCATGAGCCGGACCAGCTCGGCCCGGCTCACCAACCCGTGAAAGACGATGGAGCGAACGGTGGCGGCCATTTGCCGCAGCTCGTCGGTGAGCTGCCCGTACCCTGTGATGTGCAGCTCCCAGTCGGGCAGGCCCACGTCGCGCCACCCCTCGATCAATTGCGCGACGCCGTTCGACGCGATGTGGGTACCGGAGAACAGCACCCGGTTCCTGCGGCCGCCGGACGGCTCGCCGCTGGCCTCGACCAGATCCGCCCCAACGACACCGCGAAGCAAGAGCCTCGGGATGCCGGACGGCAGCTGCGCCAGGAGGTGCGGCGAGACGGCGATGCACCCCGACACCAGGCGGAACAGTCGACGCGATGCGCGACTCTCACGCCTCAGCGCGAAGCCATTGACCGCTTGTCCCCGCACGTCCACGAATCGGTCGTCTTCGTATTCCAAGATCACGGGAAGGCCAAGCTGCCGAATCGCGTAGTTCGCACACGCGAGCTGAGGCCCCTGAAGGTTGTAGATGATCACCAGGTCATAGGGGGCGACACGATGCCGAGCCTTGAAGACGTTCAGCGTCCGAGCATTCGACCACAGGCCGTTGAGTCGCCTGATCGGCAACACCGAGCCGTAGTACACGGGGATCTCGGGGTGAAAGAGCTCCGGCTCGACGAAGGACGGGTAGAACGTCCACCCGAGCTCGATGACGGCTCCCTGTGAGACGACTTCGACATCGTGCGAGCTCGAGCGGAGCAGCCTCGCGATGAGCTCGATCTTGGTCGCGCTGGCCATGCTGCGATTGCGGACGATCGGACGACGCCGCAGCAATGTCGGTCCATGGTACGGCGCGATGTACGCTATTCGCATGTCTCGGTCGCATCAACGGTTCGAGGCGCAGTACCATTCGATGGTGCGGCCGAGACCCTCCATGAAGAGCGTCTTGGCGCGGAAGCCGAACCCCTTCTCGGCGCGGCTCGTGTCCAGGCACCGCCGGGGCTGGCCGTTGGGTTTGCTGGTGTCCCAGACGATCCGGCCGCCGAAGGCGGTGAGTTTCGCGATGATCTCGACGAGATCCTTGATGCTGATCTCGTGAGAGCTCCCGAGGTTGACCGGTTCGCTGTCATTGTAGCGTTCCGCGGCGAGGATGATGCCCTCCACCGCGTCCTCGACGTACAGAAACTCCCGGGTGGGTGATCCATCGCCCCAGACCACGATCTCCTTGTCGCCGCGTTCCTTCGCCTCGACGCACTTCTTGATGAGCGCCGGAATGACGTGGCTGCTGGACGGGTCGAAGTTGTCCCGGGGGCCGTAGAGGTTGACGGGCATCAGGAAGATGCTGTTGAACCCATGCTGCTGCCGGTACGCCTGGGACTGCACGAGGAGCATTTTTTTGGCGAGACCGTACGGCGCGTTGGTCTCCTCGGGATAGCCGTCCCACACGTTCTCCTCGCGGAACGGTATCGGGGAGTGCTTGGGGTAGCAGCAAATGGTCCCCAGCGCCACGAACTTCGCGACGCCCGCCGCCCAGCTCTCGTGGAAGAGCGGCACGCTCATCATGAGATTGTCGTAGACGAATTCGGCCGGGTACGCGAGGTTCGCGCCGATTCCACCGACCCTCGCCGCCAGATGAAAGACGACGTCCGGCTTCGCGTCTCGGAGGAGCCGGCGGACGTTTTCCAGGGCGCGCAGGTCGCAGTCGCTACGGCGTGGAACGACGACGTGGGCCGCGCCGCGGCGTGCGATCTCCGCGACGACATACGAGCCGAGAAATCCCGACCCGCCGGTCACGACGACTCGCTTGCCCTTCCAGAAGTTTCGGCTGTCCGGCCACCCATTCTCCATCATCGCGTCTCTCCTTCACTGGACAATGAACTGCGCATTGCGATAGCGGCTGTCCGTGGCGTCCTTGATGAGCCCGAGCTGTAGCGCGTCCCGGACCTCCACGATGCCGTCTTCAACCCCGATCGCGGGTTCGAATCCAAGCTCGCGCTTGATCTTGGCGAAGGACACGGTGATGTCCCGCATATCGCCGCCAAAGCTGAGTTCCTTGTGGGTGACATTCAGGCCATCCACGTGCTTCCTCACCAGCGCCACGATCTCATCCTTCGTGTAGTTGCCCCGGTCCGATCCGAGGTTGAAGACCTGACCGCGGATCTTCTCCCGGGGCACCGACAGGGCCAGGGCCAGGCCTTCGACGACGTCACGAACATGCACGAAGGAGCGTGAGTAGCCCCGCTGGTAGATGATCAGCTCCCGCTTCGTCAGCGCCTCCAGGACGAACTGGTTGACGATGAGGTCGAAGCGCGTCCGCGGGGAGACGCCGAAGAGCGTCGCGAAGCGGAAGACCAGGGGGGCGCACCGGGATGTTCTGGCCTGCTGCAGCAGGTACTCCTCCGCCGCGATCTTGGTCTCGGCGTACAACGACTGCGGGTAGAGGGGAGAGTCCTCGGTGACCGCCTTTCCGTCCGCCGCCAGCCCGTAGTTGCTGTAGGTCGACGAGAAGACGAACCGCTGCGATCCGGTCTCCTCCGCCAGCTCGAACACCCGCTGCGCCGATTCCACGTTGTACCGCCACGCCACCTCCTTGCCGACCGCATCGCAGGCCGGGAACCCGACGATGGCGGCCAGATGGACGACGGCGTGGTATTGGTCCCTGACCCGGTCGAGCACGGCGGGGTCGCAGACGTCGCCTTTGACGAAGCGGAAATTGGGATGCGGAAGATACGCGAGGAGAGATTCGCCTCCGAAGAGCAGATCGTCCGCGACGGTGACGCGATACCCGCGGCGAAGCAGCAGGCCGGTGAGCAGGGACCCGATATAGCCGGCCCCGCCCGTTATCAGAACCTGCTGGGAATCAGCCATGGGACCTGCCTCCCTTGTGTCCGGCGTTGGCGAGCACGAGTTCCCGCTCGGCGCCCTCGAGGTCGTACTCCACCATCATCCGGACCAATTGCTCAAAATTGACCTTGGGCGTCCAGCCGAGGATGCGGCGAGCCTTCGAGCTGTCGCCGAGAAGACAATCGACCTCGGTGGGCCGGTAATACCGGGGATCCGTCTCGACGTGCCGGGACCAATCGACCCCGGCGAACTCGCTGGCCGCCTCCAGGAATTCACGCACCGAATGCGATTCGCCGGTGGCGACCACGTAGTCGTCCGGCTCGCCATGCTGCAGCATCCGCCACATCGCCTCGACGTAGTCGCCGGCGTAGCCCCAGTCTCGCCGGGACTCGAGGTTGCCCAGATAGAGCTTGTCCTGCAGTCCATGCCGGATCCGGGCCAGTCCCTTCGTGATCTTGCGCGTCACGAACGTCTCGCCACGCCGGGGAGACTCGTGGTTGAAAAGAATTCCGTTGACCACGAACAGGCCGTAGGCTTCACGGTAGTTCACGCAGTACCAGTGCGCCGCGACCTTGCTGACCGCGTACGGGCTGCGCGGATGAAAGAACGTCGCCTCATCCTGCGGCGGCTTGGCGGCGCCGAACATCTCGGAGGATCCGGCCTGATAGAATCTGACGGTTCCCGCGTTCCGGGAGTAGTCGCGAACCGCCTCCAGGAGCCGCAGCGTCCCGGTGGCGACGACGTCGGCGGTGTATTCCGGCTGGTCGAAGCTGACGCGCACGTGCGACTGCGCCGCGAGGTTGTAGATCTCTTCGGGTCGGACGTGCTCCAGGATCTTTCGCAGGCAGCCGGCGTCGGTCACGTCGCCGTAGTGCAGAAACAGCCGTACGTTCGTCTCGTGGGGGTCGGCATAGATGGCATCGATCCTGGCTGTGTTGAAGGTGGATGCGCGGCGGATGACGCCGTGAACCTCGTATCCCTGCGCCAGCAGGAACTCGGCGAGGAACGATCCGTCCTGCCCGGTGATTCCGGTGATGAGCGCTTTCTTCATGAGGAGTGACCTCGGGGGGTGACTTGCTCGAAAATCTCGTCCATGATCCGGGCGGTGAGCACGATCTGCCGGTAGGGAATCGGCAGAGGCGCGCCCTCGACGATGGAACGGTAGAACGCCTCGATCAAATACTTCATGCCGCACTTCATGTGGAAATCGTTCGCCAGGAACGTCCGCATGTTGCGCGCGGTGTTACCCAGGTACTGCTTGGCCAGAACCACCGGAGACAGGAAATGTTCCGCGTAGCTCTTGTATCGCGCGCCCCTGAGCCGGATCAGCGTTTCGTTGTCCTGATCGAGCAGCAGACCATTGCGCGGCCCATAGATGCGGAACTGGTGGAGCGACGGGCGCATCCGGCTCGAGAACGTGAAGTAGGCCGTCGCCCTGTTCTCGTCGCTGATCAGCACTCTGAGCTCATCCACGATTTCTTCTTCACCGAGCGCCCTGAGCATCGGACTCACGAAGCCGTGGGCGAAGACCTGGGGAGAATCGCTCACGATGAACTCCGCGAGCCGGGCGATGCCATGGCTGATGATGTTGTGCAGGAGCCGCCCGGGTAGCTTCCGCACCCAGTGATCCTTGTCACCCAACAAGGCCTGGGCGTACCCGCCCGTCGTCCCGAGGTCCTCGTAGCCGTAGTAGCTCTCCAGGTGCACGGGCGCGCCGCCGAGATACCCGTCGCGCACCGCCTGCCGGAGCCGCCTCGCGGCGTGGCGGAACTGGTCGTCGTGGCCCGCCGTCAGCTTGAGCTTTTGACTCTCGGCCAGCGCGATGAGCTCCTCCGCCTCCTTGCGATAGAGCGTGAACGGTTTTTCGACGTAGACGTTGCAGCCCTCTTCCAGGCAACGCTTCGCGAGGCTGAAATGGCCCTGCGGAGGCGTCGTGATGTGAACGACGTCCGGACGGGTCTCCTTGATCAACTCCGACAGATCCGCGAAGTGTCGCCTGACGTGAAAGCGTTCGGCCAGTTGCCGGGCCATGAGCTCTTCGCGATCGCAGACACCGACGATCTCGCAGCCTTTGATCCGCTGGATCTGGGACGCATGCGAATCCGCGATCTTCCCGCAGCCGACCAGCGCGGCCCTAAGCACGGCGCGCCTTCTCTCGGCAGCTCTCGAAGTAGCGACGCAGCGCTTCCGCAGGAGGCACCGACGGCTTCCAGCCCAGGCGCTCCTTGAGCTTCGAGTTCGTGTAGCGGGTCTTTTTCCAATAGGCGTGCCAGCCCCTCCGGTTGAAGGCGGGGGGCAGCTGTCCCTGCGACCAGTGCGAGTACTTTTCCCACACGTAACACAAGATGTAGCTGAGGCCGTGAGGGACGTAGAGCGATCTGAACGGCCTCACGTTCCTCTTATACAGGCGCAGAAGGCGTCGGCTGGACGGCAGATCGTCGTCCACGACGTTGAAGACCTCGCCCTCCACCCCGGGCTTCAGGCCGGCCAGGACGATCGCCTCGGCGCAGTTGTCCACGTACGTCAAGGGGATGGAATTCGGGCCGCCCAAATGCAGAAAAATCCCGAACGTCGCGATACCGACCCGGTTCGTCAGCGTCTCGTTGCCGGGGCCGTACACCGAGCCGGGCCTGACGGTCACGTACGGAACGCCGAGCTTCTTTCCGTATTCCGCCACGATCTCATCCTGCTTGGCCTTGCCGAACATGTACGGCTCGCCGCGTTCCGCCGGCTCGGCCTCGAGGGGACAGGACTCGTCCAGTAAGCGCCGTCTGGCCTTGTTGCGGTTCGAATAGACGGAGAAGGAGCTGACGTTGACGAATCGCTTGAGACACCCGTGAGCGGCGGCCGCCTGGAGCAGATTGCGGGTCGTGACGACCGAGTTCATGAAGGCATCGGCGAACATGTCGCTTCGCCCCGCCGCGAGATGGTAGATGATTGTGACGCCCTTGGTGGCGCGCGCGCAATCGTCGCCCGACAGCAGGTTGCCGGTCATCACCTCGACACGATCGGTCGCCCCATGTCGGCGGACGACGGACTCGAGGCCCCCGAGATTCCCGGCGGGCCTCACGATGCACCTGACGTTGCGGTGGCCACGGCCCAACAGGTTGTCCAGGACCCGCAGGCCGATGAATCCCGCGGCTCCGGTCACGAGAACGAGGCTGTCGGTCGCTATGATCGCGGAGTCGGTGGTCATGACATAGGGAGCGGATCGGTCCGTGTCGACTTCAGTTGCCGCGCGCCAGCTGCTCGTACACCGCACAGGACATCCGACTCACGGTCTCCCAGGAATAGCGCTCGCGAGCATAGTCGATTATCTCGCGGCGCCGACTCGGCAGCGCCCTGAAAAGATCGCTCCGGAAATATCGATCGATCGCCGCCGCCAGGTCGACCGAATCGCCGGGCTTGAACAGAAATCCGGTGAGCCCCTCGACGACGTCGTCTCCGAAGGATCCCACGTCGGCCGCGAGAACCGGCACGCCGAAGGAGTATCCCAGGACGAGGACGCCGCTCTGGGAAATCTGCGTATAAGGAAGCACCAGAACGTCCGCCGCCTTGAAGTACAGCTCCGTCTCTTCGTCCGGGATGAACTCGATCCGCTGGGTAATTCGGTCCCGGCTGACATCGTCGAGGATCGACCGGCGGATCCCCTCCAGGTAGTCCTCGCAGCCTCTCCCCAGCTTGCCGGCGATGATGAGGCGACAGTCCGGGCGCGTGGCCGCCACCCGTTGAAATGCAGCCACGAGGAACTCGAGCCCTTTATAGGGCCCGATGTGGCCGAAGAACAGGATCGTTCGTGCATCGGCCTCGATACCCAGCCGCCGCCTGGCTTGCTCGGCGGTGAGCTCGGTGTTCGGGCCCGCATTGTTGATCCCGAACGGGATGACGCTGATCGTCGCCTCGCGAACGCCGAAATCTTCGAGGAGCTCTTTCTTCATCGCGTCGGTATGAACGAAGATATGGTCGGCCAGCCGATACTGGACTCGCAAGGTCAGACGATTGAGTGCCGAGTCGTTCGAGTCCCGCCGGCGCGCGTTGACGTTGTGCGCGGTGAGGACGACCTTCTTACCCAGCAGCTTGTAGTAGAGCATCAGCAGGGTTCGATCGAAGTGCTCGAATTTGTTGTTCCACAGGATATGAAAGACCTTCGGCGCGCCGAACGAGGCGTAGCGGATGAGCCTCACGTAGTAGATCAGTATCCTGGACACCTTCCTCGGGAGACTGGCATCATCGTGCTGACTCCCTCTCAGGTTGAGGAAGTTGACCTTCGAGCTGACGCGCAGTTCAGGGATGTCGAGGTCATCGCTGCCGATGAAATCCACGGTGACGCCTCTCGCTACGAGAGCCATCGCCAGACCGAACGCGTAAGGCCGATCGCTCCCGCCCGTGAGGAGGCCGACTTCGCTCTTCGTCCAAATGGTTCGTCACTCCGTTAGTTCACGAAACGCGCGGATGGGCTGAGCGGCCCGGGCCTTCTCCTCGGCTGCGTAGTCCTCCTCGCGGTCGCAGAAGATGATCCGGCTGCCGGAGTAATCGAACTTGAAGGGTACCTGGATCAGCGCGTTGAGCTTCTCGCGAACGCTGCGCTGTTTCGAGGGCGGCACGAACAGCAGAAAGAACCCACCGCCGCCGGCGCCGATGAGCTTGCCGCCAATCGCGCCGGCGGCACGGGCCGCGTCGTAGAGCGCGTCGACGTCCGAGTTCGAGATGTTGGCGCTCAGGCTGCGCTTGGCCAGCCACGCTTCGTGGAGGAGCTCGCCGAACTCCAGGATGTCCCGCTCGCCGCTGACGACCGAGATGCTCTCGTCCACCAGGTCTCGCATGATCCGGAGCTGGCGCCGCCGGTCGTCGATGCCGCTCACGAAGGTGGCGGCGATGCTCGAGGCGGTGCGCTTGATGCCGGTGTAGAACAGCATGAGATGGGAGGCGAGCTCCTTGACCCGGTCGGCGCCGACCGTGATCGGCGTCACCGAGATCTCGCCGTTTTGAAGGAACTGGATGTGATTCAGGCCGCCGTAGGCCGCCAGCACCTGATCCTGTGATCCGACCGTTTCCTTGAGGATGTTCTGCTCCAGGTGCACGCTCTCCATCGCGAGGCGATGCTTGCTGACCATCTGGCCCTTGAGCGCGTAGAGGCAGTTGAGCAAGCCCACCGTGAAGGCCGAGCTGGATCCGATGCCGCTGCGCGCGGGAATGTCCGCGTCGTGGTGAATCTCCACGCCGCGCGGGATTTCCAGGAACCGGAGCGCCTCCCGGACGGCCGGATGGACGATCTCATCGAGCGTCTGACAGTGCTCGACCTTGGAGTAGACGATGCAATAGCGGTGCTCGAAGAAGGGAGGGAGGTAGCGACAGTTGATGTAGCAGTACTTGTCGATCGTCGTGGCCAGCACGGCGCCACCATGCTTGGCATACCATTCGGGATAGTCGGTGCCGCCACCGAAGAAGGAGATACGAAACGGCGTTCGACTGATGATCATGCGCCGCCCTCCCGAGCCGGGACGGCCGCGGGCGCCGGGAAGAGCGCTCGCTCGACGAGCCAGCAGATCAGATGCTCGATCGCCAGATGCGCCTCCTGAAGGTGCTGGGTATCGGTGCTCGGCACCGAGATCGCCACGTCGGCCAGGCCGGCCAGCTGTCCCTGCGCCCCCGTGAGGACCACGGACCGAAGACCCTGGACGCGGGCCAAGCGGACGGCCCGGACCACGTTTGGCGAATTGCCGCTGGTGCTGATCCCGATCACGACGTCGCCGGGCCGCCCCAGCGCCTGCACCTGCCGCTCGAAGACCCCGTCGAACCCGCAGTCGTTGGCGAAGGCGGTCAGGAACGACGAATCGGTGGTCAGCGCAATCGCCGGCAGTCCCGGTCTCTCGAAGTCTTTCGTCAATCGGCTCACAAACTCCGCGGCCATGTGCTGGCAATCGGCGGCGCTGCCGCCGTTTCCACAAATCAGCACCTTGCCGTCGGCACGGAAGGCCTGGGTGATCAGATCGGCCGCCGCGACAATGACATCTTCGCATGCCTCGGCCGTCCGGCGCTTGGTCTCCGCGCTCGCATGAAGGTAGGCGCGGACTGCCTCACGACGCTCAGCATCTGTTGACATTGGCTAGTCTCCTTCCGGCCCGGGGCGAGCTGCCTCGGCAGCGCCGACAGTGCGACGTTTCGGGTCGGGAGCAGGAATGGGTTTATCTCGTTTCGTGATGCGGCGCGACGCCGAACATCAAATACAAATGAGACTCTCGTTGGATGCCCCTCCTGCCGATCGCCCGCCCAGCGCGGGCGCTCGTGACGGGCTCACTGAAGCAAAACGCTGCTCGGCGCGGCCGGCGCCTGCCGGGTCAGTCGTCCGTAGCAGGCGGAGGCGTTGAACGATCGGATGTTGGATGCTCCGTATGCGCTGTCGATCGGCGTACCCTCGTGGCAGAGGCGGGCCGGAATCTTGTTCGCGTGCCCCGCGTAGCCGGGCACGTTGCCGCCAACCACATCCGGTCCCACCGCCGGCCAGGGCACCGAGCCGAACCACGCCGGCTTGGCGGCAAGATAGAACGATCTCGGAAGCGCCTGGCTGCCCGGCAGGAGGTTGGCGAACTGCGGCAGCGCGGTCGGCACCTCGGTGGCAAGGAACCGCGCCGTCTCTGTCACCGTGTCGTAGTTGCCCCAGCGCATGGTCGTGAGACGTGAGACCGCGTCGGTCGGCAGGCCGTCCGAATCCGGCTGCCCGAACGAATAGACGTCGCGGTTGTTCGAGTCCAGGTTGGTTTCGTACGTGTTGTAGTACCCGCTGCGCCCGAGGACATTCCCGATGATGTTGAAGAAACGACTGAACGACCACAGGTGCACGGTGGCCGTGTTGTCGTCCTTGGCCGGATCGCCGTAGAAGAAGTTGCGAAAGAGCGTGGTGAAATGGTGGGTCCCGTGCACGTTGTCGGACTGGAAGGACTGGCCGTCGTTGCCCTCGAAGAGCTCGAACGCGTTGACGTCGTGCTGCGTCCCGAGCGGCTGCATCCAGGTCGGGCCGACCTGGTAGAAGTTGTCGACGGTGTAGTTGTAGCCCACCACCGTGCCGGGCGACGAGCCATTCATCATGATGGGCTGGGCGACATGCTCGAGGATGTTGTTCTCGATCAAAGAATCCGAAGTCGGGAACGTCTCGATGCCATAGCTCCGTGACGCCGCGTTCTGGGTGCCCCAGAAATAGCTGTCACGCACGGTGATGCGGGCCGACACGTAGATCCAGATGTGGCTCCGGCCCGGCGTGATCGACTGGACCCCCTTCACCCAACAATTCATGCCGTTGTTGATGAAAATGCTCGACGTCGCGCTCCCGTTGTTCTGGATGCTCAGGTCTTCCACGCCAACGCCGGTGATCACGTCGTCACCCCACCACGCCCCTGGGCTCTGCGAGGCGCGCCAGTTGGGCATGTAGAGCCGCGGCGAGATCGTGACCTGGTTGCCGTTGATCGCGATCACGGTCTTGATCTCGACCTGGCCACGGCCGCTGCGCGAGGCGCCCGAGCTCCCCTGACCAGTGCACGAGCGGCTGGTGCAGACGAAAATGCCGCCCGCGTCGGAGATATCGTCGAGCTGGTCGAGAATCAGCATGCCGCCGACCTGGAGACCGGTTGTGCTGCTGAGTGTGATGACGGTCGTATCCTTCGCGTAGCCGGCGGTCCAGCTCGCGGTGTGGCGCGGCTCGCCCGTCCAGTTGTCAGGCGATGAGTTGCGAATGCAAATGGCTCCCGTACCGGTCCCGCCCGTGCAGTCGGTCGACTGATGGACGTCGCCCGAGAACACCAGCTTTGTCTGGTCGGCGCCGGCGCCGCGGAGGGTGATGTCGTTCTTAGACCTGATCAGAATGCCCGCGGACCCGAGGTGGTAAGTTCCGGCGGTGAGGAACACGACCTGCCCTTTCGGGCAGGCCGCGATGGCGATATTGATCTGCGCGGCGGTAGCGCTGGGATTGAGCGTGGCGCAGATGGTCGTGCGGTTCGGGATTCCACCGAGCACGCCGGCACCGCTCCAGCCGATCGCCCGCTCGGGGCTGAGGATCCCGGACCACGGCTGGGCGTGGGCAACCACGGGAGCGAGAATCAGGAGCCCGATGAGCCACACCCCTCGGCGCATTGCGCTCCTCCGATCAGGGGGCGGTGGGGCGAACGTATGGCGCCGGTCGCTCACTGTCTCGGAACGGACCGTCGCCCTCTCCCGGACTCCGTGACGAAATCGCGACACGCCGGCATTGCGGATCGTCGAAGCGTTCGGCTTCGGAACGGCGACGATGGCCAGGATGAACAGGATCCAGACCGGGTTCAACACTCGGAACGCGGCTTCCGTGAAGCTGTACGCGATTCCGGCGACGAAATACCCCAGCCTGATCGCGCCGGACTCCGGATCTCGGCGGAGCGCGTTGACGACGTTTGCATACCCGGTCGCAATGACGAGGGCGATCAGGGCGACGCCGATCCACCCCAGGTTCAGGTACACCTCGAGATAGCCGTTGTGCGCCTCGTTCGGGCGCCACCAGTAGATCTTCGCGAGCTCCTCGCGCCGCTGGCCCAGCCAGAAGCTCTCGAAACCAGTTCCCACCAGCGGGTTCTGGTTCATGCTGATGAGCTCCTTCCAGAGGTCGGTGCGGCCGGTGAGGGTCCGCTCCCTTCCCATCATCTCGAGAATGTCGCCGCCGCCGTCGAAAAAGAGGGCAAAGGACGCGACCGTCAGCACCGCCACCACGAGGAGGTGCACGAGCGCTCGCTTGCGCGCCAGCGACCGCAAGGTGATGGTGGCAATCACGCTCGAAGCCAGCAGAAAGCAGGCCAGGGAGGTCATCGAGTTGGCGGCGCGAAAGAGCCACAGCACCATCAGGAGCAACACCCCCTGAGCGATCAGCGGCCCCCGCCGGCGTACGCTCTCGGGGCTCCTCCGGTATTCGCCGATCAGGCGCCACACGCATCCGATTCCCGCGAGGAGGCAGACCACCCCGAGCATGTTCTTGTCCGTCGTGACGCCGACGTAGCGCACCTTCCCTTCGGCGCCGTTATAGGCTTGGCCCATGGCGGGAAAGTACTTGATCAACAGCATGGACGTGGGGATGAGCAGAAAGCCGATCCGCGCCAGGAACCGCTTGATCGCGGCGATTCGATCGGGCTCGGTCAGGACGACCAGGATCATCACCAGGTCGCCCACGGCCTTCGTCCAGCGCTTGAACGCCACGTCCGGATAGTCGGACCACAGGACGCTGGCTGCGCAGTAGGCGAAAAACACGACGAGCGGCGCATTCGCTCGAAGGATCGCCCCCACGTCGCGTCCCCTTCGGAAAAGCACCAGCAGGCCGGCCCCGATGAGCGCTGTCAGGATGGTCCGCTCGATGGCGTTCCCGTCCGAGACCTGCTCGGGTGACTCGACCAACTCGAGCCCCAGCCACTGCGACACCGCCCGGGATCCCACGGCGAACAGGACCCAGCACACCGGAATCCATAGGGATCTCGACGTGCGAGCCTGACGGTCGCGATCGAGCGCGAAGAGCCAGACGATCCCGACGACGAACAGGACCGCGGCGATCGCCGGAGGCATCAGCGCCTTCTCCCGCGGGTCTCCGAGCAACGACCCCGACGAGTCATTTCGAATCGACGAAGAGCCGGTGCACCAGCTCCAGGCTCAAGACCTTGTGGAGCTCGGTGGTGTAGTTCCGGTCGCCTTTGAGGTGGCCCCGCACCACGGCCTCGAGCCCCCGCCGCTCGAGATACGGCCGCGACAGCGACCGCTGGTCGAGCAGCATTTCCTGCAAGTACGCGGCGAGCGCGTTCCGGTACCACACGCGGAAGTGAAACGGCTTGTGCCGGCCGAGCACGATGCGCTCGAGGTGGAGCGGCGAGAACAGATGGTCGATCCGGGCCAGCCACTGGGGCATCGCGTAGTCGTAGGCGTGCTCCGCCTTGAACGTGAGCTCGAGGAGACCACGCGAGGCTGCCCCCCGGACGCGGCTCCCGCCGCCGCCGACGCCGCGGTCGGTCCGCAGTCGCCCGAGGGCCGGACTGCCTTCGCGGATCAGCCGCAGGCGCACGTCACCGCTCGCGGCGGTGGATCGCGGCGCGCGAAACACCGTTCGGACGAACTCGTTGTCGAGATAGGGGGATCGCACCGTGAGCTGTGTCTGCTCGAGCGCCATCACTCCGTAGTGCCACCAGGGAGACTGTCGGAACGCGGCGAACGTCACGGGGTGCTCGCGACGCAACTCGGCGTAGCTGGCCTCCGCCTGCTCGACGTGAGCGCGCAGCGCCGGGCTGAAGAGCCCGGGCGTCGGGGTCCTCGGTGCGAACGTCGGGACCTGGGTGAGGACCTCGCTGCCGTAGGTCCCCACGATCTTCACCGGGGCGATCTCGCGGGCCTTCTCGCTGACGTACAGGTCGGGGGATCGGCTCAGATCCACGCATCCATCGGTGAGGTACACGCTGCGTTCGGCATAGTGGGGAAACCGCGCGAGGAACTCGGGCCCGACCGTAATGACCCGATGCGATTGCTCGCAGACGCTGGCGACTCGCCGCGCCACCAGGACGTCCTGGCAGTCGCGGAACATCCCACCGAACGTGTAACAGGGAAGCGACCGCGGGGAGGGCTTACGCCAGGCCATGATCATCCGGGTATCGAGGCCCCCGGTCAGCGACATCCCGATCGGCTCCCGGCCGTTGAAGTACCGGGGCAGGTTCCGCGTGAAGATCTCGCGGAGCTCTTGGTAGTAGGACTCCGGCTCCAAGAGGGGCTGGTCCTCCCACTCGCGCGGCTGGAAGTACGTGCCGCGCCGGTGGATCGATCCGTCGCGAAACACCCACGCCGCCGCCGGCGGGACGAGCTGGATGCCCCGGAAGATCGTCCGATTGTCCAACACACACCCGCAGGCGACGAGCTCTCCCAGGCCGCGCGCGTCGACCGCTCTGAGCTCCGGGCGCACCGCGAGGATCGCCTTGGCTTCGGCCGCGAAATAGAAGGTGTCCTTCGATTCGTGGTAGTAGAGCCGGTGCATTCCGTACCGGTCGTTGAAGAGCAGCGCGGTCCCGCGTGTCCGGTCCGTCAACAGTCCGTGAAACCGTCCATTGAGCCCGGCCGGGAAGGCCGGGTCTTCCTCGTAGAGGTGGACGAGGTAGGATGACCCAGCTCCATCGAGTCGATGCCCGAGCTCCTTCAGGCGGCGAGCCGTTCCGGGTTCGGGAAACTCCTCTCCGGCCACGACGAGCGCGACGTCCTTTCGCTCGTTCTGGAGGGGCATGCCGTCCCCGAACGAGTTCTGACGCGCCACCCACCCGACGTAGGCCCCCAGCGACTCGTCGCTCCACGTGCCCGCACCGTAGAACGACTCGTGACGAATGGCCGCCACCATGCGCGCGAGCTCCGACTCCGCCTGCTCGCGCGGCTTCCTGGTGATGAGGCCGACGATTCCCGGCATGCCGCCTCTAGTCCTCGCGCCGGCTGTACCAGGCCCGACGCAATCGCTTCAGCGAGCCCTTGACCCGCGGCGGGAGCATGCCCTTCCACCCGCGGTGGAGGCCGACCTTCAGCCCCAGGCTCCCGAGCCGCGTCAGCGGCACGAAATAGCGCGGCGCTTTCGTTTTCTCGAAGCCGCAGCGCCGCTTGAACTCGGCCAGCGAATCGTCACTCCAGTACAGATAGACCAGATACGACAGGCCCTTCTTCTCACAGAGCTCGACGCTCTTGGCGATCAGCGCGTTGTTGGTCGCCTTGTCCCGATGCGGGATGCTCGAGAGGATCTGTCCGGTGATGCCGAAGCATCCGGCATTGCCCAGCATCACGAAGCCGATGAGCTCGTTGCGGTAGTACGCGCCGATCACGTCCTCCCGGAACAGGCAGCGCGAGAACTGCTGCTTGACCGTGTCGAAGTCCTTGCCGTAGTGCCAGAAGCGCCGCCCTTGCCGCACCGGCGCCTCGTTGAAGATCGCGGTCATCCCGCGCACGAACTCGTCGTCGAAGGTGACTTCCCGAACCTCCACGCCCTCCTTCTCGGACTTGCGAATCTGGTTCCGCACCCGCGATTTGATCTGGTGATTCCACCAGTCCTGATAGCTCTTGATCGGCAGGACCGCCAGCTCCTCCCACTCCATGGGGTACGGGTGCTTGGGCGCGAGCTCGGGCAGACGCTGCCGGAACGTGAACAGGTCGGCCTTGATCCCGCTCGCGCGCTTCAGGGTCTCGATCACGGCGTGGGGATCGCGGACGTCGTCGTACCAGTCGTCCTCCAGCCCGACGATCGTGAGGGGGCCCCGGGTGGCGACGGCATAGGTTTGCCCGTGGATCTCGACGCACGTGGTTCGACGCGGCTCTCCCTCGCTCATCGTGTCTCGGGAAAAGGTCCGCAGCGTCTCGGCGACCGGCGCTGAATTCATTGGCGGCATGTTCACCCCTAGTCGTCGGCGTTCACGATGAAGAGGATCCGGTTGCTTCAGCGGCCCTCGACGGCTCCGCGGTCGACCGCCACGGGTCGGCCATGGCGCCGACGAGCTTCAGATATCGCTGCTTCATCACGTCCCAGCGGATCGGCGCGTACTCGGTCCTCGCCCGGGCCGCCAGCCGATCGCGCAACCCCCGGTCGCCATAGACACGCACCATCTGCCTGGCCAGGTCCGCCCGGTTGTTGGGCTCGAAGTACGCCAGCGCGTCCTCGCTGAAGTAGTGCCGGATCGTCGTCAGGCGCGGAACGACGACGCTTTTGCCGAAGATGATGTACTCCGACAGCTTGTTGGGGAACGCGAACTCGAGGAACACGTCGCGGCGCATCGGCAGGACTCCGATGTCGCACTGCTCCAGCCAGGCCGGAACTTCCGCCGGCGGGACGGACCCGAGCAGCCGGACCTTCGACGCCACGCCCCGCGCCTCGGCCAGACGCTCGAGCGCGCGCTTCTCGGGGCCGCCCCCGAGGATCCAGAGCTCCGCGCCGGGCATCTCGCCGTGCACCATGCCAAAGGCTTCGATCGCGCTGTCCAGCCCGTAGATCGGCGTCAACGTCCCGTGATACATCATGACGAAGCGCCCCGGTGCCCGCGGGGCCTCGCCGGCCGACGACGACCGCGGGCCGGCGCCGAAGCTCGCCTCGTCCACCGCGTTCATGATCACCGTCGATTTCTCGCGCGCCAGTCCGCGGGCGACCAGCAGGTTCTCGATCGGCTCGTGGATGGTGATCACCTGATCCGCGAAGTCGAAGCTCATCTTCTCCAGGCGTCGCAGGACACGGATCACCCACGAGCTCTCGGCGATCCCGTACTTGGACATGTAGAACTCGGGGGTGATCTCGTGCATGTCCAGGATGAGCTTGGCGCCCATCCAGCGGGCCGGGGCGGCCGCGAAGATCAGGAAGTCGGGCAGGGTATTGACGTCGACGACCGCATAGCGCGCCCTCAGCATCAGCAGCGGCAGGCGCACGAGCGCCCACGCAAAGAAGGCGACGTACTCGAAGAGGTAGCGCGCGAGCGATCCCCGCTTTTTGCCCAGACCGAGGGTGTAGACCTTCACGCCGTTCAAGGTATAGCTGCGCTCGGTCCGGCCGGCGCGCAGCGCCAGCACATCGACCGCGTAGCCGGCGGCGACCAGGGCCTCGGCCTTCCGCCGCACCCGCCCGTCGATGTCGTAGGGGTTCTGGAGCAGGATGCAGACGGCTTTCATCGCCGCGATGCCCCGGCCGTCGCGTCCGCGGCCAGCCATGACGGGTCGAGATCCACAATGGTCGCGCCGTTCCACGGGATGTCGACGAACGCGTGGCCGCCGGCGCTCGGACGGTGCACTCGGATGGTCAACGCCGGGGACACCAGCTCGCCGCGGTAGGAGAGGCGGGTCCGCACCGTGCCGCCGCCCGCCTCGACCTGCTCGAAGCCGACCTCGCGCCGCTTCCGGAACCATCCCACGACCTGACCGGCCGTGCCGAACCATCCCCCGAGGGCGCTCAAGGCGTCGATGAGCCGGACGTAGAAGTCGCCCCAAAACCGCTCCGGCCCGTGACTCCGGTCGTGCCACAGCACCGTGAGCACGCCCCCGAGCGCTCGGGCATGATCGATCAAGGACTCGCAGCGCGTCCAGGCGTCCGCCTGGGACAGGTCGAGCCGGTTGTGAAAGAACAGCGCCCCGTCCTGGATGTGCAGGGGGAGCTCGAGGATGGCGCGCGCCCCCGAGGGGCGAAAGACCTGGGTGGTCCCGCTCCGGTACCCGATGGTCTCGTTGTAGCCGACGCTCGAGTCGTAGTCGTACCCGGCGTCCTCGAGGACACGGAACGTGTCCTCGTCGTGCAGCAGCCAGTGCATCCGGATGCCGATCCGGGATTCGCCGCTGACCGCCGCGATTCGCGAGGCCTCGTCCCGCCCTTTGTCCGCGCTGTGCCAGGCATCGATGCCGTGCACCCCGAGCTCGCAGCCGTCCTTCAACAGCATCGTCGTCCCATCCGCCAGCTCACCGAGATCGTACGCGGCCGCGCGGCGCGCGACATGGCCGCCGGCGACCTTGTCGCCGGACCGCCCCCTGAAGGGAATCACGAAATAGGTCGCCGGCCGATTCCGCTCCACGTTCAAATACCAGCCAAACGGCTCCCAGAAGTCCCGGGCCCAACCCAGATACACGAAGGGGAGAGAGGCAGCGGCGCGCCAGCTCTGGAGGAGCTGCGACGTCGAGAGTCGGCCGCGGAGACGATTGCGCACGGCGCCCACGGTGGACCGGTAGAGGAATCCCCACATCGTGTGGTCGAACCGGTGATTCCGTATCCCGGCAAAATCGATGTCGTGCGTCAGGCACACGACGCACCCGTATCCCGCGGGCGTGGGGGGAATTTCCACCAGGGTGATCCCGGCGCTCAGAATCCATTCCCGGAGCATCATGATGTGGACGTCGAGCGTCGGGCTGGCGGCGTGCTCGGGGGGCTGACCGACCGAGAGAAGAAGCTCGACCTCGCGAAACAAATCATAACCGAGGCGCATCGTGGTGCCATCGGTCCCCGCGAGCCTGAGCCCGGCCGCCTCTCCGTCCATGGCGACACACGGGACGGCGGCGCCGTCCGGCGCCTCGAAGGTCAGGACCTCGCCGTAGATCGGGAGCCGAATTCCGCGATAGAGCAGGGAAACGCCGCGGTGCCGAGCGCGCGCCGCGACGCCGGCTCGACCGTCCCGGCTCGTGAGCGCGGCGCCGTAGGCGACGAGCAGCCTCGTCTCGACGGCGGGGATCTCGTCCACCGTGGCCACGACGACGTCGTAGGTTCGTCCGGGCCGGTAGAACTCCCACGGCGTCTTGAACAGCTGGAAGAACTCTTCGACAGCGGCGCGCTGATCCGCCTTGGCGATGACCCCGATCACGGCGCATTCACTCCGCGGCTCGGCACGGCCCGACGTCGGCCCGCGCGCTTGGCGGTCGGTGGCGGCGTGGTGGCACGAAGCCTCCGACCAGCGTCGCGCACTACGCGCCGGCCGCGAAGAATTCCCGGATGCACTCGACCACGTACCGGGCCTGCGCGTCGGTGAGCTCCGGGTACACCGGCAGCGCCAGCGTCTCGTTCGCCGCCGCTTCGCTCTCGGGGAACGCGCCGGCCGGGTGGCCCAGATACGCAAAGCACTCCTGCAGATGCATCGGGACCGGGTAGTAGACTTCCGTTCCGACGCCCTTCTTCTGGAGCGCGGCCTTCAGCTGATCGCGCCGCGGCACCCGGATCACGTACTGATTGAAGATGTGGCGATCGGTCACGACCTTCGGGAGCACGATCTGCGTCGATCCCGTCTTGGAGAGGGGGGCACCGTCGGCGATCGCCAACCCGGAGGCGGCAAACAACCCATCGTAGCGTTCGGCGTTGCGCTGGCGTGCGGCCGTCCACGAATCCAGGTACGGCAGCTTGGCCGACACGACCGCCGCCTGGAGCGCATCGAGGCGGAAATTGCCCCCGACGATCTTGTGGTGGTACTTCGGCTTGGACCCGTGGGCGCGCAGGACGCTCAGCTTCTCCGCGCGCTCGGCGTCGTTCGTGACGATCATCCCACCGTCCCCGAACGCGCCGAGATTCTTCGAGGGGAAGAACGAGAGACACCCGTAGTGGCCGATGCTGCCGGCCCGCCGGCCCTTGTGCTCGGCCCCGATCGCCTGCGCGGCGTCCTCGATGACCACGAGGCCGTACTTGTCGGCCACCCACATCACGGGCTCCATATCGGCCATCTGGCCGTAGAGGTAGACCGGCATGATGGCGCGGGTGCGCGGCGTCACCTTCGACTCGATCTGCGACGGATCGAGATTGTAGGTGGTCGGATCGATGTCGACGAGGACCGGGGTCGCGCCCAGGCGGGCGATCGCTCCGGCGGTCGCGAAGAACGTGTACGGGGTGGTGATGACCTCGTCGCCCGGGCCGATGTTCTCCACCATCAGGCAGGCCAGAAGAGCGTCGGTGCCCGACGAGACGCCTATCGCGTACGAACATCCACAGTACGAGGCGACGGCCTTCTCGCACTGGTCCACCTTCGGCCCCAGGATGAAGTGCTGGGACGCCACCACCTCCGCGACCGCCGCGTCGACGTCGGCCTTGATGCTCTGGTACTGCGCCTTGAGATCCAGCAGCGGCACGTTCATGGCTTGGCCTCTTCCCTCACTTGTCGGTACGATTTGGTGCCCTTGCTCAATTCGGCGGGCAGGGGAGCCTCTTCGTTGAGATCGAGACACTGCAGCACGCCCTCATCGCTCTTGCGATACCGGTGGCCGCTCTCGGGGCACCGCATCACGCCGTTGGCGTCGGGCGAGTCGAGTCGGTGGCCGTGGCGGCTCATCCACCCCACCTGGCGGGCCGGGTTGCCGACCACCAGCGCGAAGTCCGGGACGTTCCGGGTCACCACCGAGCCGGCGCCGACGAACGCGTACCGCCCGATCGTGACGCCGCAGAGAATCGTCGCGTTGGCGCCGACGGTGCAGCCGCGCTTGAGTCGCGTCGTCTCGTAGAGCGAGTGCCGGTTCACCTGCGAGCGGGGGTTCGTGACGTTGGTCAGGACGCACGACGGACCGAGAAACACGTCGTCCTCGATGACGACGCCCGTGTAGACCGACACGTTGTTCTGGATCTTGACGTTGTTCCCGAGTCGCGTGCCCCCGTCGATGTTGACGTTCTGGCCGATGACGCAGCGCTCGCCGATGCACGCACTCTTCATGACGTGGGAGAAATGCCAGATCTTCGTCCCGGCGCCGACCTCGGCGCCGTCGTCGACGTAGGCCGACTCGTGGACGAAGTACGGGAGCTTTTTCTTCTCGAGGGGGAGGGCGGGCGCCTCGGGCGGGGTGCCGCCGGCCAGCAACGAGCGCTGGCAGGCGTCGAGGACGCGCAGGACTCGCAGGCCCTCCGCGCCGTCGCTCACCGGAGAGGTCCGAGACCGGATGCAGTCGAGAAAGTGCTGGCACTCCGCCTTGAGGGGCTCGCGATCGTCCAGCGCGACGGCCTCCCCGTTGGCCTTGACCGCCGTCGGCACGCGGTTCTTCCATTCCACCCTGTGCGGGTAGAGGACGAGCTTCTGCTCGGCGGTGTCGTCGAAGACCGCCATCTTCTCCGACCCGACCACCACGAGCCGCTGCTCCTTGACGGGATGCAGCCAGCTCACGAAGATGTGGGCCTTCACTCCGCTCGGGAACTCGAAGTGGCTCAAGGTGACGTCGAAGACGTTGCGACTCAGGTAGGCGCCGCCCTGACAGGACACCCGGGTCGGGTTCTCGTTCAGGAGCGCCAGCATCACCGAGATGTCGTGCGGCGCGAAGCTCCAGAGAATGTTCTCTTCGGTCCGGATCTTCCCGATGTTGAGCCGATTCGAGTAGAGATAGTTGATCTGCCCGAGGGCGCCGTCCCGGATCAATTCCTGCAGCTTCAGG